>Ga0123352_10013824_pt1 | contig 12825 bp, 9 predicted proteins | sample TergutLab28metaG_FD_89700 | JGI IMG/M metagenome (GOLD analysis project Ga0123352, IMG submission 89700) | Labiotermes labralis P1 segment gut microbial communities from Petit-Saut dam, French Guiana - Lab288 P1 | ecosystem: Host-associated > Arthropoda: Insects > Digestive system > Gut ... | reverse complement strand
TGTCACTCACAAGTTAGTTTGATGTTAAGTACAGATATTAACATTACAGAAACCACATATTCCTGCCAGTTTTAATATGTATTTGGTAATCAATAAGTGTGTAATAGCTGTCAAAGTTTCAAAATTCTCTGGCCATTTTCCGTAACCGTTCGATTTTGGACATAGGTGTTTTGGGTTATATCGGTATACTTTAACATAAGGAACACCCTCCCGAAGTCTGGCACATTCCTCCTGGGACACCCTGTATATAACGAAAAATACCACCACGTACGTTTTTGTCACATAATGGTAGAATATGCCACGACATAGTTGGGAATTACATAATGATAGACGAAGTCACAAGGCCGTTGTGATTCGCGTTAATATAGAATGTCATGATGTAATTGTGAGGTACATTTGTAAGAATGGCAAGATGATGTGAGCTGTTATGTTGTGAGTTAAACAGTGATAGATTATGCCATGATGTAATTTTGAGTTACATAATCATAGACTATGGCATGAGTGTGAGTTTTCATAAAGTACTTCAGTTTAAAAATTGCATCGTAAGTGCTTTATACCACAAGTTGTAAACACAGTCTAGTGCTCCTGAGGATGGAGGAAATTATCGCCCGAAACACGTCTGATTGAAACTGTTAATAAAATAATTATACGTAGTTGCATCTAGTTGACTGTTTATATTATTGTATCAATGATGCACGGTCACACAAACATCAAAGTGAGTTACGTAATATTAGAGTATGTCATGATGTATTATGTGAGGTATACAGCGGTAGGGTAACACAACGATTTCGACTAGGCAATATTTATTTAGTTGGATAAAACGGAAAAATGACCACCAGAAGTAAGTGGGTATTTATTCTAACAATAGGTTCGTAGTCTCTATGAAAGTGCTGTACCGGCATTCAACTAGAGATAATGATAAAACCTTAATACTACTGTGATTTAAGCTGTCGCTGTTAAAATTCCAATGCCTGAACCGTCTCTTCTTCACTCAAACAAAAATAGAAGAGGTAGAAGCAAACTTAAGGTATGCATAAATATTAGAACGCATTTCCTTTGAGAATAAAGTTACTGTTGATAGAAAATAACAAAATACGGAAGTGCACTTTTATTTTACACCAAGGTTTTAAGATATATTTGAATCAGTTTCATAAAAGGCAAAATATATTTTTCTGCAAAATAAAGTGGCATCTATTTCTGTTTAATGAAATATATAAACTTCCTTATATAATTTTAGAACAATAAAATTGGCAGTATACAGAAATAAAATTAAATAATAAAAGTAAAATATCCAAATTTCCAGGGGCGGTTTGCAAATTCTGGACTGCATGATTGAGTACCTAATAAAATGAAGATACTTCAAATGCAAAGCTCGTGTTACTAACTTATTATTAAAAACCAGACAAATTACGTCTGTCTTTCGTTACTTGCAAAAAAAAAGACACGAGCAGAGAGTTTTCACTTACAAAGTAGTCGTAATAAAGTGGTGCCTTATCATGGCATGACGAGTCCTCAAGTTCAAGCAGATAAAACTGCCAGAAAGCTGTGAATAGTAGCCGTGAGCATGCAATAATAGAGTACCGCTACGATAGTAACAGCAGTGTGGACAGCTGATTGGTTCATAAACAACTCTTATTTTAACAAGGTAGCTTGTTGCGAAGTGTTGCACAGAATTACCCATTTTGACGGATTTTTCGGAAGGTAACATTTTTCAGGGTGATTGACCGCAGAGTTCTGATAAAAAATGTTGGAACAAAGAAAAAGTAGCATGAAGATTGGGACAATGACATAATGAATAGTTTTGTAACTCTCACCATACATCAAATATTCTGTTGATCAAGCACAGAAACCTGAGGCTACTACATAGAATGTGTAAAAAATTTATACAAAATTTTAATTGGAAGATCTGAAAGGAAAAACCTACATGGCAGATCTGTACATAAATATAATGTTGCCTTCAGGTTCTGCCAGAGGAGAGGAATTTCTTTACGAGCAGGGCAGTTGTAACATTCTCAAGACGGAGTGCTTTTCTCGGAAAGATTTACTTAATTCCTGTTATAACTTTTTAATTGGTTGCTTGATTGTTTGATAGACAATGTGCGTCTCTACTATATCACGGTGCTCGTGTCTGTTCTGCCTGTTCCCATGAATAATTTCGGAATCAATTGAAGTTTTTTAGTATGCATCATGTTCGTAGATTCTTTAAAGATCGCTAACTGTGATGATGCAAAACAATATTACGTTGGAAGTGTAATCTCTCCAAAATATTTTTAAATGTAACGTTTCTGGACTTCGCTTTACTCCCTTCTTCACAAGAATGGTTGTGATTATACTCGTTCATTTGTAATTGCTTTTTTTACTTTAGTTTTTTAACAGTACCTTTAGTTGAGATTCCCCAAAAATTGACAGAAACTGGCCCGATTTCTTTCAACCATAAGGAGTGATATTTAATTGTCAAAGGAGTTTGTAAATTGGTAGAGAAAGGTGTTTAGAGCTGCATTGAGTGTTACACCTTTTGTAGGTTTTAGTAAACAAAATTCAGCAGAATGCAATTCTTTTGCATTAGAACATCTCCTGAAAGACCGATACACTAAAAAAGTTGTCTGAGAGTAAATGTCTGTCGTTAGACCATTCTAAGATTCAAACAGGGCGGACTGCTCTTCTTTCTGTGCAATGAAACTTGGCATTAAATGTTAAACTACTAGCTGTTTGATTTCAACCGTCATACGATTCACGGTGTCACGGCGTTTTCATAACCAAATATGGCTTTTTGCGAAGACAAAATCATTCAGGCAATTGTTTCGTTTTACTTAAAATTTGTTCTCATAAAAGTCGAAGGCCGAACTTCCATGCGTCAGTTTCTTCTAAGAAAATCCTTATACCCGATTCCTAAAATCTGCCATTATTTCATACAAGCGGTGGAGGAAGCAATCCTGTGTACTGAATTGCAAAATCATAAAGTCACATTAATGATACGCGTGGTAACCACTAGATAGTCTAGTTTAAGAGGATGATCTGCAATTTAGAGAACTTGTCTCCATTTATCAGAGCGAAGAACCTTCATCATACTACGTCACGTCTGAATCAGAGTGTCTTAGGGAGGATAATGTATCTGCTATGACGGCATAAAGCGACAAAGCGCGCGAACAGAAGACGTGAAATGAGGCTTGGACTGAAGACGTGAACATTCGGGAATCTCCTCATGTATCCATGGTAACGACATGAAGACTGTCGTCTTGCATGGGATGTTAAATCTCACTGCACTGAGACTAAAGCAAAGAGCATGTATGCACTTCCAATTCCTGGAGAATATTTTTTGAATATAATTCTAGTTCCAGACCAAGTGAAAAAAATAACTTGAACAATAACATACACCTAAAGCAGCGAAGACATAAGGCCAACATGCTTACTCAGAGTCCAAGATCACCTAATGTGTCATACTACAGAGAAAAAAAGGGGAAGTTTTTTTCTTAAATCAGAAGTCAGATATAATAGGACAGTCGTGCTGTAATTACACACGTATACACCACACTTTACTAAAATTATTTAGAGTTGCGTTTTATGAACACTTGACCATAATTAGCGTATTTGGGCATCAGGTTCTGTAACACAGACGTATCCTTTTAGACTGCAAAATGACTGAAAACTAAAAAATTAAACGTTGGTGTAAACAGGCTCTCACTTTGTATTCTCGCAAAGCGTTATACCGAACATTGGTGACCAACACTTTACACTGAAAGGTAAACAGACTTTTTTAACTAGACTGAAATTTCATGAAGCTTTATAAAACCTATTGCAAAAAAACTGCAATCAATTATACACACTTCACAATTCCAATATCAAAACATCAGCTACACTTCGGAATTTCTACGGATGGAATGGGTTTATTTAGATGCCAGACATTTCTTGAAGAGAAATGTTCGTTAAATTTCCTTCTATTATGCAAAAGAGCTACATATCTCAACTTTACATACATAACGTAGTGCGCTGCGACACCATCTTTGTAGGGAAGTACGTCCAGGGTGACCTCGTGGTACTCGCATATAGTGTGCAGAGGATTAGAAGTTTTAACGACAGTAATAAATTTTGCAGCTTACATAAATAACATATATTTCCTCTTTTGCACAAATTAAATCTAAATACATTGAATATAATCCTAATATACAAGCTGAGAGTACATTAGGCAGTCCCACACTTTCCCACACTTTACGTAACAGCACTAATTATCATTAAGCTCAAAAATCCCCTCACAGGACCTCACTCTCAGCCAGTTGAGTTTCGTTCATGTTTTCATATCCTGTTACTTAAAGTATATTTTAATATTATAAAACCAACGTCACTTATTTATGCCAAATTCTCTTTTCATTTAACATTACCTGACAAACTGGTTTCCTATCTATCTCTCATCTCTCTTAACACAAAGGTCAAACAATAAAACTGTCTAAACCAAAACCTCTTCAATTAGGTGCATCAAATTTGTATACCAAACCCTTCGAATCTATCATCAGGCCGAACTTGAAGGCCGTACGGTCTAAGGTATAAGCCTATTGATGCTTGATTGCTGGGATCGCGTTTTCGAATCCTGCTTAGAGTATGGATTTTCGTCTTTTGCATTTATTATATGTGGGACTGGCTGGTCATTCGTTCGTAGGATTCCTACGGGTTGTGTGTGAATGTGTGTGTGTGTGTGTGTGTGTGTGTGTCTGTGTGTCTGTGTGCGATTTAGAAAACAAAAACCTGAGGTAGCCTAGGCCCAATTTGGGCTCTAGCGCCAAAGAACAATATCCGTCTCTACGTAGATAATTGGTACTAAATTAGCAAAATGTGTATAGCTTGTACTGTAATATGATATTTTTGCATAATTTCACTTTAAATTGTACAAAATTCTAGAATAATAATTTTCAGGTTGGAACTCTCATTCCCACTACAGGTAACAGTTACACAACAAAATGTCTGCACTCAGATGTAACAAGAATAAAACTCTGCCTTCACACTTCCTTGTATTTTTAAACACTTCGAAGCACAAAAAAGAAATCTGAATGTTTTCCCATTATTAGTGATATTCAGCATATTCACTAGCTTTGTGTTCAAGTATGACTAATGCAGACACATACATGTCAGTAAAGGAAAGGTACAAATTAATATTATATAATATTTCAGGTGTTCATGGCCGTCATTATTCAGGTCGTGACATCGTGTAACCTTGAATGTGGATACTAAGATTTCGAAGGAAAATTCTGCCTTATCTTCAGGTTCCATCCTGAAATTGGAAATGTTTTCCTTAGGAACAGACTTTTCAGCCCGTAAGACTGCATTATGCCAAGGTCTAACAGATAACATTTAATAATGCTAGAAACAGACGTTTTTGTATTTAGTTAAGAACAGTCATTTTAATTCAGACATATTTCTAATAAAATTATAGCCCTAAATAACAACGACGTGTACATGCTGTAGATAATAATAATGTTATATTTGAAGTTCACGAAAAGTGGGTTAAATGCTGGAAAGAAAAAATCAGGTGTGCTTACTTTAGCCCTTTAAACGCCAAGTTAAATCCCATCTGCCATCTGCTGGCATTATTAGGAGCTCACCATATTCTCCACGTTAGCAGGGTAAGGGTTAAACTTTTGAAGCCTAATGTCAACTATAGTGGTCGTACCGCACCGCTAACCTCTAAAGTTGCATTTTATATATTTATTCAACAAATATAGGTATTGAATATTTTAAACGTTGTATATACTCTCCGTTTTTTCTCTTCAAAATGCAGTTTGTTTCATAATTCTAACGTATTTGGTTCCTGTATTATTCACATTTTATGTACAGGGTGTGCTAACATTATAAAAATAATTCCGGCGCCAAAAGTTTAAACATGACGATAATAAGACGCAAAAATTCAAGTAATGCAAAAATTACTCTATAACAAATTCAGAATTATGGTAGACAGAAATCACGCGATAAATGAAACTATACAAAAAAGCGTGACGATTTTAAACAAGTTATAATAAGGGAAGGATATACAAACAGAGTAAAATGTAACAAAAATATCGCTTTGGTAAAAGCAAGACAGACGCAGGTTAGGAGATGCGAAAACGAAATGCAGAAAATAAATAAAACGTGGGAGAAAAAAAATAAGTGTGAAACACACAGAGAGAAGACTGGAACAAACACAGCCATAAAAGCAACGCGGGAGGAGGATCTAGACAGCATGCCGAAAGGTGCGCTTGTTCCTCCTTTTATTACGTCCGTATTTCATGTCGTTTACAGTCGGTCGTGTGTGAACAGCGAAGTAATGGAAGTTGGGGCAGTTCCACAATATTCCAAAGGAAAATTTTGTTGTTATTATTGTTGCTATTTTTGTCGTTATTATTGCAACTATTATTATCTCTAATATAAACCTACACCGAAATACATAAAAAATTAATCCCAAAATCTGACATCAGAGACCGTTCTGGATACATAGACATAAATTCATAGAAAATATTAAAATGACTGTTTAAGAAACAGGGCTTCAAAATAGAGGATAAATTCAACGAGCTAAAAAGAGGGATCAGTGTCAGAATCTTATAAACATTATTTCATGCAAGATCTGTGGGTTTCGCAGCGGTGTTCATGAAGATTCATTGCCTTCTACCCAGATTCATATTTCACAATGTAAAGGTAAAGGTAAAGTGATCCTGTTACAGTCCCGGTGTGGCCCAGAGGGTGGGTAGAGGTATAACTCTACTCTTCCATGACCGCTGCACTAGAAGGGAGTGAGTGGTCAGCAGCACGCCCTGGCCGCACTTTACCTCCGGGAAAGACACGAGACTCATTTTACAGGAGGCTGGGTAGGCGCCAGGGCCGGTATGGAGGGACGGAAAATCTCGTCCCCACCGAGATTCGATCCCGGACCGTCCAGCCCGTAGTCATTCGCTATACCGACTGAGCTACCGGGCCCACTATTTCACAATGTATTTAACAGTAAATAAAGAAAAATTAAAAAGAAAAAAGGGTTAACCAGCATTAAAAGACCAGTTCGTTATTTTATTTTAAGCAAATAATCACTTTATCAGAAAAATTACACAAACGGTGTGGAAAAACCCACCGAGTATAGTCAATATCTTAATAATATACCAGGTGATATGTAAAGTGTGCGAGAAAGAATCGAGTAGACGACTGTTTATTAAGCTTTGATTTGCTTCATTTATTTTGTTAAAGCCGTTAACAATCATTGTAGTTGAGGCTATTTTAAATCAATCACGCTTTGTTGGCAGAATGAAACTGGAAACTGTAATGGCAAATTGTCGCTGCACTTCAGACAAACTGCTCACATTCGACTGCAAAGTTTCGTAGAGGCTAAAATTTTCCTGGCTGACTGTATTTCTTTTTGAATTGGGTGAAGCAAATATAACTACATTTGGTTTAGCATCAATGATGGGCATAATATAACAACGTACTGTTAACAACTATACAGTTTCTCTCACAAAATGCATGTATAATATGAAAAAAAAAACTCTACAAGTACGAAATTGTGGAATCTGGTGTTCATGTTACATTTACCCATGTTGCTTTGTTCGTGTTTTGATTTTCAATTGCTGAATGGTTACAAAGAGTCAGACCATAGGGAAACCCTGAGCTTTACCGTCACGATTGACATTCCTGAAGCTCTGGTGATTGATTATTTGTCGTTTGTGGTTACAAGTTCCACCACAATAGCCTGACATCTAGAAGCAAGTAAAAGTGAACAAAAACAACACCCATGTGTGTCATGAGTGTTGTTTTTTTATACAAACAAATCTCATTTTATCGTCAAAGGCATGATGACAGCTTTGTTACTTTCAGTTTCAAATGTTTCAGTAAATGTCAATATATTCGCATCGGCTAACTCGTTGAAAACAAACGCATTTGAAGTGAATAATTACATATACAATAAAATAACATACCGCCATCTAGAGCAAAAGCTTCGGCGTTTGGTGTTCATAAGACCTTTCCGCGAATAAGATCATTTCTCTCTGATTGGCATCAAAAGACACAAAAAAAGATTGTGTCGGAGGGTGATTATGAAGTCAAAGAGGAATCGAATGCACGTTTTAGATAAATTACCGCTTAACAAAATGAGTACTTTATTTTTTAGGGAAAGTTTTAAAGTTTTATGCAGACACGCTTTGTTATAACAAAGTCGAAATGGAGTTTGATTGCTCGAAGGAACTTTGAAAGTTCTGACACAGAGTAAAGTTTTCTTTATAGAAAAAAAATATATATAATAAATCGAGTTCGAAAAATTTCGAAAATCGACTATTATCTTCGTCATGTCTGTTTGTCTATCCGTCCGTCCTCATGGAGGAATGATGTGGTATCCGTATGCAGGTTGAAGCCTGCATCCGGATACCACACCACCCCAGCCAAACCACAACGAAACACCAACACACATCGAACCAGAACAATACATCCCATGAAATAACTCATCAAATAAGTCGCAAGCTCCTGAGGATGGATGTATTAACATCCGAAACATGTTGAACAGTAAATAATTAAATAATAAAGCAAGTGACATCAAGTTGGTCTCTCTTTATTCAACCATCAAGATGATGCACGGTCCAATAAACATAAGATCCAAATACACATTTTATGTTCCATATTTGTTTTTCGAAAATCGTGTTGTTATGAGATAATGTGGAAAAATATGGTAGACTCGGATTGGCCATAGATGACAATATGGCGCATGCGTATTGCATGCCGGATAACTAATTCTACAGACAAACACTCCGCGCTCAAAATATGTAATACTGTCTTTCCACGGCAAGAATGGTAGCAAAAACACGCCTAAATGTCACGTCATACGTACAATGCCTGTTGTTTTAGACAGAAGTTTGATGACAGAACATAATGGACAGAAAATATGTTATATATTTATACTTTTGATCCTACAAACACATCGTCCAAATACCCTCTCATATTTACCTTATGTTAAGTATTATTTTTTGTGATTGCGAAGATGGAAATGTGCTACCTGCGTGCACTTTGTTAATAACATTGCATTAAGTGACGGACTTACGTGAAACTGGGTGTGGATACGATGACACTGGAAAGCACGTTAGAGTTTAAATTCAACTTGCTTATGATACCAGCGTGGAGACTAAGTAACGTAATTAGCTGCAGTGATAAAATTATGCAAATCTCACGAAAGTCATAAATGTAATGAAAAGATACGCAACAGTAAGAAATATATGAAACACTGATAATCGATAACCATTATAACTTGATAGATACTTCTAGGTGATATAAATATTTCCTCTAAAATTCACTACAGAACCTTCTGGATAATATGCAGCTTCTAAATTACGCAAGTTGCTAACTTTTAGAGAAAAGAGAGTAGTCGGTGATTTTATATCATCAGAACTTCAAAGAAACTAGAGTGGGATCGGCACGAAGAAGTTAAAAATGGCTGCAAGAATTAAAAATTAAAAGAAGGAAGAAACAGGAGTATATTTAAAACATGGAGGAAGTAAAGGAAAATTACAAAAACAGAATTGGTTAAAAATTAAAATAAAGATTCACTTCAGATGGAATTTAAAAATATCTGCTCAAAAAATTAACGTCATTACATCCTGAATATGACTAAACAAACAATGCCAACAGCGGAATACAAGAGGAGCACATCACGAGAGATACGCTAAGATTAACGTAGCTAAGCATGAAAGATTAACGTAAGGGACCGTTTTAATTGTAGAATACTTAGAAATAACAGTTCTGATCAACACTTGTCCACGACAGTTTTTCAACTGTTGCTAGGCCTAAATTCCGGTTCAAGAAACTTACAATGTAAACAGTTGGCTGCCTGAGGCAGGTAAAATATGTTACGTAAAGGCATAAAAATTGGTTTACACAAGTTATGCAACCAAGCGTTAAGGAACATATTACATGCACGGAAAACAACTGGTTTAAGTAACAGTATAAAATTCAGTAATAAATAACATGTTACATAGAGGCAAAGAAACTTAGCTTACATTTGGTTTATCCAATCGCGTAATAAGAAATTCGCACCTGCGAATGTATAATAAGAGTACTTAAGCTTTCCAATAATTAGGTGTTAGTCATCTCTTTATCATATTTCGTAATTGAACCAAAATTAATTTTTCAATATAACTCAACTAAATACGTAAAAACAAGCAGCTTACACGTAATCAGATAATATATTGGTATATGCAATATTCTATTATTTGATCGCACAAACATGTTGACATGGAAAATACGACCTTCTGTTGGCTGAAACTGGTAGATGTTCCTAGTTCTATCAACATATTTTAAAGAATCTTCTGACAGTTTTACTGACATTTATTAGCAAGTGAAATATAAGTTATTTTTTGTAGTTACCAATGATCGGGCAACCAGTCTTTTCGTTAAAACCGAAATCTCCGTGCAAATTGTTGAAATCCTAGCGCGGTTGACACTGAGGTGGGAAGCCGAAGGAAGAGAGAGCTCTTGGGGGTAAGCATAACCGCACACTGTATAGGCAAACCACTAAGAAGGCTATGCAAATAACAAATATTTGTTTTTGTAGGACCTAGGTTTGCATCGCAGATCTTCATGGAAATGAAACATATCTTGGAAGAATCTTTTCGTTTATGGCTTGTTCCAGTTTCGAACCACAGTACATAATTCGGCTGCCCTAAGTTCTATGTGTTCTTCTTCAATCCCCCTACTCATTTCCACCTTACTCCTTATCCAATTGATTATTAATAAGAAAAACATAGTTCAGTCTCTCAGACTTGATATTTATCTAGATGTTTCTTCCTCGCAAACAATATACTGCTTTTTTCTTAAGTGAAACCTGTGAACCCTGTTTAGAGAAATAATCATTATTGTGATAAAACTGCCGAACACATTAAAAAAATTCCTGACCAGAATGAAGCGATTTATAACGCTAAGACAAAAACAATTTCTTACAGTACACACCACTTGTGAAGGAACAAATATAGAATTGAATGAAAGTAAAACACCATCTGAAATTCTGGACCAATAATTGAAAGAGTTCTTTGAAAATTCATTCATTTCTTAGTTCGCCTAACCAAGATTATGTGTTCTTTCTCGTTATAAATCTTGCTCTGGTTTACACGCGAAGCAGCGTTACGAACAAATAAGCTAATTCAACTTAGGAACAATAAACCAATTAGATGCCACTTATTATTTTATTGTACTTCTAATAGGCTCAACATGTTTCGGACATTACTATGCCCATTATCAGTAATTCGCGACTATGATATTGATTACCACATTGGTCGTTTCGTTCTTGGTTCGCTGTATGTTGAAGTTTAGTTGGGGTTGGGCTGGAGTAGTGTCCGGGCTGCAGTCCGGACACTACTCCAGCCTAACTGCACCTAAACTCCAACATACAGCAAACCAAGAACGAAACGACCAATGTGGTAATCAATATCATAGTCGCGAGCTCCTGATAATGGGCATAGTAATGCCCGAAACATGTTGAACCTATTAGAAGTACGATAAAATAATAAGTGGCATCTAGTTGGTTTTTCATTCTTCAATTATCACAATGATGCACGGTCCAATAAACATCAGAAGGTAATTCAACTTTCAGCTTGACTATTCAGAAGATATATGTATAGGGTATTGTTAGACAGCTTGTTTGAGTTACTGCTGTCGGGAAAAATGGTTGCAATTACAACAAAACGCGATACTGTGTCCTCATACAATGATGAGGATGATGATGCTGCATTCATAGTATCATTGCCGGTAGACAAAGGTCAGTTCTGTCAAAGGGCCGGTGTTTGATTTTACTGTCATGAAGATATCAGATTCTTTCAGCACCCTGCGTGTGAGAACGTTGGCAGGTCGAAAGTTGATAACACTGCATCAACCGTGACAAACCAACAAATAAAGTATCAGATGCAGCAATCACTTTCAATTTTGTCAATTACAGCTCCCTACAACCATACAAAAAACTACAGCTAAATTACTGCCTATTATCACCATGGAGGAAAATCACAGACAAAGTATAATACAGACGTTTCATTCCTAACAGTTTTGTGTCGGGTTATAACAGATTAATATGCAAAAAATATATACCTGTGAAATAATAACAATAATAATAATAATAATAATAATTTTTGGGTTAGTTACAGACTGTTCCAAGTTTTGGTGACCACCCAGCCTACGAGACATTTTGACCAAGCACCTGCTGTGGGGTTGTGTCAATGAATGTTGCAAAGATTCTATTCATTAGGAAAGTAGTCTTCAAAATTTAAGAATTTTCTCAAGATGGAACAGTCGTTCAGTATGACAAATTTTTGCGCCTGGGACACTGCGTCAGGTGCCAGTTTGGGTTTAGTGAGGCTTTCATTAGGCACGTTAGTGATGACTCCAATAGCAGATAGGAGTAATGGAATAAAAATAATCTTGTGTCAGCTGCCACTGCGAGTTGAGTTGTTTTTCCGTATTTGTTGCTTGTAGACTGTGGTTGAACGGAATTTATATGTCAATCAATGCAGCTTCCTTATTTGTTTCATCAACCAGTTGTAAGTGTGGCAAATTGCCATGAAGAGTCTCGTCCGTTAGTACGGTATAACCCCAGGAGGGTTTGCAGTTGTCTTCCAGGACGACCTGTGGCTCATAGTTATAATACGGTTCTTTAAGGGGTGAAGCTGTTTGCTAATCTTCGTAGTTGCACCATGCATGTTGATAGTATTAAGTCCTTTATTTTTCCAACTAATGCGCACAAATTATTGTAAAATTGTTAAACAGTTAAAATCATTTAAAATTATAATAGTCGCTCTAACATGCTTCGGTTTACATAAACCTTCATCAGGGAGCTCTCAGCCTGTGCTTCGC
>Ga0123352_10013822_pt1 | contig 12825 bp, 10 predicted proteins | sample TergutLab28metaG_FD_89700 | JGI IMG/M metagenome (GOLD analysis project Ga0123352, IMG submission 89700) | Labiotermes labralis P1 segment gut microbial communities from Petit-Saut dam, French Guiana - Lab288 P1 | ecosystem: Host-associated > Arthropoda: Insects > Digestive system > Gut ... | reverse complement strand
TTTTGTCCCTTAAAAATTTTTGTAAAATTTTTCCTAAAAATTATTTTTGGGCTTGATTTTTTGTGTGGTGGTTTTCTTCCCCCCCCCCCCCCAACATTGTGATGTAAGTGATGCAAGAAGTTGTGAGAGTACTACTTGTGCATCGAGAGTTCCATCCCAAGATGACAGAGAGAGAGAATTTGGCTCCTGTGACAGAAAGCCATTAAATGTGATGACAGTGCAGCAGTCCAGACTTTAATATGTATTTTTATTGATCTGAGCTATTTTGTATGTCTTAATGGTTTTTTACGTTGCCACAGAATTTAACCAAATGCATGTGTGAGAGTGCAAAGATTTGCTGTGTCCTACCTGGCAGGTTCGTGTGTACAGATAGAGCCAGTACCTCTGTGTGGCCCCAGACTGCTTCAGTGCTCATATCTTTAAAATGACTGTACTTTGGTTGGTCCCAGACATGGTTTAAATACCATATGGTGGGAAATTTGATCCATTAGCAGCTATAATATGATGACAATGTTTGTTTTTGTCATCAGATGTGGTTCCACTTTTAAGACTGTTGAAGTTTATTTCTTTTTTATGTTGTGTATTGCATAATTTATTAGGAAGAATGGTATGTATTACATTACTGATTGACCATGTGACATGATAGTATGAGGTGATATTATTGTCATCCTCTGTGCTGAATCAACCTTGTATTAGAGTATTCTGTTTCTAGCGCCTGAAGAGAACTAAATTGTGGATTGTATTGGTCAAGACAGGCTCCACCAAAAGTGTATATAATGGATTCTGTAATCATGATCACAGTCCTTCCAGTAAACACCACCATTACATTTCAAAGAGAAGAAAATTTTTCAGTTATTGCCATATTTTTTGGTGTATTTGATGCAGGACATCTCACATTTGCAGTAGAATTAACATGGGCCACACAGAGTAGCCCACCAAGTGACAGTTGGTGTGGAGCAACAAGAATGTCTCATTTTCACTGGCATCGCTTTATGTTTCACACTGTACATAGTGCCGTTATTTTCTTCATAACTGTAGCACCATGTATTGTATATTTACTTGACTGACATGGGACTACTGCTCTGTCTAAAATCCCCATAATTTATTTTTCTGTGAGGGTGTGGCAGATATACTGAAGAATATGGCAGGTCCCCTCAGTAGTCATCTCCTATGTATATGTATATATATATATAAAAATATATATTTGTGTGTACTGTATTCAAGTCTGTGCTATCTGTGCATGTGAGTGAATATTATGTGCATGTACAGATCTGATAGTCTGAAGTGTGTGTGTGTGTGTGTGTGAGAAAGGAACATTTACTGATGAAGATTCACTGTGTTTTGCTCATTAATTTTATCCTGCTGGACTGCAGTCATGTTATGTGCTGCTTTGAAATTTTTTTCATATGATTGATGTAATATTTTTTAATTTGCCTAAACAGTAGGACATTTTGTAAACAAGTCTTCTGCTTTGTCAATATTTAGTAAAATTTCCTTATTGTAACATTGTAGTTTGCAGTCTTCCTTTAGGTGAATATGACAGATATTAAGTTTCTGTTAAAAATTATGGTCTTCTGGGATGTGATGCAGATATAGTATGGTTGAAGGGTGTCAACATTTCAGACTGGATCACATCTCAAAGGATTACTCTTAATTCTGACTGCTGTGAATACATCAGATCTCACAAGACCCCTTTTTAGTATACAGAAATCTAATATGAAAATTTCCCTCACAGAAATGGAAGTGGGAAATAAAATGCAAAAATGTTGTGTCCATCCTTGTTCAGTGGGTCCCTTGTCACCATTTTGTTGATGGATGAGATGGCCTTAAAATACAGAAGATAGCTGTGAATATGCTGAATAAGAAGCAACAAGTGCTGGTTCTACAGCTTAGTGGCATATGAATACGGCATGCTACAAAATGTTACACAGGATCTTGGACTCACAAAAATTCTTTGGAGAAATGAGTTTGAGAAATGGAGTGGCTGCAGTCTATTGGTCTGGTTCATTTAAGATGGTAGCAAGAAAATTAGCAGAATGCTGCAAGATGAATTGGGGGTATGCAGATGTATGGCATTTCCACTGTCTGTTATCACCACACTGGTTGCTGCCATCCCATCATCTTCAGTTGCTGTGAAACACTTCAGAAACATCACAGTGAAGTTTAACTTGATGAGTCAGCAGCAGTGATAAGTGGAAACAATATTATAGTCCCACAGTATTCATGTATGACCCAGTACTGTGCAAGATTCCTTTTGTGTGTGTGTTGGGGGTGGGTGGGGGGGAAAGGGGGCAAGTTTGCACTAGGGTATTATAGGGTTGTGAGTCACATGTATAAGTCCACTACAGAGACTTGGATCAAATTCAGAAGAAAGTTTCTTGCTGTTTTTGAGTTCCCCAATGAATCACTATGTGGATTGTTCTCAGAAAAGTTGGCTAATATCAGAGCTCATCTTGACTACAAACCTTGTAAGCCCACATTCATTCAGTTCATGATGGTAAACTTCATACTCATTTGACATATTTTTGAAGTGATGCTTATTTTGTTTGAATTGACATATGGTCACAAAAATAACATACACCATAACAGTTTGTGTTCGATGCACGCTGACATCAAGGTGGATTTTTGGTCCTGTGTTTTATGGAGAAGCGAATCATCTGCAAGATAACCCACACAGGAATATATCTTTCCATTACTGATAATACAGAAATGTGTCACATGACAAGATTAGCACTGAGACATGCTTTCATTGTGATTGTGGTCACTCACATCCCACACACACACTTGTAATCTATGCAGTCACTTAGAGGTACGAATGAGAGTAGTTTGATTGGGAAGGAGAAAGGTGAAGAGGATGAGAATCTTCATATGTAAAAAAATGGATCAGCCTGTGAAGAAAACAAAAGCAGATAGAGAGGATTTCACCCTACACTCTATTAGCTTCAGTCGGCAACATGTCATACTGGCACCCCATATGAAAACTAACGTAATATTGTCCCGCAGAAGACAATGGACAGGCAATTTAGAAATCCAAGATTGCAGTGGAACTTACATGTCAGTGTGGTAAGTTTATGGGGGCTGGTCATTAATTTTTTAGTGTACTTTGTTACATTTGTGCATACCTAGGTGCCAGATCCCAGTTCTTAGAAAAGTTTGATATCATTGTCTAAGTCTTGTGTTGGGTAGAACAGGAACAGATCTCCATAAGATCAAAAAGTATCTGCACTGATGCTGTGAAATTAACAATACTAAACTTACCTTGTTGGTAGACTCCTGCCTTTTGATGTAGGTCCATTCTGCTTGGATACTTACATTCCAGCAGCTTAGCAGAACCTGTCATACTCTTGTGGAGATCACTGCAAGTTGCTGTGTCTTGTTGAGTTTGGTTGTTTCCATTTCTTTGAATTGCTTACCTTTCAAGATGTTCTTAATTTGGGGGAAGAGAAAAAAGTCTTTTGGGTCTATGTCTGGGATGTATGGGGGTAAATGCACAAGTGGAATGTGATGTTTGGCTAAAAAGTGCCAGTTCATGGTTGTGATGAATATGCTGTTTACCAGATGGCCATTTGCTTGGTCTTTTATGGTATACTGCATCTCAGAGACATTTTCTGAATAAAAATCTTGTGTATATGTGGGTCTTATGGAGTGTATTTATGGTGCACAATCTGTCTTAACTGATAGTTTTAAGAAATAAGGATCACCTTTGTCTTGGGGTAATAGTGGTGAAAATGTTTTCCATTGTGGTGGTGGTTGTTTAGTTCTATGAGTTACAACTGTACACCCATGTTTCATTACCAGTTGCAATATCTCTATAGAAATTTTTGTTTCTTCTGCATTTCCAAGCAAATGAGAGGCACCAGCTATGGGACGAACAGTGCTGACATGTCTTGTGCACAATTATTTAGTTAACAATTGTCTGGCATGGCCCAGAAGAAATGTCTAGTACCTTAGCTACTTCCCTAATGATTAATGTTCAATCTGCTCTAACCAAATCATGCACTTTTGCTGTTAATCTTTAGATGCATCATCCCTGTTGTGTTATAAGCAATTAAGGAGGGTGTGGGGGTACATCAAAACACAACTGTCTTGTATCCTCCTTTATTATGCTGATGATGACATATTTCGGCCACTGTGGGCCATCTCCAGGTCACAAAAATGTATATAGAGGGAAACTATACAGAGTATGATCATAGTATAGGTGCATATTCTAAACTTTTAATGAGCTCTTGTTGTCGGTTGGATTATACATATTGAGCTAAAAGTACCTCTTCTAAGTAGTCATTCTGGCTATCTGCAAAGTAACTTCACAAGAGCTAACAGATTCTCCACCAGATAGGCTAAAGATACTTGTTCTGGATGTATTTTTTGCCACAATCATAAAATACAACCACTTCAGTAACATCCATGTAGCCACCACCAATTTTCCAACGCGCCAGGAATGCTTGGGACACCCCTAGCTCTCCACTCAGCATGTACAAACCTCTCCTACTTTTTCACCTGATATAGGGCGTACTACTTATATATTACAATCTAGCTTAATGCACCATTTGTAAGACTAGGTATTAATTTTATATATATATATATATATATATATATATATATCCATCAAATTCTTATACTCCATTTAGAAGAGGTGAGGTACTTTTAGCTCAATGTGTATAATCCGACTGACATCGAGATCTTGTTGAAAGTTTAGAATATGCACTCATACTATGATCGTACTCTGTATAGTTTTCATCTATATATACTTTTGCGACCAGAAGATGGCCCACAGTGACCAAAACATGTTGTCATCAGCATAATAAAGTAGGATACAAGACACATGTGTTTTGATGTATCCCTTTTGCTGTTACTTCATTTCTACTTGATAAAGGATGTCTAGAATGCTCATCACTTTCTACAGATGTATGTCCATCTTTAAAGGGTGAACCCATTCCAGAACTTGCATAAGGCTCATGGTCACTTCTTAAAAAGCTATTTGAATTGTTTCATAAGTTACCATTTTCTCAAGTTTTGCGTGAAATTTGATATACTTGTGTTGTTCCATACTCTCAGACATTATGAATATGATGCATGACACAAACACTGCTACTTGATTTCAGTGACTGCATTGGACTGAATGGCTGCTGTGAGGTATATCTGATGGAGGTTGTGCAGAAACATTTCCACACACTCAGAAAAGTCCTGTCACAGTGTGATATAAGGTACTGGATAAATGGACTCAATCTGATAATTTTTGATCAGGTGTCTGACGTTCTTAATAGATTTACCTAGTACGTACAGGCTGAAAATGAAACATGATTCCTGTTCCAAGCACACTTTCTCTTTCTTGGATAATGAAACAGATCTTGGAGAAGAAGAGGAAAGTACCATATATCTGTGCTCTACAGTTGGTGGAAATTAAAAATAAGAAAAAGCACTCACATTCACCAAGATTTAGCTGGATTTGTTTAGTGGCAGTAGTAAAGCACAAATAGCAGAAGTGTTTATTATGTACAGTTATCAAAATGACATGCCAGATTTGATGTTTCCACAGCAGTGTAGGTGGGTATTCAGGTATTTAAGAAATGACATTGTGTTGCTACATTAGTGGTTCCTGACATTCTGAAGGACTTCTTGACCCTTGAAGATCAAGGCATTACGTTCTCTGGAACGTGGAAACATAAACCAAATTTACACTGTCATATCCCAGCAGATATGAATCCGGAACAAAATGACACTTTTCCCATAGTGATTAAATTTAATACAATGTACACCAGCTGTATTAGTTGGGGTTAAGGATAATGTGTCACCAACAAGTTACAGGTTGACTGTGGAGCAGTAAAAGCTGAAGGCTTCCTGTTAAGGAACTGCTGAGTACAAAGCCATATTCTCCCTTCAAGGTCTTTTTGTTGTTTGAATTGTTTCAGTAGCATCCCTGATTTTAAAGGGATGAGAATTGTGCTTATTGGCTTTAACATTTTGAACATTTCTACACTGTTCAGCAAAGCTGACTGTTGCTGCCCCTAACATCTTCCATTTGTACTAGCATGTTATTCAGTTTGACATGACCACCTATACATGAAATACATCATGGGAATGATCACACACTGAAACTATGTTGACGTAGCACCTTTGCCAACAAAGCCATGAGGTCCTGTGCTGCTCTAAACCTTCCAGAAGAATTCATGGGCTCTGAGCACTCCTGAACTAACTCCAGTACTTTGGCATGAGCAGGGGGTGTGTCATGAAGCAGCCCACCAGGTACAATGTCTGGGGCAGCCAGTGGGCCCAGAAGGTGCTGCAACACAGATACACCAACAGCATTTCAGTCTTTCACAAATGAAGGAAAACGGAAGGAACCTTCTGGGCATTAACATTTATTTTGCACAAGTATAAATTCCTCATGTTTGTACATGGCAATTTAACTTTTCACTTAAAATGCTGTAAAGTACAAAGAGATTCAAATAATTGTTTTTCATACATTATTTAATCTTTGAAGTCTGAAATTCATGTAACTCGTATTAAAAAATTAAGTTCCTGCTGCATAGTGTCTCCATTACATATACCAGTTTCATGCTACATGGGGAAATAATTGCCGTTTACTCTGAGAAGCCACTGAAACCCATATGACTCATACAATGAGTGAAAACATGCCAAGTTTTTGTGTTAAAAGAGGTAGTGCATACAGTGCCCAAAAGGGTTAACCTTAAACCTCTGAATAAAAAGTACATTACTAAGAATTAATCCATTTGTCTGTACAAAAAGTTGCAAAATAACCTACACACAGCTTAATTTGCATTTCTTTACAGTAATTCTTATTATTTTTATATATGTCAGTGGTTAATTTTTCAAAACTAGGAGAATTATACATTCAGTGCCACTGACCTTTGAAGACAGCTGCATCATATAGCCTTCAAATGTGTTGTAAAGTAAAGCTGTATTTTTCCCCTTGCTGGAGTTTGTTTAATTATTTATGTTGATACTATATTCTAAACACCAAAGGACCAAGATGTGATAGAGGAATTGCATTACATTACATACATTTACATTTCACAGATCCTGCATTTGTCCCAAGACAGTTGAATATGAAACAAGTCATAAATATACATAACATGACATATATGTGGTACTGTAGGGTTGTCACAGAATAACAACTACAGTACCAACATATATACAGATATTTATTGAAGTCTTGATAGTTGTACAGTAGTGCATAATGAGCTGTGGCAGGACCAACATGATTACAAGTGTGTCTGTTGCATCGGAGAATTCGTCAGAGGGCTGCTGTGAGGGGAAGCGGCTTGGTGCTGTTGCGCTTGCTGGCTGAGCTGGTTAGCTACAGGACTTGCAACCGTGCTGGATATGCCATGGGTTGCATCTGGGCAGCTGGCTGTTTTGTTGGCAGATGGCACTGAGTCCCGGGTGGGCTGGATGCTGAGATTGGCATTGCCTTGGCTGAGCAGTGGAGTGACCGGTCCCCACCAGGCAGCGTGGCTGTGCAGTCAAACAATGTTCGTCCATTCTGATGTGTTGCAGACCGATTACTCCTTTCTTAAGTGTAGTCAAATGATGTTACTCCTTCTTGTAGTGAGCCGTGAATGCTGGTTGTAGCAAGCCAAGCCAAAGTGTTAATTGGGGGCGGAGACTTGCGTGAAGCGCAAGTCGACGTCCCCGTCTGTTAACCATTCCTGCGTCTGACCGCATTGCTGGGCTCAGTAACAGACACCTAAACTCTAACAGGGGAATATGCTAATGCTAACAATTTGGAAGTCAGGCTGAGGGCCTTGACTGTTTGTGCCAAAGACTAGGGCCTAGGTTGCCCTGGACTAAGTATGGGAGGGATAAGCTTTGGTTGGTTGGCTGTCAGGGTTCCGAGCCCAGACTGACTCGCGTACTGGAGTTATGCAACATTTGTCAGGTGCTTAGGTGAAGCCACCGTGCCTGGGGGAGGGGAGTGCGGGCCATGCCTCGACTTTGCATTGAATACCCTGGCATTTGCCTTACAACTGAGGAAAATCATGGAAAACCTGAGTCAGGGTAACTGAATGGCGTTCGGCTGTTCCGTGCCGAATGAGATTCATTTTGTCGACTTGGCCATTGCGGGCGATGGCCTCAACTGGCCTGCTATCCCCTGCCGCCCTTGGCTTTCGCGTCAGGTGACGGGGTCAACCCTCGGTCAGCGTAAGCATCTGCCGAGTTGCCATACTAGGGGGTTCCCCACATCAGCTAATTTTGAGTCAAAGCTCTTGTTCAGGGCTCTGATGTGGTAGGCACACAGCGGAACACCCAGATCCGTGTATCTGCCTGTTACTTACGTACCAAGAAGCACAAGTAGCGAGGCGAAGACATTTGGATTGTAACACCTGTAACTTCCGGACATGGGAGTGGGCAGCGGACCTCCACGCTGGGCACGCATAGTCCATCAGGGGCCGGATGAGCTGCTTATATAGCAGGACTCCGTTCCTGACCGATAGATCACTTTTCCTATTCAGGAGGGGGCCCAGCATACCAATCCTTTGAGCAGTCCTCTTCCTGACCTGGTCGATGTGAGATGACCAGGTGAGTCGTGTATCTAGGGTCACCCCCAGATAACAAGTAGTGTTGACCCATTCGATTGGTTCCCCGAACAGTGTTACAGGTCAGGGCTGGATAAAGCGCCGTCCGGCACGCACGAAGATCATCACGGTGCTCTTAGAGACAATGGCGATTCTCCATTCACTCAACCACCGTTGAAGGTCATTGAGGTATGACTCCAGGTAGGTGACAAGCAGCGTCAGCTTGCGGGACGTGGCTATGATGGCCATGTCGTCCGTGTAGAGGGCCAACTCGACGTGGTGCAAGGGTGGGGGCATGTCAATATACAGACTGAAGAGAACAGGGGAGATCAATCCACCCTGAGCTACCTCAGCCCACATGCCTCGATGAGATGACGTGGCTGTCTGGAAGGATGCTTCGAACATCCGATCCCTGAGGTAGGATGAGATTTTATGGACTATGTAAGATGGGAAGTTGAGGAGCGTTAGCTTATACAGGAGGCCATCGATCCAGACGGTATCGAAGGCTTTGGCCACGTCGAGGAAAACTGTGCCGGTGAGCCTCTTTTCGCTGAAATTCCTGGTTATTCTTTCAACAAGGCGGGCCAGCTGCAAGGATGTGCTATGTCTGGGTCTGAACCCAAACTGCTCGTCCCGCAGCAGTCTGCATTCGTTTACTACATGTAAGATCCTAGCTAGTAGGATCTTTTCAAATAATTTACCAATCGTGTCCAAGAGACTAATGGGCCGATAGGAAGATGGCAGCACTGGATCCTTCCCCGGTTTAAGGATAGAGATCACTCGAGCGTGCTTCCACGTTTGGGGAAAGTGATTGGTGCAGAGAACTGCATTGAAGATATGGGCGAGTAGGGAAAAAACGCTGGCTTGGGAAGGTGCTTCAATGCCCTGTTTGGTATACCATTCCAGCCCAGAGCCTTGCTGACCTTGAGACCCGTGATGACTTCATGAACCTCGTTAGGGGTGGTTAACTTGGGCTTGCTGGCAGGGCTTAAGAAGTAAGACCTTAGCGCCACGTCAACCGTCTCAATAACTGCTGGGACCGAAGAATCGGTCACCGGTTTAAACTGAGCCTCCAGCTTGTCTGCAAGGGCTTCGGCTTTCTCAGAGTCTGAGAGAGTGATTCCCCCTGGGGTGACCAGGGGGGAAGATGGAGTAGGAACTCTCATCACCTGCTTAGTCATCCTCCACAGTGATTGGTCTTTAGGATTGAGGGATTCAAGTGTAGCGCTCCACTGGTCGTTTCTCCACATGTTAAGCCAGCGGGTCACCGACCTCTGCAGGCGGTTGACCTTGGCTTTCAGAGTGGGATCCCTGGTGAACTGACACTGCCTCTGCAGCTGGTTTTTCAGGCATATCGAATGCTGGTTGTAGATTTGAGAGGTCTCCTTTTATACTGCGCTCCTGCTGTTCCTCCTGCTTTGCCATTGGTTAGCTGGCAGAGTTGTGGGCATGATCCGGTGATTGGCTATTGAATGGCTATTGATGACAAGTGGACCTCAAAAGGGCCGTTTTACTAAAGCAGGTTACAGCCTCTTGTAGTTTTGGCTCTGGAGCAGATTACAGAATCTCGTCGCTTGCTCTGGTGCAAGCCGTTGCTTGGCTCAGTGAAGGGAGCAGTATAATGAGTGGAGATAGGAAGGAGACAGAGAGCTGCTGTGAGGAAAAGCGGTTGCTGGATATGTGGGGTGACAGAGGAAGGAGATAGGCTGTGTGGTAAAGCAGTTGCTGCCATGTGGGTGTTTCCACAAATCTATTAAATAATTTATATTCCCACTTGGTGTTCTATAAAGGCATAGTATGGACACTCTTACAGTATAATTTCATATTAATACTGTACAGGTCTAAAAACTTTTTTCTTTGCATAAGCTATGTAAGTCCATGACTCAATACAATATATTATCCTTAATTAGAATATAAACTCTTCCATTATTATAAGTTTTATGAGAAAACCCTGTTGCCACATTATACCTTGGCATAGAAAATTTGATAATCCATTGTCATTCATATGATGTTCACTTATGACAACAATGTCAGGATTATTACATTCTTCAGTCAAAAAGATAGCTAGTTCCTCCTTTTGTGTTCTAGATTTCTTATATTTTAATGGTACACAATGAAAGATTTGCTATACATACTACTGTCAATTTTGAGATGGACTGGGCATGTGGCACGCATGGGTGAGGAGAGGGGGGCGTATAGGGTCTTGGTGGGGAAACCGGAGGGAAAGAGATCACTGGGGAGACCAAGGCGTGGGTGGGTGGATAATATTAGGAATGATCTCCAGGAGGTGGGATGTGGGTATATGGACTGGATTGGGCTGGCCCAGGATAGGGACGGGTGGTGGGGGCTTGTGAGTGCGGTAATGAACCTTTGGGTTCCATAAAATGTGGGGAATTTCTTGACTAGCTGGAAACCAGTTAGCTTCTCAAGAAGGACTCTGCACCATGGAGTAAGTGAGTACTACTGTCAATTTTACTCCTACCAGGCCTTAAATTCACACAAAAAAAATCATTACTCCTTACAATTGGTTTTGACCTTAGTCTTTTAGCTGGTTGAGTTGGCAATACAGATTTCAATTCCTCTTCTCTTTCAATTGGTGTTACCATTGGAATTTCATACCATTCCAAACTTTGGTGTCACCTGTTCCAGTCAGCTACTTATATGTTCTCATTTTTTCTGCTATAAAGCTAGTTATTTTGTCCTTACCAAATTCCATTAAGTGTAGTTCATGTCTTGTAAAAAATTCTCTTGATAACTCAACACTCATGAACTTTGTGTGCTTGTACTTACTGGAAATTCTATCCAATTTTCTATTAAATGTCCATGTTTCTTAACTGATAATTGAAAGTTCATTCAAGTCATATGTCACTGGAACATTTACACATATGATTTTCACATGTCAATTGTCAGTCAGGGAGTTGTGTGCTTTCTTGATCCCTCTTGGTGAGTTATTCCAAATGATGTCATTGGTATCTCTCCAGATAATAAGCATATCTTCTTTGGTTAGGTTCATTATTTCCTTCTCTGCTACTTTTGTTAAGACTGTGATCCCTGCACCTGGATTGACATTACTTCACAGTGATCTGGCAGTATATCCTGTAATTTGCTGGTGCAGTCTCTCTTTCATGGCTATCACTTATTAAAACAATCTTGTGTTTATTTTGTTTATGTTTTTTGTCCTTTCACTGGGTGGGTTAGATGTTGCAGTTTGTTTAATTACTTCCAAGTTATTTGTTGTACTAGGTGGCTTCTTCATACTGCTAGGTGTCTTCTTATTATTGCTTACTTGCATGGTTATTATGGTAGGTATCATATGCTATCCTCTTAATTCTGCTTCCAAGCTTCTATTTCTGCATCCTGCAACAATTTCTGCCCATTTTGGTTTTGTTAAATCCAGCATCAGATTTCTTCTTTTTTATTGGTAGAAACTCCCGGCCTAGTTTTGTAACAAGGGCATTAATAACTTCTTTAACACGAAGATGTACTGTCATATAACACAATTCTTTCAGCTAATTATTGTTTCAAATTCTTTAATACTGTTGTGACTGTGAAGAGGTTCATTTTTCAATATGATTGGCTGTCAATTTAGGATGAAAAAATGTCCTAAATTCTGATAGCTGGGTTTGTGTCATTTAATTCTAGGCGCATCATTTCAAGCCAAAGATATAGACTGCATCAGGAGTGGGTCATATGGGAAACCCTGTGATGCCAGACTGACCAGTGCACTAACAATTCTAACTGTTGTGCCATAGGTCTTGGAGCAGCAGATTTGACCTCTGACCAATGGTTGTTGTGCCATGGCTGACTGTACCAACAGTTCTCCATTGACACTAACTATACAGTACGTCTGTCTGAATCATATACTTACTCCAAGTCACTGGCCATGTGGGTACCTTTCCTAACACTTGGCTAATGGAGGAATGATTCACAAGTCTGACAATCAATCTTTCCTTCATGTGGTACACACCTTCTTTTACCCACTCATATTCTGTCTCTCTTTCTCTCTCTCTCTTTTTCACACACACAAAGGCTCTGGTGACCAAGTTAAGATGGTTTAAAAATTATGTGTGTAGTTTAGAAAATGCAAATACAGAGAAGTAGGTTCATTTTAGCCCTTCAGAGTGGGAGTATTTAAGTACCCCCCAGTGTGTAGCGTGACTTGGGGGAAGAATTTAAGTGTACTGAAATTTTACTCAAGTGAGTTATGAAGTGCTGGCATTTTAATCTGAAATACCTTTAAGCTCCTTCTTCTTTTTCTTCTTATTCTTCTTCTTCTTCTTCTTCTTCT
>Ga0123352_10013819_pt1 | contig 12827 bp, 6 predicted proteins | sample TergutLab28metaG_FD_89700 | JGI IMG/M metagenome (GOLD analysis project Ga0123352, IMG submission 89700) | Labiotermes labralis P1 segment gut microbial communities from Petit-Saut dam, French Guiana - Lab288 P1 | ecosystem: Host-associated > Arthropoda: Insects > Digestive system > Gut ... | reverse complement strand
GGGGGGGGGGGGGGGTTGAACCCCCCAACCCCCCCCCCCCCCCTCGGTACGCCACTCAACTGCCGCAACACATACGTACGCTCCCCCTACAGTCCGCTGTAAGCAAATTTTCAACATCTTTCGGTGAACGTGCGGTGCGGTATTGACTGAATAACTGGGTCACACGTTGCTGAGTGCCGAGCATATCCTATAGGACGAGCTATAACTTTAGAAGATATTCCCTTCCAGGGCGAATTAAACACGTATCTGTAACAAGACGGTAGTCCTCCTCATTTCGGTATAAAATAAACCAGTGTTAAAAACAAAATACTGTCCAGACCAAAACATACACATGACTCGGAAAGGAAATGAGAACATAAACCATAGTAAGGCCTCCATGCACTCAGATGAGAGGGATATGGTCTTCAGTTTTCACAGGTCAAAAGATAATGTAAGACAGTTACAATGAAAACCAGTTCACGAGTAATGGTGAGTTAATTTCAGTCAGAAAACACAACTATAAAAGTATGCTAGATGATGGTATTTATTAGTAAAGTAAACGACTACATGTTTCGGCCTAAAGCGGCCAACTTCAGGTTATCACAATTACAATTTTGCTCAAACAGATCTCAACATCACTATGCAATATAGACATATATATGACACTCTTTGAGAAAAATTGTAATTGTGATAATCTGAAGATGGCCGCTTTAGGCCGAAACATGTAGTCATTTACTTTGCTAATAAATACCATCGTCTAGCATACAGTTATAGTTGTGTTTTGTGACTGAAATTATCACCATTAGTATTTCAACACCCAACGGGGATGACACACCTCAGAACCAGTTCACGAATTATTCAACGGGTCTGCATGCCTTCGCTTCACTTATTTGTGGGTATCTATGACGTAGTTTGTGTACGGATTGAAAATGCTGACACGTGACAGACACCTATGGACAATGAAGCCCTTACGTGCAGCAAACGCGATAGAACATGGAGTGACGCAGACACATGTGAATAGCCAACGCAGCAAGATATTTCTAACTAAAAACGTCTCAATCTTGTGCGTTACATTAGCGTTACATTGGACATGGGTACGTGAGAAAGAAACTCTCGAGTTACGACCAATCCTGCCGATATTTTTGAATCAAATGAGACAGCAAGTAACCACCCAAGGTAAGACATGTTTCGTGAGACACGTTGAATGTAGGCTTACATAAAAAAGATCATGATCGCTTCCGTCCACACACAAACTCGGTTATAATGTCACGAAAGGGACGGAATAAATTGTGTGTCGCTCTATAAGCGAGGTGTAGGGTACAAGTGCAGGAAAAATATTTAAAAAAAAAAATATAGGCCTGTCGGCATATTACTTAAATATTTAGGTTATAATTATTTTAAATTTAAATTACAAATTAAATAAAAAAAATAAAAATTACTCTTACGTAACTGAAAATTTCCACAAAAGTTTAAGCTAAAAAAGTACATTAACTTACAATTAAAATTTAGGGCGAACAAAAACGATCATGACAAGAGGAGCGGTCACTGGTACATCGTCACTTTTGAGTTACTAAAACCACTTCACGCCGTGCGTCATCTACGTCACTTTGTTCACGTTTTCGAAACCGCGTTATTCTCAACCCGTTCTGTTCAAACGCACTAATAACTTTGGTTCTGTTTTCCCAAGTCGTTTGGATTGTACAATTTACGAAACCAAATTCCCGACACACGTCAGCTTTCTTCTCCCCACCCCCTATTTTCTATGCCCGTATCACTTTAAATTTTCTTTCGACGCTCGAAACCTTCCTTTTGTTCGTCACTGTAGTCATGTTGTCACTTGTCGGTCTCCCGTTTACTGCAGGAGTAGAAAAGTACAGGGTAACTTTATGAGCAAAGTGAATTATCTTTGAGATCTTCGCGCTTCTTGGATGTTACGGAGCGTCGACTGGTAGATACAGACGTTTCGGGACAACCTATCGGTCCAATCTTCCAGAGTCAATCACTCCAAGTAACGTCGATAATAAACTACCAATCTACGCTGCGTAACATCCCAAAAGAGCGAAAATTTCATTTACAAGGCGGAAGCCTGAAATCATGAATTACCATTACCACTGTTATTTTTTAGCTCTGGAATACCTGAAAGGGTAGAAAGCTTGTTTCCTCAAAATGGCCCATCTCTTGCAAAATCATACTGTAACCAGTGACTGGCAATGTCATTACATCCGAGGTAGATGGCAGAAAATACGTGCCTTATAGGAAATTCGTTGGTACCACAGAATGTGTAAAGTTAAAACCGAGAAGTTGCACAAAGCGAGGGTGCTATAACCGAGTTAAACCGCGGTTAATAATTAATTTTTCAAGTTCAACTTGTCACCCCACAATATGAAACAAAATCAGTCGAAGAAGCATTTATAAATCTTTCAAAGAGTTATTATGTAAGAATTCAGTTTCTACCTACCAGAGAACGTTTTACAAACCCTTTCCAAGTACAAACTGCGTACACCCGAGATGAAACGCGTGTTTATATATTAAGAAATCGTTTCTCTTCCCAAAGCGGCTGACCACCTTCAAAATACAGCCCACCATCAATTCGTCATATGGAGAGGACGGTATCCACGGAAGTAAAAATTGAATCCCACAAAGTTACTTAGAATCTTCATGCCCTTAAACGACCCTAATGCCTTTAATCATAATACTGAAAACGTAACGCTCATTTATAGAACTCCCAACTGAATTACGATGAACTGCACGACTTATCTGTAAAATTACAGACCACAAGATCTGCTCTTCTCCAAAGAAGACCCCATAAAAACAGGAATATGATTTTAAAGCTAAGGCAGAAAGACCTCAACGGATAATCACAGGATGAACATTAAACTGTACATACATTGCCTTAAGTGGTCAGGTTTAAACTCAGCCAAAGAAATCAGCAAAACAAACCCCTTAAATGTGCTTATATGGGAAGACATGAAAACGCAATTAATCATAAATATGAACATTACAACAAAAGTACATAAATATAAAGACAAAGCTAACATTCCCTGTGAAGGGCAAAGGTCATCTAAATTGCATACGAGGGTTTAGTTCTCAACTCCCAGAAAAGAAGCGTGTATGTTTTGTGTTGCCAGATAAAGGCAATTAGTGCTACGAGTATTTAACCTTTTTGTGTTACATGAAAAACAATAGAGACAATTTTAATCAGCGCAACTATCTTCTATTATAAAAGCAATATAAAACAACTTACACACCATAAAGTATACATATACACGTTTCCTAGAATATCTTGTTCATACAGCTGACATGTTTTGTCAGAGCTTCACCATCCACCGGAAAAACTTGCTTGAAAAAATAGAAGTTTTGCTACTGACCAGTTTTTGTGGTTTATGCTCACATGGAAGATATAACTACAATATCATTACCAATTACATACTCTTAAACAAAAGGTCCTATATGGAAGTAACAATTTTAATAAACACACGAATAAAGCGTAAACTCCATTCCCAGAATTTCGCTACGGTAAACGCTAAAGAGTCGTTCGCTCTTTTGTAGATACATTTACTATCCCCACATTTCCTGGCAGAGCCGAGCAGGGATTCTGATATAAACACAGACTCCTGAATAACTCGTACTAAAGTGAATGTGTGTGATAAACCGATCCAGTTCGAAGTTGATATCACTACAGCGCTTCGTTGAGTACAGGCCCTGTATGGGTCGCCAATCTACAGCCTCTGTTAGCAAATTAGAATATGATAAAATTACCAATGAGATAGGCTACGTCAAACCTTCCAGATGCCGCGTTATAGATAATGTGTGGTGCGCCGCGTGTCTTATTGTGTAGGTTGCTGCGTGTGCTGGTGTGCTCTAAGCCAAACCCAGATCGTGACTCGGTACACACCAGCACACTGTAGCGCACTTCTGGAATTGTATTTTACAATTTATTTTCTATCTCTTGTTTTGTTATTATAAGAGGCGCGTTGTTTAAGGAATTTTAACTGGTAGTACGTAATATGTTACTTCTTCCACGTGAGGAGAAAACACAAAATAGTCAGCAGCAAAACTCCTATATCTATGTGTATTATTGCCCTGAGGACGGTTGAGCTCACCCGAAAATTATCGGCTATTCATTCGGTTTGCAGACCGTCTTATGACAGGTCCATAGCGTATTCCTAAGCAAGTTCTCCACTGTTTGTGATCGAGTGCTTCCACTTTCAATTTCCAGCAACTTCTCGCTTCCTTAAGGTCGTCCTGTAGATACTTACATCTTCTTCTTCGTATTCTCGTCACGGCCATCCTTCGCTCTTTCTTTCTTTCTTTCAGTAACGTGTTTCAGAAGGCAGTTCCTACACATGACGTGACCTATCCAGTTTTGTTCCTTTTTCTTATTGTATGTAGGTTATGCTCCTCCTCCTTGGCTCTATGTAATACTCCTTCCTTTCTCACACCATCGGTCCAACTGATCTCCATCCTTCTCAAGCACCACATCTGAAAACTTTCCAGGTATATCTGATCTGCTTTGTCCGTTATAAGGATGAATAATTCAAAGATCTTAAATGTATACTGTTGACGGCGTATACGTTGTTAATATCGATTATCAGATAAACGGTGACGTACGTAGCTATGTATATTAATATTTATTAACCGCTCGAAAGAATAATCTGATCATTCAAATTCAGCCTTTTACTGCACAATCACCAAACTGAGAGCAGTACTGAATCCCTGCAGCACGAACCTACTTAACACTTACTTCACACAAATCAGAAAATAACTAGTATAAATTACTTGGGCTTGGACTTCCCGGAAAATTATCGTTGTTTATTGTGAAATAAAATGAAAGGACGTGGGCGAAATATTGAGTTGTTAATCATTCATCAGATGGGGATGTGAAGCTTCCCTTTCATTTAGTCCGTCTGGAATTCAAAAGGACTTCTTGGATACAGAGTATATAAACAGCAAGACCTATACGAGCCTAGCAGGCAATGAAGGTTCCTGGTGGAAAGCGTGGGGGCAGCTAACTGCACCTTCGGTGCCCAGTCAACAACACCTGAAGAGGATGTTACACATGAAGTCAGACGCAAATTCTTGCCCCAGCGGAATTCAAACACTCAAGTCCTGTGTTGTGAGTGGTCCAGGTGGGTAAAAAGCCTTAGATAGCTCGGCCATTGCGGCCGCACAAAGCCAAAAAGTAAAACTAGATAAAGAAGAGAAGATAAAGGGAAAGGATAAGCAAATGTTGAAACACAGTATATAAGCGCAGTTAATATTTGGACCTAGGAGGGACGAGGTAACGGGGGATTGGAGGAGACTGCATAACGAGGAGTTAAATGATTTGTACTCCTCACCCAATATTGTGCGGGTGATAAAATCGAGAAGAATGAGATGGGCTGGGCATGTGGCGCGTATGGGTGAGGAGAAGGGGGTGTATAGGGTCTTGGTGGGGAAAATGGAGGGAAAGAGACCACTGGGGAGACCTAGGCGTAGATGGGTGGATAATATTAGGATGGATCTGCAGGAGGTGGGATGTGGGTATATGGACTGGGTTGGGTTGGCCCAGGACAGAGACAGGTGGCGTACGCTTGTGAGTGCGGTAATGAACCTTCGGGTTCCGTGAAATGCGGGGAATTTCTTGACTAGCTGCAAACCAGGTAGCTTCTCAAGAAGGACTCTGCACCATGGAGTAAGTAAGTAAGTAAGCGCAGTTAAATAAGAATTCCACTATAGGAAGGCAGTTTGATACGTACGCAGTTGAAGCACAAACACTTTTCAGATTATAGTTAAGATATCTATCATGCCTGACTACTGAAAACCAACTACAGCTACTGTTATGCAGGAGTCGCTACCTTCAGCTTTAGTGTTCTTAAAATTCTTGACTTGCGAGGGAGAAAAACTCAGAGCCAGGATCTCCAAAATTCGTGAAAAGTGGTACAGATTAAACCAAGGCCTGTGCAAAGTAAGATGGTCCCGTTCGTACTTTTCCTCGTTAGTTTGATATTCATTTGAAGGTTACACTCGATAATCGTGTATATTCTTCACTAATATTTCAGTTTGTGTGAGTCATATCCTTATGAAATATTTCCAAACGCATATCCAAAGAGAGACAGAAATCAGCAACGCCAATCTTAGTAAAAATTACGTATCTTACGAAGACAGATTTATGAGATGGTTCCAAAATATATATCTTAGAGACAATGGTGCTTGGTGGCGAGTCTTGTCAACTTTAAACAAATCTTAAATCACAGAAACGTTGAGGAAAAAGGTCAGGAAGGCGGTAGTGTGTGAAACGGCAGAAGGAACAGTGAGATAGCGAGAAGGAAAGAACAAAGGGACAAAATATAAAAACATGGACAACGAAAGTGAAGAAGCAATTTACACAAAACTTCATACCTTGTAAAGCAAGAAAATCTGAAAATTTTTTATCGATAACAAAACTGAAAAAAAATGAAAGCATACATACAGAAATCAAACAGAAAAGTCCATCGTGACGCCGTCGACCGAATGGAACAAGAATTAAATGACAAATATTGCAACGATGCTAACGAAGCTTCTGCTTTAAAGAAACCCCCCAATATGTGGGTTTTTCCGTAATACGTAACTATTGATCACACTATTCTCGCTGCAGATTTCACGTACTGCGATTTATATTACATTCATCCGTATTATTCACATCACATTTAAAATAATCCATCCACTCTGACAGCAGGTTCCTCTGCTGTTTCTATAGCAATATGACGTTTGTCGATCACATCGATTATGATTGACACCTACATGAAACCCTCGGTTGGACCATATTTAGATCATAAATACGAAACACTGGGACTGAACTGAACAAATCTCATCTAGTCCACTCTCCTACCGCATATACGACTAGGTTGATATATTTTTTGAATAACTTCCGATTAAATACAGACCCTGCATAAGCTGGAATGAACCATGCAACCTCGCAGTTTCACATAGTTACAATTATCGTAATGGTTGTCTTTCAAATAACCCTTTAAACGCCGATTTAAATCCCATCTGCCATTTGTCGGCATTGTTAGGAGCTCACCATATACTCCACATTAGCAGGATAAGGGTTAATATTCCATACACAATGTTTATTATCTATCAAGGCACCAAATTTCAGTAACTCAGGTACATTAGTTTTCAATATCAGATCGAAAGTCGCAGAAAATTTTCACGTGACCATTCTGTTGTTACTTTATAATCTCCGAATAACTGGACTAACAATAGCCGAATATTTCTGTAAGATGTTTCTATACTCCATTTAATTGCATTACATTAACCGTCGAGCCCACCTCACAATTCACGCATACACCACATTATTATTACTGACTGCAAAATGTAAAAATATGTTACGGCTTTGGATTAGACTCCAACAGCACAGCACCACGTTTCGTCCAAGTATATGAACTGGTTCAAAATCGGAAACGTACGACACAGACATCATGATTATTTCTGAGGCATTTTTTTTAAAGAAATATCAGTACTTTTAAAAAGGAGAATAAAGAACTGGCTTAAGCATCGCTATAAGAATCCGGGAAAACCGATAACCTTAAAATCTTAAGTGACGTGCCCATCTTCACAATGCGTAAATTTTGTACAATGACAAGAAAAGGGCTCTAGGGTGAGTGGGAGGTTTTCTGTTGCTCCATGCACACTTTTAGCTGAAATCCAAGCTAGAAGTGTCTTCGGTCAGAGTTAGGGTTTGAAGCAAACCGCAAAGGAGACATCATCATTGTCATAGTGGATACACGAAAGTTTCCGCATCGCCTGACTCAGTGTCGTCGGGTGTCGTCTGTCACACCCAGTGTACGTCATTTGTCAAAACAGACCAATTAGTCCCTAGTTTGATATAATTATTTACATATATGTGAAAGGTCTTGTAAAACTACTTATTTATTTATTTAGTGTCCATTTGACGACCTTGTAAATGTGTCGGATTATGAAGCGTTGTATTTGGGTACTGTCCCAACATGTAACTGCAGGGACCGGAAAAAAAAACACAAAATACTTGTCAGGTTAGCCGGTCTCATGTCAAGAATTTAATCCGAAGCGTCCCGAATAAGACATATGAATTTCAACAACTCCACCACGTAATTCGATGAATTTGTTCTGAAGAGTGATGCAATGGTGCGGATGTCTTGTTCATAAAAAATCTCCTACATACGTGCGGATTCAAAGATGTAAAATGTAAGTTGAAAAGTACAATAATCGGAAGAGACGTCGTATCGACATCTTTTTGAGAATAATGAACGTAAACTGACACTAAACCACGAGAAATAAACAGAGACTGACGAAAAAATAAACAATATAACAGAAAATGCAGTGGTTAAATATTTAATTTTCTACTAAAAATATTTACATGATAAACTTCTAGGAATTTGTCTCAGAGAAGACATTTGTCATGTATGGAAAATCAGCAACAACAAACAGGTTAAGTACTGAACAGTTTAATGGATTACACTTTAGAACTTCTTAAACCGCTGATAGGAACTCCAATTTCGAACCAAGGACCCACTATTACATTCGCCATACGTCAAGCGAGGAAGAAAGAACCAAAACTCAGCGTCTGCACAAATACAGAAGTTAAGTCTGTGCTGAATCATATTACAAAAGACTGCCATTTTGTTTAAATTTATAAACATCTGTTCCTGAAACAGCGTATAAAATGCATTATGTGCACTGTTTCCGCCACAGGAAATATAAGCACAGCGCAACAATTCAGGCGCTTCCGCTCACTTTTATTTACTTTTCAAGAATAATCTCACAAACTCACTAAAAATGTGCGTTTTACGAGTAGGTCTATTTTCACTTCGCAAATTTTTCCGGAATATTTTTGCATTCGAGAAGTACTCAGCCAGGTATGTTCGAGACGCATGCGAACGCATTTAATTCTTAAATGAACAAATACATCAGGCACTTCCGATATGGATGTCTCGGTTTAACCAGAATCTTACCAATACCTATAGAGAGAATCATTGCTGAAGTACTGAAGTGCTTGAACGCATGCAAAGAGACGGACAGAGAGGCACACGGACATGCTTAAGGCAAGTTCTGGAACTTTCAGTTGACAACACACCAAAAATTGCAGAAATATTTCAGATATGTATGAAGACACACTTAAGTTCCACAAAATTTTAAATCCCAGAATGTGGATACAATGACATATTCGGTGTTCTCCTCACTCCAATTTCTTCGGCGCCCCACACAATAGTGCCTGACCCCTTAGTCATAGATCCTTGTCATCTTGCTTCCCGAACTTCCCTGGTACACGTAGTCAGCAGCACCGCCGGATTGCCATCTTCTGCTACAGGAGGGTGGATGTATTAGGGATGGCGTCACTCAAAACCAGGGTAGAAATTGAAGGAAGCGAGGGTTAAGAATAAGACGCTCTCTGAATCGGAAATGAGGTAGGAAAGAGAGGGGTATATGGAAAATATGACTGGAAACCGTGGCTGAAACTGACAACGGCCTCCCCCATCCGACGCCGCTTGACGTTAGCAGACACCACAGCTCTTCACTACTATACACGCACTTTCAGCCGATAGCATTTACTATCTTTGGGCGGCCGGAGGTCTTGCAAGTGATTTGAGTGCATCTTTAGTTTCACAGAAGGGTTAATCACGCGGCTCGACAAAACATTGTGTTTGAATTAGTACTATTACAGCTTGAAGTATTCAACACATTGTCAATACAGAATGTCAGAATTACACAGGCTGAATACTTTCACGATAATTGAGATAGCAAGCACAGAGAAATGCTGCACAAAACAGAAGGGCAAGGAAGTGAAATTTTAAATCAAACGAAAAACAGGAAAGAAGAAAATGAGAATGAGATAAATGTCTCAATAAAAGTAACAGGATTATATCCTTATACATTAACAAACAAACAAATAAATAAAAACGAAAAATTCAGGTTCTTACAGCCGTGACTATGATAATTGTACTATTCTGGAAAGTGATTTTGCGTAGCTTGGTGAAAGATTACCGACGTTGCACAGGATCCTTCTCCCTCCATCACCAAGGCGGATGAGTAACGCACAACACCAATAAAGAAAACGCAATAACATTATTAAAATTGTGTGGCTCACAAATTAAGGCCCATTTTTAGGCGTGTTCGCATAGTATCGCAATATGCCTGTTACCTTCGTAATGTCAGTCCGTCCGCTCGTATTAGCGCGGCTCCCATTGAAAGGATTTCCATTAAACATTGTACTGGTGATTGTGAGAATTTGTCAAGAAAATCCAAATTTCTTTAAAATCGGACAAAATTATCAGACACAATGCGTGAAGAAGTAAATACGTTTATTTTTACCGGTGACATCAAATCTCCATAAAAGCGCTCTTCGCCTGAAATGGTTGCATGTTGTTTGTTCATCCATCCGTTTTTCTACCCCTCCGTCTGCCTGCCTGTCCGTCCGTTCTTCCGTCTGTCCCGTATGTATCAACGTGGCCAACACTAGACCGATTTCCGTGAATTTTTATGTTGGGGCACTTCTAAGAAAAATCTCCCAAATTTGGTTAAAATTGGGCAAATATAATGGGCGATGTACATCAAAATCTAAGTAGGTTTTATTGTTGCCGGAGACATTAAGTTGTATCAGGCTTTTTGAGTAACCGAAGAGGAATGAATATTGCGCGAACGCCCCACTAATTTGCATTATAGTACACTGCCCATCTTGTTACGGATCAAGAAACATTACTTTAATTGTTTATTTTGTACAGAACAATGTCATACAACTGCACACTTAAGGCGCACTCTGAGACAATCCGTGGGAGTGAAGCCTGAAAATGAACTTAGTAATTGACACTACGGCACAGTTTTCCCTTGCAAAAAAGAAACCTTGACAACTCACACACCTATGCACTGCTGGCTACCATTTCTCTGTTGTGGTGGGAAGTCAAAACTACGAGTTGAATGAATAAACACTTACTATGAAGGACTGAGTGTCCACCATTATTATGCACACTGAACTAAATTAAATATTTATACAACTTTCTTAGTATTGGTTTCAAGAAGCCTGATTTCAGTGTATTCGAAAGGAAATAAGGACTCTTTTAATCACGTTGGATGATGGGCAGGCGTATATTTGATAGACCACGGTTGAATGTTCAATGTGTAAAGGGCTACTCTTGTCGGCAGTAGATTACTGATGTGGTAGTGTGATTTATGGCGTGGTTCTTTATCCAAAGCCTTCCTAGATTGGATAGGGTGATTTAGTACCGACCAGGTTACTAGGGAAGAGCATCCACCATATAATTTTCTGATAAATTATCAAACTTCCTCTTTGTTAAATGTGGGATATTTAATGTCGGAGAGGAAATGCACTCGGAATATCTTCCCACATTCCCACATCGGCGTGGTCGTACTCACGTTTGTTGCTTCCTGGAATACAGACTTGCATTTCCCACTCAGTGCACACAGTAAAGTTATAATGGTCTGCGCTACTATGGATAACTACGTAATATTCAAAGCAACAGTAATGAACATAGGAGATAATTATGCTAAAACAAATATATAACTGACCAACATTTCGTAAAACATTACTGAGCATGGTCTCCAAGTGGCTTGCTCACACATTGGGTTAGCGGCCGTGAACGAGACTGATCGCTCCTTTCCAATATTCTGGTTGATATTTGCCCCAATACTGAAAATGCTCTAATTTACCTGAATGCCGAATTTCTATAAGCCTTGGATGTTACCTCACTAAACACCTGGCCAGTGCTGGAGATGACGCTAAAGGCAATGTCGGGCTCATTGAAAATTACGATATACCTGAATACTCGACAAAGACGTAATTTGCCGGGTGTGTTGATGCAGAAAAATGTGGACGAATCTACTGATACATCTCAATTTATCGTTAAAATAGGTCAGAGCAAAAGTCGGCCAAATGGACATGCTGAGTGACTGATCTTATAAGGCGTTAGGCGCGGCTTCGAACGCGTCTATAAATGAACATTAGGAAGAAACGAAGGAAGGAAAAAAAGAAACAAGCAGATACCCAAAAGGAAAGAAGGGAGTAAATGAAATATGAAACAAGTGAAGAGAGTTAGAGACAAAATGACAGTGCTAAAATTCAGTGGATACAGGATCCAAGCCAAAGCAATGTAGATAATTTGAACAAGGTAAGGCGTGAAGTTAGCAGGCATTTCAGGAACAAAAATAAGGCTTTTCTGAGAGCTAAAATTGAGGAACTTGAAACTAACAATAAGATCCAAAACATTAGGGACTTGTACAGGGGTATCAGTGACTTTAAGAAGGGGTACCAGCCTAGATGTAATATAGTAAAGGATGAGAAAGGCGACTTGGTTGCAGACTCCGACGGTATTGTGGTTAGGTGGAGGAACTATTTCTCCCAGCTCTTCAACGTGCATGGGGTTAAGGATGTTGGGCAGGCAGAAATACACACAGAAGAACCACTAGTACCTGAGCCAAGTGCCTCTGAGGTTGAGCTGGCTATCGACAAGCTAAAAAGTCACAAATCGCCAGGCATTGACCAAATACCAGCAGACCTGATTAAAACAGGGGGTAGAACAATTTACTTGGAGATACATAAACTTATTATTTCTGTCTGGAAGAAGGAGAAACTGCCTGAAGAGTGGAAGGAGTAGATCATAGTACCTATTCATAAGAAGGGGGATAAAACGCATTGTAATAATTATGGGGGCATATCACTTTTGCCAACCACTTACAAAATTTTATACAACATCCTGCTCTCAAGGTTAATTCCATATGCGAAGGAAATTATCGGGATCATCAATGTGGCTTTCGACGCAACAGGTCGACTATTGATCATATATTCTGCATTCGCCAAATACTTGAGAAAAAATGGGAATACAATGAAGAAGTTC
>Ga0123352_10013817_pt1 | contig 12827 bp, 9 predicted proteins | sample TergutLab28metaG_FD_89700 | JGI IMG/M metagenome (GOLD analysis project Ga0123352, IMG submission 89700) | Labiotermes labralis P1 segment gut microbial communities from Petit-Saut dam, French Guiana - Lab288 P1 | ecosystem: Host-associated > Arthropoda: Insects > Digestive system > Gut ... | reverse complement strand
TATAGTAGATATAGTAGATATAGTAGATATAGTAGATATAGTAGATATAGTAGATATAGTAGATATAGTAGATATAGTAGATATAGTAGATATAGTAGATATAGTAGATATAGTAGATATAGTTACACGACCTCGGGACATTGTCTTTTATTTATCTTCACTACAAATTTAAACCCTTCGTGACTACCGCATTTTCTTTGCTCCATTGTTTATCAGATTTATCCGATAAGTGTTTGAAACATTAACTTAACATCTTATAAGCTATTCCCAAGGCCGTAAGGTAGGAAATGAATGGTAAATATTTATAGACTTAGTACGGATTGGGTATAATAAGCCTTTGGAACCGAGTTGCCAAACTTAATTAATCTAAACAGATTTCAGTATAAGCACCGGAAGTTCCCAATACAGCGTAAAGGTTCTCGAAGACAAAGTTTGGTATTAAATTAGAATGTGTGATTATAATGACAGGAAAGGTGAAGTCCGACCACGCACTTGATGTCTATTTTCGTATACGTGTTTTGTATGTGCAATTTCAAGGTCTGAACACCCCAGTTAACGAGAGATCCTACGTTTTTCTTAGAAAGGAGGAATTCTTGCTTTATTGATTTGAATAATGCTTCTGTGTGCTTCTAAAATATTCGTGTCTTTCAACAGCAAATCTTAGCTCTGAAAGGATAATTGCGATCTATTACATTATTAACCTTTAGACGCCTAACGCCTACTATATTTGACGTACCGCACCGCTAACCTCCAAAGTTGCATTTAATATATTTATTCAACAAATATAGGTACCGAATATTTTAAACATGGTGTATACTCTCCGTTTTTTTCTCTTCAAAATGCAGTTTCTTTCATAATTCTAACTTGTTTGGTTCCTGTATTATTCACATTTTATATACAGGATGTGCTAAAATTTAAAAAAAAATTCCGGCCTCAAAAGGTTAATATATGTTCTAGGTATTGACTGACTGACTGCAAGGACTTAGGCCAATAACAATGCAAGAATAACTTGAAAAAACTACTGTTTTGAATGCTTACAAAACAGCTGTTTTGCTATTCATATTTACTTCAGAAGTTCACGTTAATGACATTTTAAAATTTAATTTAAATTTTGTGTCCCAGCGTCTCCTTTCTTTAATTATGTTCCTTTTACTGATAAATCTAAGAGAACAGATTGTGGTGGATGAAGTTTGCTACATTAACTATAAAATTTGGTGCCTGAGATCCATAGGTGTATTTACTGTACATTAACAAAAAATTTTACGTAAGTGTTAACTGATATGTACTGTATGATTAATAAATGCAGGGTCAATTACATATCAGAACCTGACACATACAAAACACGCACTGCGAGTAAAATATACAACACGTCTTTATTATTTACCTGGTTGCCACTGAAGACGACTGGTAGCACCTGAACACTTCAGCGTCCCTCCCATATCTGAAGTTTATTTTAGGATTTGCGCGATCCAAATATATGGAAGACTTTTTTTTTAGAAGCAAGTAACTGACGTGTGACGAATAGGGTCCGAATTTGGTTTGAGAAGGAAACCGATATTAGCCATGACAGTGTTTTAAGTAAAGGTAGAAATTGCCTTATTTCTGTGATGCTATGTTTTGGTGAAGGGGGACATTTGCGAAATAACTCACGGTACTTGATATTCTTGAGGGAAGTCGTTTTCTTCAGTTAATCCTTTGATTCGGTGTTGGATCCTGCTGAGGCACCGATTAGCACTGAAGACGTGGAAAAACAGCCAGAAGTAAGCTTCCATGCGTCTGGATCTTCAGCAAATTACCATATTACAGTATGTTCCAAAGACGGGCAGATTGTTCAAAACTCCTTGGTCCCAATAACAACTTTTATTATTATATTTTAAAACAGAACACCTGCTGTAGCAGATAACGGGTCAGTAGTTGACCTTTCGGTAGAATCGATCACATACAACAATATTTCACACGCAACATATTTGACGTGACCACAAGCTTATTTTTGATTTCGTTTATGTGAAGTTTTACTTTTTATGTGTGTAAGTAGGGAGCGGTGTCTATGTTTATTGCCAGGTACGAAAAAGATGAACAAAATATCCCGATTCAAGGACGCTGAATCACCAAGTTATTTGTCAAATATGTCTTTTCGTCTCGCTGCAGTGTTACCTTGTTATGTGACTCACTAGAAACAGGCATAACACAACAATTCTTAACTTAGTTCCTGATATTTCAAAGAACGAATGCATTCGGCCACAAATCTGAACACCGTTCAGCTTAAAACACTGAGGCACAACTGAGGTCTTCACTTGGGTCGTTCACATTAAAGTTGGACAAAAATTTGCGCTTTTAAAATTCACTCAAAGTTTGGCACTATTTACTCGAAATGGTTTTCTTGAAAGATGAATGGTAAGTCACTCTTAAATCGCCTGCGCTCATCCACAGAATTCACTGCAATTTCAACACACATAAGGCACATGCGGAAGCAGAAAGTAACAATGTTCTGGCAGTCACCTAATTAATTACTGAAAATTTAACTGTATGAAATAATCTAATTGTTTGTATCCAAGGCGAACACTTCAGTCACTGTCCACTGTAAACGTAAAAAGAAGTTTACTTCACTCTGTCTTTCAAATGTCAGTAAAGTTCACGCAGTTATTTCTGAATTTTATCCGCTCTTCTTCTTTGACAGAAGGGGTGATGATTTCACAGTTGTCCACAGCGATACGTGCTACGCCCCAGAAAAGTTCGACCACACGTAGCACTCCTACACATCCGGTGCACATAACAGACTCTCACCAAGAAGCGGCCACTGCCCCCTTGTCGCCCGCTAGTGGGTCAATCACACAACTAAACCTCGACATCAGACCAACAATATTGGTGTCTTGAGCTAAGCTTCCTCCCTCTCCTCCACTACCGCCACCATCTCCCTGTAGGAGGTGGAAAAGAAAGCTTTGTAAAAGTGGTAGTTGTGGTGGTGGTGGTAATACGAAGAGCAACAACAGGTCGCAGCAATCCTTGCTAGAGTATCCTCAAAATATAAGCTTCTGCATGCAACACAAGACGAATCCTTTTTTGGGGGTAGTGGTGGAGAACATTTTGTGGAGGGAACATTGGGTCCTCAATGGGTCGAATGGTTGTTGGCTCTTGTGGTAGGATATCCCAGAGTTGCTGGCGTGTTTAGTGGTGGGAAGTGTGGAGGGGAAGTGCGCCGACAGCCAGCAGAGTGGGGGCTTAGTAGAACATTAACCTACATTCGGAGACTTGAGGCCCTTTTGCTGTACGCCGCAACTTTTGGATGTCACCAGCCAAGAAGGTTCGGTTTGTGTTTTGTATGACGTACATAACTTGAGGTACTGCCGGCGGTGGTTATGAAAATTGTTGTCTGCTTGAATATGACGCCGTGCCTTGCGGTATTAATTTATCAACATTTCATACAAATCTACTGCATCTTATCTTCAGGCAATAGGTTCCGCGAAAGACTGGTAAATTTTAACCACACCGCATGTACCCACATCTCAGAAGACATTGTTCTTCATTTTTTTTTAACTCATGGTTCCGTGCATCACAATTCAATGTTAATAAGAATCCAACTAGATGCAACAGTATGCTACTTCCCTCCAACGTGGCATGCAGGCCACGTTGGAGGGAAGTAGCTGTACCAGTATTATGACCTGTACCGGAGTTTGCGGTTACAGTTTTTAGTACTCCTGATGATGGGTGCTGTGACACCCGAAACATGTGGAGTGACTTTGCAGTGAATAAAAATCTGCATACTGTTGCATCTAGTTGGATTCTTATTATCATTGACTGTTCTTCATGTCTTCTTAAGGCTATACCCTAAAGATTAGTCAAATATTCAGGCCCAGAAAACCATCAGTATTTGTGGGGAAGTAGATGGGACGACGTACTCTGATTCAGAGTCTTCCTTAACTCCAGCCTCTTATTTATACCATTCATATTATTAAGTTATTTGTTTAAATATTTCCAGCTATAAGCACAATATACACCATCGAAACGTGTCAGAATGTGGAATAACTGTGAGACTTTTAGGATCATTTACTGTATATGGTGCATACTGTTGGAAATCATTAGACGAATATGTCTTAAATATTTATGAAAGTTGCAGTCTTGTTTTTGAAAACGAAGGAACTTCTTTGATTTTCTGGCATATTAACGGTCGAAAAGGCTCTGTGGTAAGAATCTTCCTTAGTGTTTGTGCTTCGTTGGTTTGAATGTTGGCGGGAAACGAAATACCTGCGAAATTTTTATGATAATCTTTGTTTTATGCTGGGAAACTGTAGCACAAAGCTTTACAAAGCCCTCCGTTGCACTTGTTACGTTTTTTTAAATCTGTGATCATATCACAATTAGAAAAACTGCATTATGAGGAGCTTCATGATTTGTACTCGACGCCGGATAATATTCGGTTGATCAAATCAAGGGTGATGAGCTTGGTGGATCGTGTGGCAAAAGTGAGAATAAGAGAAACACATAAAGTGCCTTTGTGGAGAAACACATACAGTGCCTTTGTGGAGAAACACATACAGTGCCTTTGTGGAGAAACACATACAGTGCCTTTGTGGAGAAACACATACAGTGCCTTTGTGGAGAAACCTGAAGCAAAGAGTCTGCTTGAAAGACGTAGGCGTAGGTAAAAGGATAATATTAAAATGGATTTTAAAGGGATAGGACGAAATTATGTAGATCCGAAAACGTTTATCTGAAATTAAAAAAAACATATTTTAGCCTTCTGCTATTTAACATTGCAATGTAGCTGTCTTCTTATAAACTTCGTTTTAACATGTTAACTTGTTTCGTCGTGAGTCTGGCACATCATTTTTGTCTTTTGTTGCTGAATTAATCTTTTTACTTATTTATTTGCTGTAATAATCCTTATAGCAACTAGACTATGGAGTGGATGACAGGGGTTTGTTTCCCAGTTGGGGGCAGGGATTCTTGTTTTCGTCAGTATGTCCGGGCGAGCTCCCAGACCCCCATTTAGTGGGTACGGAAGGCTGAAATCCACTCTTGCGGGATACTTCAAGGTAAAGTAATCTAAGGGCTCAGATTAATATACTGTGAAGATTATGGTACTCCAATCCTTAGAAAGTCTGTATTTACCAATCGGCACGGTGTAACATCCAGAAGAATTGAAACTTCATCAGTACCGTTGTTGGAACCTCCAATTTCACACGGTACCAAAGGCTCTGCGTCATTGTGCATTCGCTGACTGATGACGAGGTTAAGCATTCATGGAGCTACACCTCCATTAACGTACACAATACATGATATTTGTTTAACAACCTATCTTATTTCCATAAATAGAATCATTGCGACACATGGAGTAGTGGAGGTAATACTCCATGCATTCTTGACTTCGGCACTTGCTTTTTTCACGTTCCTGCCGCTTCAGTCAAAAGAAGAGAGCTGATCCTTTTTGTACCTAGGTCACAGCCATTAATTGACCATATAAAACTATAGAAGGGCCTACTTAAACACGTTAGTTGCGTAAGAATCATAAAATAAGAGAACTCACAACAGTGAATTAGCACTAACACTCGACAAACGACTGATCACTAGAAATTATTGAGTTCAAGAAAAAATTTAGATCCATCTTTCCAGTTTGTGTAGACATTCTTGCACTTAATGTTAAGATACGCAAGGATTAGCATGCTAGAAAGCAGTATCTTCCTTGCAACAAATATAATCAGGAAGACTTATCTTCGTACCAGCCACGGAATCAAACAAAAGACAGATCATACTGTTCAGAGGTGAGCACCCAAGCATCCAGCTGCACGCTTGCCTTCTTCAGTCATTCATCATATGTGCGCTGTAACTAGGTAAAGAAGATGGAGGAGTGTCTCTATGGGACCACCAAGAAGAAATGTCGAAGAGATACTGGGTCATTTGTAGTGTCCTAAGTTAAGGCACTGTGTAATCGGGTAGGTGCGTAAGACATTTCGGAGGAATATGCTGCCCCAATCTTTAGAATATAAATGGTACTCACGTACCAGACTACACGGTGTCATAACCAAGAAGACCACATAGTATGTCTCCATCGTTACAAAACATGAAACCTTACATAACGTAGGTCCTGACGGGTGAATGGACCATGCAGTCACGTGAATATAACACAAAGAAGTCTTTTCTATTCCTTAAATTGATATTGTGTCAACCTGTGATGCAGAACGCTTTTTTAAGTACAAAATTCTTCACCATTACCAACGTGCAAATATCATAGATCAGTTGGCAGTTTGTCTCTTTTCCAACAATAGTTTTCCATCTTTTTGGTAGACGCCCCTGTGATCTGTACGGATGTACTGATAGAGCAGCTTCTGGGATTCGATTCTGCGGCATCATTTCCAACTGTTCTATTACTTTCTTTTGCAAAAGTTGTTTCATTTGAAACGCATCTTTTCTTCTTGCTACAGACAGAAAGACAGACAGACAGACCATGTGACCTTAAAAATATATAACAACTTTTGAACTGAAAATCCAAAACCAAAGTTTACAGCATGGACAGTGAGCTTATGTCTGTGTTTGGATGCAATAAATTAGCCTACTGGTCTTTTGAAGAATTGCTTTCCGACCTTTTGAAGACAATGGCATATTCTTTTGTCAGTGCGAGTGCTGTGGCCAGCAAAATGACGGCACTGCTTATCCTTAGCGTTAGAGCGCTGAGTAGTGAATATCCTAGACATTGAACTAAATATTTATTGCTAAATTTTATGTCTTGTCTGCAAACAGAAATATAAACAAGAAATATGCATCTATTTAAATTTATAATCACGCTGATATTGAGACAAGCAGGCCTGCAGAAATCTCATGTTGTTGCCAGTCAGTCCACTTAGAGTGTCCTGGATATCAGGCACAGGGTGTCTTAGAAACGAATAAAAAATTATGAACGTTGTTACTCGTTAATTTATGTGAGTCTGAATCTTACTGTCTCACCGGGAGTCAAGATCATATTCTGAAGGAAGAACCTATAACGGAGGTATTTTGTTTGAGTCTGAATCTTGGTTTCTCACCAGAAATAAAAAACATTTAGCGAAAGAAGACCGTATAGTGTAGGAATAACATATACCGAAGGTATTTTATATGTGAGTCTGAATCTTGCTGTCTCACCGGGAGTCAAGAACATGTTCTGAAGGAAGAACCTATAACGGAGGTATTTTGTTTGAGTCTGAACCTTGGTTTCTTACCAGAAACAAAGAACGTTTAGCAAAGAAAGAGAATATACAGTAGGAAGAACCTCACCACCGAGGAAGAACATATATTGGAATAATTACACAGACTGTGGGTATTTTATGGGAGTTTGGATCTTGGTGTCTCACCAGAAGGGAAGAACATAAACCGACGGTATTGCAGTACAAATTTATCTGGAGAATGTGTGGACCTAAGAGATGAACGGCAACAGTAATGAGGAGAAAATTAGGCCGTACGTGATGAAAAGTGTCAACTGAGAACATAAGAAGAATTTCATAATTTAAATTATCGCATGAATCTAAGAGTACAGATCAAAATTTAAGGAAAACAAAGAATGCGTCACTCAATATTACAACACGTGCATTTACTGTACAAATTAATATGTTCATGTTGTCAGAATGCATATTGCACACACTGGCCAGTAAGATAAACACAATAATAATAATAATAATAAACTATAAAAAACAATTAATAAGACCTGGCGAATGAAATGTGTGCTATGTGGAAGCAAAAGGAAGCACAAGTGATCACAATAGTAATACCATCTACGAGATTAATTCCAAAGTCACTATCACAAATTCTAACAAGCCTTAACGTGCACCCGAATACGTATATACACTGCAAAAATCTGTAATTCTTGGCACATGTTCAGTTGTAAGAAACTTTTAAAACTAAAAATAAGACCACCGAGCGTAAACGTATTGATTACTACATCCCAGGATAGGTGAATATTTCCCACCCAAAGCTGAGAAATTCGATAATAATAATAATAATAATAATAATAATAATAATAATAATAATAGGACCTGGTGTTTTGAACACAATATTAAACTTTCGACTATAATAAAATTCCAGGAATTTTTTTTATTAGCTGAAGACCTTTAGCTTCTCAAGGACTCCCCCAGCAGTTAGCTAGTTAGCTAATTCTAACACCCGTAATAATAATAATAATAATAATAGCCGCGGAAAGTTGGACACTGCTATAAAAATATCAAATACACGAAATATAATTGTAGTATAAAAGTGAAGGACGGTTTACATATTTATTTAAATCACCGACGGAGATGACACAAAGATTAATAAATGTGTGAAGAAATTATTAACCTAGTATACGTTTTTTACCTTAGTAATTAACCAATTTGATGCACAAAATTTTTGTTTTACAATAAGTTTATTTCATGCCTCTACATGTTTCGAGCACAATGTGCTCATCATCAGGAGGTCAAAATTGCATTACACAGCCTCTGTGATGATACCAGTGGCTGTGTAATGCAATTTTGACCTCCTGATGATGAGCACATTGTGCTCGAAACATGTAGAGGCATGAAATAATCTTATTGTAAAACAAAAATTTTGTGCATCAAGTTGGTTAATTACTAAGATAAATATACTGAGATCCACGGTCAGCAAAACGTCAAAACTATTTACGTTGCTTTCAAATTATTCTGATGAATGTAAATTGCGCAAATACAAAGTTGTAATACGAAAAGAGAGTAGGGCCTTATGACTGTAGAGTGAGAAGGATAGCAACCATAAATCAGTAACACTAGACAGACTGGGTCTAATGAGGTAAATGAATAGGTGGAATGTTAACTGTTACTGTTTTTAATTTAACAAAATTCTTAAATTCACTCTACACATGGTCAAAAATTATTCGAAGTAATTAAGGACAAAGAATATTAAAACCTTATACCAGCAGATTCTCAGTTAAGTACATCTTACGCTATGAGGCTGGACGAATTTCGAATAGTATATTCAACGCCGGCTTGAAAATATGGGAGATTATCACTTGAATTAGATTATAGAGATCACCAATGAGAGAAAAACGTGCTTTTTTAAAGTATAAATTCAAAGAAATATTTTGCTTGTTCCTTTAAAATCAAATCACATTTCTTGTCCTGTACGTGTAACATAAGACGTAAAATTATTTGCGTGGTTGTGTGTTGTGCGCTCTTGCTAATTATCCTTGGATCGAAATATTTCGTGCTCACTGAAATTATAAATTCAAGAGCATTACGTGTTACTGTTTACTATATTTATTGCAGTAATTACTAATTATATTTTGACGGTGATTGTTTTTGAATTGTGGGCTCTCGTGGATTGGTTCAAACACCGAACACTTATTGTGATGGATTTCAGTGTGGTGCTGCTGTTATGCCGGAGGGAGGAGGAAAAGTCGTGGTATTTCTGCGCCCCCCACCCCTCCCCTCACACCAATAAACTAGCGGATACTCACCATGGCCTTCTCGACGCATTCCGTTGCGGGAGCCTGTATAGCAATCGATACGTCAATGGATTTGAGAATTTCAGTCGGACTCTGCAAGGAGCCTGGATATTGCAAACAGTACGGGCTGGGCAACTGAAGAATCGTGGTTCGACTCTCGGCAGAAACAATTGATACCTCTCCTCAAAGAATACAGACCAAATCTGGGACCAACCAGCTTCCTCTTTAATGGATAACGGGCGCCTTTTCCTCGGGACGTAAATCTGACCACTCACCATCTAGTACCAAGATTAAGATTGAGTGGATCTTACCTCCATTCCGCAATATGCCCGTGTGGTGTGCACAGGGACTTAACTTTATTTACATCTGTGATTCTAATAACTACTGACATAGGGTGGCATAAAGAAAAAAATGTACGATTTAATGCTGTGATGAAAGAATTGTGTTTTAGGGTAATGATTGTAGTGGAGACCAGAGAAATACAGTGGTAAAAATGATGAAAAGTGAAATATCATAAACAAATAAAATTGTAGTTGGAAAACATAAAAATACGAGAGTTATGCAAGATCTAAAGTAGACGGAATACTGATATGAAGTGGTACTGAGGATGAAAGGGTGTCAGGAGTTTTTTTTTCAGGTAGGGGGGAGAATCGATTGCCTGAGGATAGGCTCCAGTGACAGGCTGCTGCGGTACCTGCCAAGAACCTTTGAGTTCCAAAAAGAACGAGGTATTTCTAGACTTCAAGCTCCTCAGAAACTCGATTCATTTAGTAATTTAATACGAGACCCAGGATCAATAAATGAACTAATTACAGTTCCGAATGGTTTGGGCGAAAGCTGTAGAACCCGCCAGACTAGGCCGACCATGTCTAGAGTATTCGCCATCACTTTCTCCACTGCTCATACTTTTGTTGGCCAGTTTACCGATAATTCCCTACTATGTCATTTTCTTCGCATGACTGTATCTGCTAGATGATGTTATTTATGAAACGGCGTGCTGAAAATTGCCCAGCGATAGTTAGGCCTATATTTTGTGTTGCGGATGGAATCCTAATCCAGACAACAGGCACTGCCGGTGGTCTATTACGTCTGAAGATATTTACTCCATCCACCTTTTTCGTCGTCTCTTGTCGCCAAATCATAAAAAAATAGCGAAAATTATGTTTCGGAGACAGGATCGCCCCCTTTCCCTTTTCCGAGTCTAAACATTCAGCCCAAATCGACTTAGTTGGGCCCGAAAAGCAAAGCTAATGTCAAGTGTTGGCCAACCCAAATGTCACTTAAACCGGCACCATATGCAAATATCTGCTGAACAGATAGCAGACGATAAAAGTATTATTCTAAAAACTGTGTCTTTTTCCCGAAACGTAAATTTATGTTAATTTTCTTTCACACGAGATGAAAGAGAAAATGCACGAAATGAATATTTTCAAAGGGAAAGTAGTATTATTTTTTAATATCAAATTTGGTCTCGATTTTCTTCCATTCAGGACCGGGGTACAGCAGTCGGTGTAGCGAGTCGGTACGAGCTGGACGGTCCAGGATTCGAACCTTGGAGGAGGCAAGAGATTTTCTCTTCTCCACACACTTCCAGACCGGCCCTGGAGCCCACCCAGTTTCCTATATGTGGGGTACATGTGCTCTTTCTTGGGGTTAAAGCAGACGGGGCCTATCATTGACCACCCATCCCCCCTTAGCTACGAAGTTACGAATGAGTCGAACTATACCTCTCCTCCCCCTCTATGCCGTCACCTTTACCTTATTTTTTTCCCTCCTCGCCCATTAATAACTAGACACGCCAATCTTATTTGAGTAAAAAATATTAATTTTCATGTTATATATGCTTATAATATACCCTTAAAACCACATGCGTTTCAGGAAACAAATAGTCTTTAGGTGATTTTCAGCTTTATCGTAACAACAAAGAATATGTTAGAATACTCATGCTTCCCTCCTTTCTTTTATCTATGACATAGCGGAACAGTTCCTGTTCTAGGGATTCCGGCTCAATATTTTACGTACGTCAGCGGTGATGATGTGTGTCTCAACATTTGTACACAGACACTCCCAGACACTGTCTGAAAAACCAGACAGTGGAATAATTGGCGGAATTTGTTCGCGCTGTATGATAATCTGACCTCTTTCTCATACTTTCAAGTTGTCTTGGAGTAAACGCTGACTACAGATGGGATTTTCCGGTCTGTCGTATTGGCGTGTAGCCATATGCTTAAGTAGCTGTAGTTCTTGTCCTTGCATAGGGTCTCTTCTAAAAAAACTGCTGAAATAATGTGTTAAGATATTAGCCACATCGGTCACACGACAGGCTGCTGTTATATTCACGCTGTACTCCACGGCCACTTTTATTTTTCGTTTAACTTTAGAGTAAACCTAAGGCTAATTTCCTCCGTCGTATTTCTGTCATCTAGCTGCATTATTTTGTATTACATGGTCGATGCTCATCTGTTGTTTAAGCCTGGGCTCTTACCTCATAAAGAACACGGTGAAGGCTGCATTCTGCAACAAAATGTAGGTGTTCATTCGGTTTGAATTACACAACAAACTGCGATTATTCCCCTAAGTCGCATTTACAGGTTGTTTTTGCTGATTGACACTGACCTCGTTCTGTCGGGGAGGAATTGCCATTTTGTATTCATTGTTGATGAATGTCAGTCTCCAAAAATTCATACTTCAGCCTAAATGCTCATCTGTTTTTCTCTGTATTATGCTGCAACTGTTCACTTCTCCTCGCCCTATCTCCTTCAATTCCCAAAACTGTACCATGCTTCCAGCCTTCCTTTAGCAAAAGGACTACTGGTCACTGCCTGGGAACATCAGAGTGGTCATTTTTTGGTTTCGTTCATAATAAATGCATTGTTCTTCTTTCGTCGTAGGGTCTGAATCCAAGGGGATAATGGTAATTATTGTTCATCTTATTTCTCCTCCCCGCCCCCCCCCCCATGGCGCAACAGCCCCTAGTGGGCCTCCTCATTATCAAGGATTCACGATCAACTTGACGACAAACAACGCTCATAAGAGACAGATATCCATGCCCCAGTCGGGATTCGAAACCACAGTCCCAGCAAACGAGCCGTTGCAGACCCGCGCTGTAGACGACGTGGCAAATGGGAAAGGCGTGGTCTGTTTCAACCAATATTATATTTGATTTATTTGAGCAGTAGATTTGAATATACGCTGCATTGCTGAATTTCATCCAGTCCGCTATCTTGCGCGTTGAAAAAACAGAGACATGTTGAATCTTATGCGTAATGGACCGTGCATCATCTTGATATTTGAATAAATGTTGACCAACTAGATGACACTTGCTTTATTATCTACTGCTCAACATGTTTCAGACGTTAATACGTCCATCTTCAGGAGCTTGCGACTACTTGTTGCGTTGTGTAGGCTG
>Ga0123352_10013815_pt1 | contig 12828 bp, 12 predicted proteins | sample TergutLab28metaG_FD_89700 | JGI IMG/M metagenome (GOLD analysis project Ga0123352, IMG submission 89700) | Labiotermes labralis P1 segment gut microbial communities from Petit-Saut dam, French Guiana - Lab288 P1 | ecosystem: Host-associated > Arthropoda: Insects > Digestive system > Gut ... | reverse complement strand
GGCAAACTGGAGAAAATATATTCTGAACTGAATGTCAGTTAAGAAATTTAACGGTAAAGGAAGCAGTAAGTGAAAGATTTTCCTGCTGCTTACTGTGTACTACGCCGTAAGGTAATCCTTAATTGTGTAGGGATATGTTGTGTGGTTAGCTTCACGTCACGGCCATTTTTTCCAAAAGAGGGCTCCTGTGGTTCTCATTGATCATGACGCTGGATTGTAGGAACTCAAGTGGGATTTATCGTAAATGCAATTGTAATTCGACTCTATAAAACAAATATTTCAACTATGTTCTTTATTGAAAGATATTATCTTTTAAGAGTAGTTACGGAGAAGACAAGTGTGTAAGAAATCCTTGGGGTATTACTAGTGGCATATTAAGGCAATATTGGTATGGGACGGTAGGGGGAGAATATGTGAAAATTAGTACTTACTGTATCTGGGGTTCCTGTGTATTTATTGGATATCGTGGTCTGTCTTCTTGGTTGGTGTGAATCCTGTACGTGTTGTATTGCGTATCTCACTCAGTCTATGCGCGTTTTATTTTTTGTGCTGTCACTGGTTGGTAGTACAGCTATGCATTTTATCCCACTGCCTACCGTCACTGTACTTGTTGGTCACTGTTGACTTTTGTGGTGACACTTAGTCTTTAGTGTGCTGCGTACAACTGGTGTCTTCCGTGAGGGTGTTGTTATGTGTTGTAAGTTGTCCTAATCGGTCCACCGTATCACTGTAGGATTTGTGCGCTGCTTTTTAGTTCCTTGTGCGCCTCATTTGTTCTTAGTTTGATATTAATGGTCATACCTTTATGTATTATTATAAATGGTTCACCCACACACACAATTTAGGGTACTATGTTCCAACAGAAGTTTGATGTCGAGATCCCTTCATCAACACACCGTAACGCGAATTATATAGAACAATCTCAATTGTTTCGAGCGAAAAAACATGTAGTTATTTGGCTATTAAGAATATAACGCCTGATTAGACATACATAGTTGTGATCTTGACTACATACCCTCTTATTAGTTTATATACACACAACGGGGATGGCACACTTCAAATTCACTTCAAAATGACGTCAAGAGCCATGGGCATAACTCCTTGGTAGGAGGGGGAGGGGGGGGGGCAAGGGGGCCAAATACCTCTCCAATAATTTTCTACCTAACATTGTTTATGAAAATATCTCGCTGAATATTTCTTAGAATGAGAAATTCTTCATGCTAAAGTGGCAGAAGAAATCAAATCGCACGTTTTATGTACAATAGCCTTTCCCCCACCCCAAAATCTAGCTGTTTATGAAATAATTATTATAAATATGATATAGAGACATAGGCCACAGATGACAATATAATACGGCGCATGCGCTTTGCATATGGGGTTATTAAGGCTACGCACACACACACACACACACACACACACAAACACACACACACTCTCTCTCTCTCTCTCTCTCTCTCGGAATAACATACATATCGCTATTCCATTTATTTCCTTCGTTCCTTTCAGTATTGGGAAACCTGTTCAAAATCATTAGCGAATTTCTTGTTCCCAGTAACTTTTTCTGTAATTTTTTCCCACTCTTGGTGGGGTATCTTCAGCAAAGTCAAACTGCCAAAACGTGGACTTTCTTGTGTGCTTTTGATTCTTTCTTCTGAAATGTTTCTTTGAATTAGAGAATATGTATATAAACAGTTGCATTAATATCGTCCCAGAACTTAGTTTGTACGTTGGTTTTGAAAATGCAACATGTCAGTTTGTTGGGACGCACTGGAAATATTTCCGTGTTGGGGGAAAAGACAGATCTACGAAGGAACTTATTTAAAATGGAAGGACATGGAAAAGGAAACGGAGTTCCTTGCATCACAGTGGGCGACAGGGAACACGATGAGGTAACGAAATTGACGAAATGTAATAAGGACGGTGGCTGCCAATACAGCCGAGTTAAATTCCATCTGCCATCTGCTGGCATTATTAGGAGCTCACCATAATTTCCACGTTAGCGTTTTAAGGCTTAGGCAGTAGCGGCCCGGCGTTAAGGGGTGGTCCTCCAGTTTGGGATTTCTGAGAGGTGTTAACAACTCCTCAACTTAAAAACTTACTTTGTTAGGAATCAATCAAAAATACCGCGGATATGGACAGATTCGTTTGTAGGAAGTAAGCAACTGAAAAAGAGAGACTGTTGTATTCGCTAGAAAGGGGTTGTTCTAGCAGTAAAATCTGAGAAAACTAAGTATACTTTCGTATGCTGTGAATAGAATACAAGAAAAATCAACACATAAAGATATGTAATAAATAACTTAAAAGGCTGTAAGATTCCAAATATTTGGTACACATCTCTAACAAAACGGAAATGTAATCAAGAAGAAGATGTGAGCAAATTGCATTCTGGAAATCCTTGCCGTCAATCTATGCAGAATCTTTTGTCGTGCAATTTGGTAAAAAAAAATAATAAAAAGATTAAAATATACAGAATTTAAATTTGTTAATTCTTGTGTGTGGGTGTGAATCTTGGGTTCACACGTTGTAGGAAGTTCGTAAGCTGAATGTGTTCGAGAATAAGGCAGTGCTGAGTAATACACTGTGGCCTAAGAGGGACGAGGTAAGAGGGGAGTGTGCAAAGCTGCCTAAGGAAGAGCTTTTGTCTGTATGCCTCACGAACAGTTATTCAGGTGATCAAATAAACGACAATGCGGTGGGCTGAGGATGTAGCACGTATGGGTAGAGGTGTCAACCAGATTTTGTAGGAAAACATGAGGGATAAAGACCACTTGGAAGACATTGGCTTACGTGTGACATTGATATTAATATGGATCTTCAAGCAGTGGGATGGGGGGCATGGACTGGATGGATCTGAAACAAGATAAGAATGGTTGGCAGGGTTTTGTGAATGTGGTAATGAACCTACTGGTTCCAAACAGTGCGGGGAATTTTGTGACTAAGTGAGGAACTCTTAGTTTTGCATGAAATACTCTGCTGCATTGTGTTTGTTTGTTTGTTACATAGGTAGGAAGTTAGTAACTGGCAATTAGAATTGACACAGCGATAGAGACATTTATTTTGTGCAGTTTTGTATACTAAGATTATGTAATAAGTTCAAAGAAATTCTGAAGGCAGTGTGGCATGCAGAATAGAAGACACCATAGTGACATATACAGCCTGTAGTTATGTTTACCAACTGGCGACAAAAACCATTCGTGCACAATAACTAACCCATCTTGAGTCATTTTTAAGTAAGTTGTTATAGTACAGTGGGAAAGCAGCTACTCCAAAATAAAGAGGAATTATACAAAATTACATGCACATTAGTAAAAAAAAAAATTTTCGGGCGACATAACCTATCATATTTTCTTACCTTAAATTCATATTGTGATTTTTGCTACATTTGATCTAGGGAAAAATTATAATGTTGAATAACAGGCTTTGCCTGTTGTACTCATCTTAAATGTAAACACATTAGAAGTCACTTCATTTGAGATTGTTCTGTTCCCTAGATTAACAAAATAAAATCTGGAACTGTAATTTCCTGTTCCTGGACCGGGAGTTGGGTAGTGTAAGACGTTGTGAATCTTCTTTTTGTACTTCACTAAATCATGATAATTTCATTCACATCAAAAGTACATGTTATTTCAGAAAGTCCTACAGCCATTCACATATATCCTGCAAGTTCCTGGAAAGCAGTTTCGACCAAAGTTGTTCCGTGCCTTCAACTATGGTTGAAGGTGCCTGCAGACAAGTTCAGTATAGAGAGTGACATAGTTGAAATACTGCATACTGGTACACTACTGTAAGTATATTTATGATAGTTTATTGAGGCAGGTTTACCATTTGTAATTTTAATAAGACTGTTTATCAGCGTGTTGCCGCACGCACCCCATGTTTCAAACTTTCATTGCATTTAATTTTGATTAGTGTGTCATAGATGGCAGAACACTGTAGTGCTTTTCTAACTCTATTTCACAGACACTAGCAAAATCCTGTGGCAAAGAAAAATGTGGGTGTGGCAGTACTGAAATTATGTGTGGATATGAGTACTGAAAATGTTAACCAAGTGCTTAAAGTTGTCTACATTTTAAGTTTTGGATGATGTAAGTTTATTCCCTGCATCATAACTCCAGTCATTCATAATTTACTTGTGTTTATTTGTATGTGGCTTTCTGTACTGCCCATTGCTTACACAATTTAATGCCAGAAATGTGTTAAGCAGGGACACCAACTTGACTGCCTGCTTTGAAGGAAACATGGATTAATATTAATGACATTTCTGGCTTATGTTACTGGATTCAACAATGAAAGAAAGGTGCAGAAAGTAGTTTGTTTGGACCTGCCCAGCTTTTACCATGATTTTTAAATATGGATTTGTTGAATGATGACCACTTGAATACAGGTGTGTGACCAAATTTAGAAGTATATATTATAAACTATAACAACTATTTTTTTTTGAGATAATGACCAGAGTCCTCAAAACATCAGCCTACTAAATCAACATTTGTCACATATCATCAAAGATTCAAAATTTAGTGTTTAATATTAGTTACATTTTGTTTTGGAATAACATTTTAGGACACTGTTTTGGACTCTCTGTAAATTGTGTTTCTATTTTAGTTTTGGTATTGAATAGCAAAATTGTTTGCAGTACAATAATTTGTTTTGTCAGAGAAGAACAAGAATTATAACATAAAAATATAAACTCAAATTATATTAAAAGCTGGTCTCAAAATGCAGTACATTGTGTGTTTGTGTGTTTGTGTGGGATGGGGATGGGGTGGGGGTACAAGGTTTGTATTTTATAATTATTATACATGTATCCAAAACTGTCTGGCTTTATGTAGTTATAATCTTGTGGTTTTGGTATCATATGTGCTTGTTATTTAATCCTCATGGAAGTAAAAGAAAATTTTTATCTTGCTTATATTTTGATTGTATTCAGTACCTCTGAGACATACAACGAGAAATCATATCTTCCTGATCAATCATTGTCCCAAAAATGTCCAAATTTCTATGGATAAATATTGACATACACGATTCTAGTAATTACAAATGGCAATGCTTTTGTGTACTGGAACATAAAACGACCTGCATGCAAAGAGTCAAGTGGCAATCACTAGGTACAACGAAGAGGGAAATATATGTGAATAAGGAGAAATATTTTGTTATAATCTTTCCAGTGGAACTGTGTATTATTTTGCACTGTAGAAGTGATGACTTGCAGGACAACTCTATTCTTCATAGAAGTAATCCTGCAGCACACACAGTATATGGAGTTCCAAGGACAATCAGTGCTGCGTGCTACGTACTTTTCATTGGGTTGAATAAGGTGCATAGTATTAACCACCGTAAGGCATTGGCATTGTACACAAAACACCTGCTGGATATGTATAGCGGACAGGGAATGGAAATCTACTGGTGAGAAAACTACATGTGTCCATATGTGGAAGAATACCAGGAGATAGTTAAGAGAAGTAAGGATGGAGTCAGAACTGTAAGCAGAAATTAACTGTACATGTGAACTTATAAAAAAGAAAGTTGTTATAGTTACCAGAGTACATGCGTTTTAATCACCCCTTCTTTGCTCTTTGGCATTCTGAATGCTCTGAGCTATTCCAAAGACCTAGAATAGAATCATTAACCTTGTTAATTATATGTTTGGTTGCTATTGTTCTGATGGTTGCTCTGTTTTAAAAATGGTGCTGGTTTCATTCCCACATCTTAAGTCTATGTTTCCACTATTTTGTATTTTCCGGTCGTAGGAAATTGAAAAATACAAACTTGATATGCTGCAGTGGCAAATGTTTAATGAAAATATCATTAAAATCTCTCAAGCGGTTGACAAGGTAAATGAAGCAGTTAGAGAGGAATGCTGGTCCTACATTATTATTCTTTTAATGGGCTTTATACAAAGAAGGGACATTAACTTTGAATGGACTTGAGATGTGGTGGACTTCAGGACAAATGTTGTTCAGAAAAAGGAATTTGAAGTTCATGTAGAATCTGTCAGAAAGAAATATTTGGTTAGGTGGGACGTTATTTACTTCAACGTATTCAGTGGAATTAGTAACAGATCTAATTATCTTGCTTCAAAAATAAATGCATGTGTGTTTGAATGTTGTCAAGCTGAATAAAATGAAGGTAAAGTGCACCCTTGTACAAGTATTGAGGCTCTGTACAGGCTTTATGGCCAATGGGGGTAGTAGAGGTATAGTTCTACTCTTTCTTGACCATGGCACTAGAAGGGGTGAGAAGTCAGGGTCATGCCACAGCCGCTTTTACCCCCCGGGAAAGAACCAGTATCCATTGTACAGGACACTGGGTGGGCCCCAGGACCAGTCTGGACAGGTGCAGAAAATCTTGCCTCCGGACCATCCAGCCCTTAGCCAGTCACTACACCAACAACGCTATTTAGCCCACGTCATGCTGAATGCTGAGGCCATATTCTGTTCTCTGAAATGCATTTTTTCCTAGTCGAAGCTTATTTGCCACCATAAATCAACAGAATAGATGTATTGTGTTGAATGGAGTAGAATGAATATTCAGGAAATAGTAATGTAGAATTCAGCAAGAGACGTGAGTGGTAACTGACTGTCACATTGTCCTTAACTTTATAATGCAATTTATTTTGAGTAATTACAGAAAAGATTGCAACCTTTGTGTATGGTGCCATGTCAATTTGCCAAATCCTAAAGGATACTGATGTTTATGAGCAATGGTGTGAAGACCTCAAATTCCACAGTGAGAGAGAAATCTGAATTTCAGGGCTCCTATAAAAAATGATATAAGTTCGTTAAACAGTAATTTTTATGTCCCAGACCAGTTTTTCTCAGGGTCACATTTCCTACATTTAACAAATGAAAGAAGTGGATTTTCTCACTCATAAACAATGAGGAGTGGCAAGAAAGGTCACAAAATTCTCCTTGGGGCTCTAAAAAGAAGTTTTCAGTGGGTAATTCTTTGTAAATATTTGTCTTCTTGATAAACCGTGAAAGAGGTTTTCATTGTGCAAGTATTTTGATAAAATATTTTAGAAACTTTTCTCCACAAATTTGTGGTTGAAATTCTGTGAATGTGGTGTAAGACTAAGCTCATTAAAAATTAAAAAGCTGGAGGCAATTTAATTTTGTACGCCGGTATTTTTTTAGTGCATTTACGCTTAAATCACATGCAACAGTTTATACTGCAGAAAGATGATATGTCATCAGAGCAGGTAATAAACTATCAAAGTTATAAAAAGTGGTCAAGACTTAGGGCTGTACCTGTAAACATTGTATTTACTAACTGTTCCTGCAGACATAGTGTTTGGTTAGAGTTACCCATGCACAGTAATCTGAAAGATCTGATTTTGCAAGTTCTGCAATACATTGTGCTTAAGACAACCCATTCAGAGGTACTGCAACTCCCTGTTTGCTGCATGTGACTGCGAGGTGAGATGTTCCTCACTAAACATCCTTTGTATTTGTGTTGTCCTATGATAGTGCATGGCTGGTTAAGATTATTTTTTGTACTATAGGAATCCACAAGTTTGCTTTTGTTTACAAGATATATTGCACTTTAACAAAAACTACAATGTCCTTTTTAAACTTTATTACACTGAAGCAAATCAACAATAATTAAGCAGTCTATTGCAAATTTTCATTAATAGTACAATGAATTGTTGCATTATATATTTTATTAATAAATGGTATAATGCATATTTGCTCAGCTATCGTTAATAACAGTAATATTACATATGAAAAGAGGAGGTGAACTCTGTGGACACCTGTACACTTTTATGTGACATGAGTGCTTGTAGTGGGTGAAAATACAAAGTGAGTGGGATGGATTTGTTTTTGATACTTCAGAATTTTCACCTACTGTGAGTAAAGTGCAGGAGTTGGTACTAATTTCTTGAACTTTGGTTTGATGAAACTTTTGGTTGTGGTGCAACACTTAAGCTGCTCATTTGCGCTGGGTATTTTTAGAGTGGGGTGAGGCATTGGTCAACTAAAAAACGGCACTGTTTTCTGACCAAGTAAAATTGTTCACTGCAGAGTCATTATTGCATTTTGTGAATTGGGTGTTGTGGTTAAGTATAAAATGTCTTTGAGTTTGAGTCAAGTGCACTTTTTTTAATGTCAGGATCCTTGTGTGTACTTAAATACATGCATACATAAACACTATGTATGTATGTACATATATACACACATATGTATATAAGTATGTATGTACATATGTAAATACATACATACATACACACACACACACACACACACAAACACACACACACACACATACATACATAGGTATGTACAAATATACACACATACATACATGCGTATATACATACATACATACGTACATTCGTACATACATACCTACATACATACATACATGCATACATACATACACACACACAAAACACACACAAACACACATATACATATATATATATATATATACACACACATTCTATTGGTCCATGTGTGTGTCATAGAATCAGTAGGATGTGGAAAAAGACAAAAATACACAAAATATGCAAATGTACAATACAGAATATTACAAACGTTTTACAAGAACAGTATTATAAATCACCTTTACTCATAAAAAATTTCATCTACACAGTTAAAGGATGTGTCTGTAGGTATTTTCTTAATGCTACTTTAAATGCTTCTTGCCACTATTGAGGATTGTCACACTAGATGTTAAACTGCTGATTTTTTTATGCCAACGTAGAATGTATGTCTTTGAAAACAAGAGAGGCTAGTATTTATTCTATGAATGTTATGATATGATATATGTAATGATATGATGATATGATATGATATGGTATGATATGAAGATTTGGTTAATTACTTGTATTAATATTGGGTATGGATGAATTTGTCTGATAATGTTCCTGATTTACCAAAACATAAAATGTCTTTTAAGCTCATAGTTCCGTGCATCATAATTGAATGTTAATAAAAATCCAACTAGATGCAACAGTATGCAGTTATTTATTTACTGCAGATTCACTCTACATGTTTCGAGTGTCACAGCACAGTTCTCCTGATGATGGATGCTGTGTCACCCAAAACATGTAGAGTGACTTTGCAGTAAATAAATATCTGCATACTGTTGCTTCTAGTTGGATTTTTATTAACATAAAATGTCTTTTTAACTGAAACTGGAGCACTGTTCAATCTTGGAATCCAACTGCTGCAGCTCCTTAGTGAGATTACAGCTGACTTCACCAAACTGACCGACATCTTGGGGCTCTACTACCAGATCTCCAATGACTATCACAATCTTTATAAGCAGGAGGTAACTTCTGAGTTATTGGTTCTAGATATTTGAATTTGTCCATGTTTTCAAGCTTCACACAGTGCAGGTTTAGGGAGTGTTAATGGGAAGCCCTATACCTTGTAGTTCTTAAAGTTGAGAGATCTGTAGAAAGGTCCATAACTAGACAATAAGAATATTGGTTGCAGCAAACTGCAGTAATTGGAGTTTGTCACAAGATATTCCTAGTCAGCTAACACTTGGTATATCTAAAGCATATGGCTAGACATAGTTATATGCTGGTGTATTCTGACATTTGTTAGGAAACTTAACAAAAATATGGTATGAAATTTGACCTGATATATACACCGGTTTGTCAGGAGGCACTGCGTGGAAACAAGCTGTTGTGGTTTGTTATTTATGAATATTGAAACATTGGTTAAAAATGTGTGTTTATTGTTGCAATATTCACAGGACAAAGGCTACTGTGAAAACCTCAAAATAGGGAAGTTCATTTTCCCAGTAATCCATGTCATAATATGTCATCAAGATGACAGTCAGGTCTTATGTATCCTGCTCAAGAGCAATTCCTTTTCTGATACATTTAAGACTGTATATGGTAGTAGTTATGATAACCAACAAAATTTTACTATATTGCCAATGTGTATAAAACTTTGACAATCTATGTAGAATCATTAAACCTCTGCTTTTAAGGATGGTTGGTTCCAAGTCTCTTGTCCTGCACTTTGACATGATAGTTAAATCATTGCTAGCAAGTATTTGACATTTTATTACACTAGTAATAAGCCAATATCTCATCTATCCCTAACATTTTCTTGTCTCCTAAATTCATTTCTTCTTCTACCTGTTCATTTTCCATCTCTTGCTTGTATATGCACACTTTTTTCTTGATAATCCTGTTTTGTAGAAATTCAATTTATTGTTGCAAACAACTGTCCTTTTGATACCCATTTTCAATTCAGTGTACATTACCCATATTCTTGTTCCTCCACATCATGTTCTTTACACCTCAAAATGTTGCACCACTCTTGATAGTACACAATTGAATGTTTCTTCTGAAACCACTCTGTCAGCAGTTCCACCATACTGTACTTTCACAAGTTGATATATTTGGAAGGATGGACATGACAAATGTAATAGGTGTAGTTCTGCAGCTTTACAGTGCAGATGTGTCAAAAAGTTAATGAAAAATATTGTTAAAAGAGTGATTAAATGAAATTGATTTTGCTGCCTATCTTATTTGAAGTCTCATACACAATAAAGGGAAATGCATGTAATTATTATGTTGCAAATGTAACAATAAAACTGCTGTGGTGCACTGTGCACAGAATGTCAACAAGCATATCTTTTGTTTGTACATGTTTTGTACATGTAGTGCTTGTTCATGTACTGTGTTTGAAAAGAAAGAATGGCTTCACAGATGGCTGAAAATAGGAATATGTGCACATTTTTGTTGCATAAATGCAGAGTTGGTTATAAGGAAGTTACGCATTTTCAGATTGAATCAATTATTCTTGTGCTCCTATGACATAATAGAGAATTTGAATATTAGTCTTAACAGCAAACAACCAGGTATCCTGTGACAATGTATTCATGATGTGGAATTGAAGAAATACTGCGTTAAACTGTTGGAAAATTTTGGGTCTTTGAGTGACATGAGGCACACTCTTGAGGAGCTTGATGCTGAAGCAAGGGCAGAGGTAGCTAAACTTGGAGGCAATCCAGTGCTAGAAGATGTCCTGGATACATTGCTTGAATGGAAGAAGTGGGCTGATGAGAAGAAGCCAGTGCAGTGAGGGTCTTTTTTTTGCCACAAGTTATGTCAAGAGTGTTCATGTGTGGCTGGTAGCTAATTCATATCTGTTATTGTTACACTGCTAGGTTCCTCAAACCATTACAGAATATTGTGGGAAATGTGTGGTCACTAATGTATGCAGAATGGGGATCCTTTAAGTTGCACACTCCATGCAGTAATTGTTGTTATATATTATTTTATTTATGTTAAATAATATGTATTAGACCCAAAAGGGTATGTTGTGAATTTCTACAGTAATATTTTCTGTTCATGGAATATTTAGAAAATTATTTTTAAGAAACTACATGGCACATCAGCATTTATCAGTATGGGGTCACATTTTTTATAGAATTTCCTTACGTAGAATTTAACCACTCTTAATAGCATTGTAAATTTGTTGATTATTGTGACACTTAATGAATGACTTATGAGGGAATGACATTATTTGCCATGGTTGGGGGGAGCTTAAATCTGTAGGTGTCTTTTAAGTACTTCTGGAAATCAGTATGCAAAATGTTGTGGCATTTGTAGTTATGATGAGTAACATTCATCCAAATGTACCTAGACTGCTTGAATGTTGTGCCTGTGTTATGTAGTCTTCTTTATAGCCATGATTAATGTGTCTTTGTCTCACTTTTGTTCCATTTACTTTGAGACATATTATATCAATGGATTAACTGTAAATGTGTATGTTACTTCCTAATTTAATGATATTAAGAGATACTGGTACTGCACATTTAAAGTTGTATGGGCCTGCCGGGTTAGGTACATAGCAGTTTAACAGGAAATATTGCTGAGCTCTTATAAGTGTGTAAGAAGACTTGTCTTTTTGTTTTATTTTCCTTTTGAGTTAATGCAATTCATTCATTCATTCATTTATTCATGTTCATGCGATCTACAATAGGCACCAATAGGCCATGAGATATAGAACAGGTCAATTTTAGGTATATAATTATAAAATACAGTACAATGTCTGTCAATTGATTAATTACAATCATTTATACATTGTGTGTGTTTATACAATTATTCTTTACACTGCCTAGAACTGTTTTCCTTTGCAGGTACTGTTTGCAAAGAAGGAGTTGGCTTGTGTGAGTAAGCAGCTTTTCCATTACTAGATATTGATATTGATTTATTGCATCCATATTGTTACATATGCAATACTGGAGTTGTCCAATTTGTGTAATAAAATTTACAGTACATAGTGTAAGGCAGTTTTCATATGTGGTGATAATAACAATAATGAGAAAATTTTAACAAAACAATACAAAAATGAAATACATTACTATATGCATGTTATTTGAGGTAGTTTGTGAAAGTATGTCAGATAAGTTCGGGTTGTCACATGTGCGACTAAGGGTGTATGGACAATAATATAATTTGATTTACAATATGCTGTTTTTTTTTATATAAATAGTTACAGCAATAAAAGTTATTGGCTTGAATTTATGTAAAATCATCTTACCATGACATGGTGTGAAAGTTAAAATAACAATGTAGTATTATAACTCCTAGTCATGTGTATTTACTAATAGTGCTTCTACACTAGTATAGCTTGCAGGTATTCTTCAAATGTGTAAATCGTGTTATGTAGTAGGATGGACTTCACTTCCTTTCTGAATTGATTGTATTTGTCTTAAATTTTTAATCCTCATGGGCAATTTTTTGTACAATTTAACACCCATATGCAACACACTTTTTTGAAGTAGGGATGTGTTATGGGGTTGTATGTGAATGTCATATTTGCTTCTCGTGTTATGCTCATGGATGTCACAATTTTT
>Ga0123352_10013813_pt1 | contig 12829 bp, 8 predicted proteins | sample TergutLab28metaG_FD_89700 | JGI IMG/M metagenome (GOLD analysis project Ga0123352, IMG submission 89700) | Labiotermes labralis P1 segment gut microbial communities from Petit-Saut dam, French Guiana - Lab288 P1 | ecosystem: Host-associated > Arthropoda: Insects > Digestive system > Gut ... | reverse complement strand
TAGTGTGATGGTTATACCAGGATATAATGGATTAGTGTGATGGTTATACCAGGATATAATGGATTAGTGTGATGGTTATACCAGGATATAATGGATTAGTGTGATGGTTATACCAGGATATAAAGAGGAGACAGTAAACATCCGAACAATTACAGAGGGATAAACTTATTAAATTCTTGCTATAAAATTTACACAAAATTACTAAGTGAAAAATTAAAACGTTATGCACAGATGCTTTTATTTTATACCGAATCTGTCTTTAGAAAAGGACGATTACATAGATTCAGCTTTTACTTTAAAGGTATTATTAGGAAAAAAGATAATAAAATTTAGTGCGAAACTTCCCTTCTGTTAGATTACGAAAATAATTTTGACGAAGGAAGAAAGACGCTGTCATTTATGCATTTTGGAACCGAGAAATTTTCCTAAACAATTACGTAAAGCAATTACAAAAATACACGGAAACAACGAAATGAAAATAAAACTATATGCCATATTGACACAACCGACAAAAATTAATAAAGACCTTCGACAAGTCTGCCCCATTTCGCCGACTTTATTTAACACATTCATAAGTCAGATTATTGCAGAATGGATAGACAAGGAGATAAATGTATCAAAATTCAATTATAAAAGGACGTCAAGGCGCTTATGTTCGTGGACGACCAACTTATTGTGGCAGATTCAAAAGACGCACTACAAATTTCTATACATAAACTGGAGACAATTACGTCCAAATATGGAATAAAAGTTGAAACAAGCGCAATAAACAGTGGATTTTAAAGGAAGGGACCAAGTAAGAAGTAAAATTGTAATAAATAACAATACTATAGAAAAAATAAACACTCTCATTTATCTAGTTTGCTCTAGTCATGCAAGAATGCATAAGATATTACTGTCAGAATATCAAACTTTCTCCAGATAACGGGAATGATTTACAGAATTTAGAAACCTTCTAAAGTCCAACAACACACTAGACTGAAAATATATTAAAAAAATTGGCATTGCCTGCCTCATTATACGGATGCGAAACCTAGGCGATTAGAGAACAGGATAAATACACGACGTCGGAGGAAAAGAAACTTATTAGAAGAATGTCCAAATACACACAAGGCAGGATTACAGAAAAAATTAAGATATTTCATCAGTGCCTAAAATTAACCCAGTTGTAAGTAAAATTCAAAATTACATAAATAAATTGGTACAACATGTTCGGCGAATAGACAGAGACAGACAGACAGACAGACTGCCACACTCAATAATGAACTATAAACCGTGTAGGAAATGAAGACAAGTACGAACTCTCAAAAGACTTATAGGCTGTTAATTGGAACAGAACAGGGCGAGAGACCTAAAACACTGCAAGCTAGATGAAAATTAAGATGATAATGATGATGATGATGATTATGATGATGAAAAGACGCCCAGTAAGTTGACCCCGCAATCACGGGAAGCCACCCGGATACAAAGAAAACCAAGTACAGGATGAACACAAAAATACTCCTTGATTTCAAGTAGTTATAAAATCAAAACTTACTGGAATCTTCTTCTACAGTTGCATAAACTCATACAGTTTCATGTGGTATCACACACACTCAATGTGCCCCTCTCTTGCTACTCGGCAAAAATCGATGCGATAATCTAGCTCGGACCAGACTGTCTGCAGCATACCCGGCGTGACCGACTTGACAGCTGCAGTGATGCGTTCCTGCAGCTCATCCACTGGTTGCGGGTAGTAGAGGTACATAGACTCTGTCCTTTACGTACCCCCGAAGGAAAAACTCACAAACGGTCAGGTCCGGTGATTTCGGGGGCCACTTGCAGAACACCTGGTCATTTTGTCCAGCGCAGCCAATCCATCTGTTTGGCAAGTTCTCGTTGAGAAACGTGCGGACAGCGAGATGCCAGTGCTGCGGCGCCCCATCATGCTGAAAAAGGTAGTCATATCTCTCAGCAGCTAGTTGTGGAATCAAGCAGTTGGTTAACATTTCCAGGTACCTTCGGCCAGTAACGGTTTGTCCCTCAAAGATGAACGGACCGTACACAGTCTCCTTTGATACGGCACAAAACACATTGAGTTTTGGAGAGTCACGTTCAACCTCCAGAGTGGCAAGCGGATTTTCACTCCTCCGTATCCTCACAATATACCTGTTGACCTTTCCACTTAAGTGGAAGGTCGCCTCATCACTGAAAATGATCTTTGTCAGCAGGTCATCATCATTTTCCATTAACGCTTCGAGATTACTGCAAAATGCATGTCGCTTTTCCTTGTCTTCCTGGTGTAACTTTTGGACCAGTTGCAGCCTGTAAGGGTGTAACCGCAAGCGTTTACGTAAGATCTTGTTTACCGTGCTTTGAGGGACCTTTAACTCTCGGCTAGCTCCGTGCGTTGACTTCCTGGAGCTGCGCAAAAAGGATTATCTGACGCGATCAACAACGTGCTCCGAGACCGACGGTCGGCCTGAATGTCCCTTTCTCTGATCACAGATGCATCCTCTCTCAATAAAATTCCTGTGCCACTTCAAAATGAACTTGTTAGTAGGCGGATCCACATTAAATTTGAGTTTGTAAACACGTTGCACAGTCACAACACTGTTTGTTTTATGAAATTCCAGCAAGCACCAGCTGCGTTGCTGTGAAGTGAGCGCCATCTTGCATTTCACTACCCTGTGGCGGCGGGCGGGAGAATTAAAAATTTCTTGAGTTAATGTATCTGCAGTCCCATATTTATAAAAATATTCCAGTAAGCTTTGATTTTATAACTACTTGAAATCAAGAAGTGTTTTTGTGTTCATCCTGTATATTGCTCCACTCCAAACTCCGAGGAACAGTCGGAAGAGAAAGTGAGAGACTGAGAGAGAAAGAGAGAATTCGTTCAATCCAAACAGTTCACACAGTATCTACGTCAAAATGAAAGGAACAAGGACAGTTAGATTGAAAAAAAACTGCAAGACAGAAGAAGGGCAATGAAGAAGACACAAATGAAGATAAAAGACAGCCTATGTACGTATACACATAATATCGAGGCGCGTTAGCGTAACCATTGTTGCCGTGGGAAAGCAATAATTATTACCTATCCGAGTGTGTGTGTGTGTGTGTGTGTGTGTGTGTGTGTAGCCTTAGCTATCCAAAGTGCAATGCGCATGGGCCGCATTATACTGACATCTGTGGCCTGCCCGGATCTATCACTGTTTTTACATTATCTCATAAACGGTACGATTAATGGGAAAACATTACTGAACATAAGATACGTGTTTTGATTTCCTCTACAATCATTGTCTGGATCATTTCTCACTCTAAGAAGAACTGAACGAGACAAAGCCAAACAAGTATATTTGTCCTCATGTAGAGTAACCGTTATTCTTGTCAGTTTTTAATCAAACTTGAATTTTGTAGGCAAATTTTAGAAAAATATTCAAATGTCAAAAGTCATGAAAATCCGTTCCGTGGGATCCGGGTTCCATGCGGCAGGACAGACAGACACGATGAAGCTTTTCGCAATTTTGCGAAGCCACCTAAAAAGGAAAGGAAGAGAAAAGGGAAGAAAAAATGGCGTAATTATGTGTCTGATCCTCGTTTCATTTTTCTGTAAAGTACACTGGTTATTTGTGGCCTTATATTAAGTCATTTTTTAAATTTACGACAGGATTACGTATTCGATGTGGCTCATCCCTTTGTCTAAACAGCAAAAATAAAAGGCCCATGTACTACCGTCGAAGGTAGCTAAATATCCCTTAAATAACCAGTTACATGTTCCATTATTATTGTTATTATTATTATTATTATTACCACCTCTACTTAACCAGATTTTTAAAGCGGTGTTTGTACACTGTGAGTATTCTGTGTTGTCAGATAGAGGTCTCTGCGACGAGCTGATCACTCGTCCAGATGAGTCCTACCGACTGTATTGCGTCGTTGTGTGTGATCTAGAGACCTCAAGAATGAGGAACCCAAGGCCCGCTTTGGGCCGCAGCGCTACAAAAAAAAAGTTTGTACAGTGCAGGTAAGATAGGGCTTTCGTTATTCACCCTTGAAAACACTTAACGCGAGGCAATGAGGAGCGTTCTACAGCAAAGCAAGACTACATATACACCAAATCAAATATAAAGACAAATATCTAACCTGAGAATAGCCTGCCTTAACACTTACTCTCTAAACCTTAGTAATACCCTCAGTGTCGTCAGTGTTTCATGTCGAGAGTTCGTACAGACGAACCGCCACTGCAGAATGCAATAAAAATATAAAGACTGCTATATCACTTACTCGATCGATGCTAAGGCTATTATACCCCGAGCTTCCTGGAAAATTAATTAATGCAATAAAATCATGCTTTCAGACGCGCTGTGTAATATACAATACGTAAATGAGAGGTAATTACGTGTACCCTAAAGCAATGGTTCTCAGACCATGTTATTCATAACACTAGAGACACCAAAGCAGTCTTCCAGGAGTATCTCAACACCGGTCCTCTTTTTCAGCATTCTGACTGCAAGAACAACTGTGGGTGTTATTTCTATTAGCCTGATTTCCTTCCCCGAGTACTAAAATGCACTTTGCAAGTGCCAGCTTACCCATACAGCAGCGGAGATGCGAGATTGTGAAATATGTGTGACAAATTTAACGTGTGCAGAATCTTTACCAACATTATGAGTTCTTTCTTAGATGCGTTCACAAATTTACGAAATGGCGATTATTAGCTCCATTATGTCTGTCTGTCAGTCGGTCTGACCATCTCTCAACACCGAACAACTCGGCTCCCACTAAAAAAAAAAAAATAATGAAATTTGAAATTTTGATATTTTTTGAAAACCCGTGGAGAAAATTCTAGTTTCATTACACATTGACAAAAAAAACGTGTACTTTATATGAAGACCCATGCCCATTTATGACAATATCTCGCTGAATTCTTCTTATATGGAGAAATGTTTTAGTCAAGTGTTTAGAGAAAATGACAACACTCATTTTGTGCCAATATTTTTTTCCCCCCAAATCGTTCCTTTTATGAGATAATGTGGATACATATTGTACAGGCAGAGAGGCCACAGATGACAATATAATATGGCGCATACGCTTTGAGTGCTGGATAACTAAGGCTACAGATACACACTCAGAATACGTAATAATTAATGAGCAGTAACAGCCCAACACGGGCTTAGGCCGCCTCGTTTTCAACGTTTATGGATCACACACAGTTAGACGCACACACCCGGTGTGATTCCTCTGGACGAGTGATCAGCTCGTCACAACGGCCGCTAAATACACATCAAGCGCAAGACACAATCATTCACCCACGATCCCAACAATCAAGCGGCTTCAGACATAAGCCTTAGACCGCACAGCCACCGGTATGGGCCCTCATTTCTTAATAAAACAAAAACAAAGCAATAACGATAACATTAATGTACTTCAAGAACTAAACGTCTATTCAACTGGAAAGTATGACGCATTACTGTCAGTTCTCCACTCAACAGAAGCTTGTGCGTGAGATACTTAGATATATTTTGGCACTTTATTTATACAGGGTGCGTCAGTGAACCGGGCGATTTTGCAACACTGTTTTTTTCTGGTTCGACAACACTGGGGCGGATGCCGCTATCGCCATTTTGCTGCCAACTTTAAAGCGTTTTAGTCGCAATGGAGCCGTGGACTAGAACACAAAGTGCTTTTGCTGTGAAAGCGTTGTACGAAGACGGTGACATTTTTGTGATCGCTCAGCGTGAATTTCGAAGAAAGTTCGGGATTCATCGCAGTCGTGTTGCTCCATCAGTCCATGCCATCAAGACCGGGGTTCGAAACTTCGAGGCTACTGGTTCTGCACTAAAGAAGATAGGTGCTAATGTAAAAACAGTACGTACATCAGAGAATATTGCTGCAGTGAGAGAGGCCATTGGCAGAAGTCCAGACCGTTCTGCGTGTCGTCACTCTGTGTCACTCGGACCTACTGAAGCCAACGTTCGACGGCTTTTACACAAAGATCTTCACTTCTACCCCTACAAAATTCAAGTTACTCATGTACTACGTGAACTTCATTATGTAAACAGAGTTAATTTCTGCCAAACTTTTTTGCAGTTAGTTAATCAAAACCAAGAACTTGTAAACAACCTATTGATGAGCGGTGAAGCTCATTTTCATTAGGCCTGGTTTGTTAACAAACAAAATTTCCGTCATTGGTCTTCCACAGAACCCACAGAACTTTCATGAGAAACCACTTCACAGTTCCAAAGTCACAGTATGGTGTGCGATATCTTCATTTGGAATTATCAGTCCTTACTTCTTTGAAGACGCTGTGCTACAAATCGGAAGGTCGCTGGTTCGATCCCAGCTGGTGTCAGTGGATTTTTCATTGGCATAAAATCCTTCCGATTGCACTATGGCCCTAGGGTCGACTCAGCCTCTAACAGAAATGAGTACCAGGAGTATTTTCTGGGGGTAAATAACAGCCGGTGCGTAAGACTGACAACCTACCAACATCCTGTGCCGTTGTTACGAAATCTGGGAACCTTAACTTCCTGGAACCCCCTGGGCCTGTCCAGGCCTGTAACGGGACTGCTTTTTTACTTCTTTGAAGATAAGAGAGAAAAAGTTGTAACTGTGATTGGACCACGTTATGTTCACATGTTGGAGAACTTCTTAGGCCCTGAACTTACTCGTCATCCAGTAACCGAAGAAATGTTTTTCCAACAAGATGTAGCTACGAGCCATACCGCATGAGATTCCATGGCAGCTGTGAGCAATTTGTTTCCTAACCATGTTATCTCCAGATATGGGGACATCACATGGCCAGCCAGGTCACCCGATTTTTCAGCATGTGAATTCCTTCTCTGGGAGTATCTGAAATCTCCGCTCCAGCACCCCCACACAGTTCAGGAGTTGAAACATCGAATTCAGAAAGAAGTCACACGAATTCCTGTGGAGATGCTTCAAAGAGTATTGGGTGATGTTCGTAAGAGACTTACCGAGTGCCTAGAGCGGAATGGTGGTCATCTGAATGATGTTATTTTCGGAAAGTAGGACTTTTTTTTTCAATGTGTTGAATTGTTAAATGGGTTAAATTGAAAGTGAAAAAAATTTAAAATTTAAATCTATCTATATATATATATATATACATTGTGTTCATATGTGTTAAAACTAAATAAATGAAAGCATTTACTGTTCATGGCGTTTTTAAAATCGCCCGATTCAATGACACACCCTGTATTACAAGCACTTACTTCACGGAGCAGAGTCCTTCGTGAGAGGCTAACCGGTTCTCAGCTAGTCAAGAAATTCCCCGCATTTTATGGAATCCGAAAGTTCATAACCGCATTTACAAGTGCCTGCCACCTGTCCCTACCCTAAGCCAGCTCGATCTAGTCCATGACCTCACATCACACTTCCTGAAGATCCATCTTAATATTATCCTCCCGGCTACGCCTAGGTCTTCCAGGTGGTTTCCTTCCCTCCGGTTTCCCCACCAAAACCCTGCTTATGCCTCTCCTCTCCCCCATACGTGCTACATGCCCCGCCCATCCAATTCTTCACGATTTAATCACCCGAAAAATATTGGGTGAGGAATGCAGATCATTAAGCTCCTTGCTCTGTAGTTTTTTCCACTCCCCTGTTACCTCGTCCCTCTTAGGCCCAAATATTCTCCTCAACACCCTATTCTCAGACACCCTCAAGCCTACTTTCCTCCCTCAATGTCAACAAACAAGCACAAAACAACAGGCAAAATAATAGTTCTGTATATCTTAATTTTTAAATTTTTGGATAGCAAAGTGGAAGACAAAAGATTCTGAACCGAATGTTATATTACAGGGACACTGAAGGTACGTATTTTTTCATGAAGCTGGCACTGCAGAATGGGACATGTGGAAAAAGAGTTCTGGGTGAAGGAAAACTGCTGTACAGTAGACAATAATTGAATGAATAAAAAATATATAAGCATACTGGAATTTTTCAAGTACATTTTCTATAGCGAAAAGATATTTATGTTTAACTCTTGCTATGGATACAAATCATGAGCAGACTATAAATGACTGCATGAAGAGACTAATTATTTCTGGTGATGTCTGTTTTTCTAGTGAGATGGTTAGGTTCTTAATAAACTGCCCGTTATATTTGTTCGATTTAAAAAAGTAAGTAGATTCACAGCTTCTCTTAATATTCCGCCAATATTTATATTAATAAAGATCCCTTCATAAGTTATCGAGTTTTTTAATGCAAACCAACGGACGGATTTACGAATCAGTTTTTTAGGCATGTCTTGTGTATGGAAATGCGCCTAGAATGGATCGTGTTAAGGTGAATTCCTTGTCTTCCGCCAACATATTCGTCTGGTTTTCTTCTTTAAGGATGGCCGAATTCCTTATATCTTGTTTCAGAAGTTCTGTTGTTCGAGAATTCATTGTTTCTCTCGTTCGTTATTGCGAATATAAATGGTAATTTGAAGTGGGCTTCTTGTGCTTCATAAGACCCAGACTTATTTCTCCAACCGCATGGTATGCTGGAAAATTTGAAATCCTCTATTTCATTTTTTGGTCTCGTCTTTGTCAGGATGATTATTTTCCCCGATTCTGAGAACATCCCCTGACAACCCCTCCGGATATGTACTGTAACATGCACAAAACAAGCTTGCCGTGACGCAGACCACGACAAATAACCACTACGCAACATCTCCCCATTACATTACTACATCTGCAACCAAGTCGATCTCCCTTAGCCGCGGTGTCGTTGTCTGGAAAGCCCTTTTCCGTACGTCACACAGGTGTGGAAACGTTGTTCAACCACCGCCACAGTGCGCTGTTGCCAAGTCCACAGAAACCCTGAAAAAGCTAGTTTCCGCATACATTACGTATGTTATTATCGATACGGAGACTAAAGGGACAGCTAACATAGTACCCTTGCACCACCCCTCCCCCTCCCCCCCCCCACATGTGCAAGCTGCACAGCCGCCTGCTCCAATGCAGACTTTTGTGTAAGCATTCTGGTCTCAGCTTTCAGAGATACTAGCACGGGTATTATTATGTTTTTAGCATCGCAGTAACTTCTTCCTCCACAAATATTAACAAGGATAGTCAAAATAAGAAGGGGCGGGGGGGGGGGGAGAATGTGGCACTCACGGGCTGAAGACGATCTGATACAGAGTTATGTGGTAGAAACTACAAGAGACCTCTTGGAAAAACCAAGTGATGTGAGATAAATGTTTTAATGAGACGACAAGGAAAGAGGACGATCGGGGTTGGTTGAATTTATCTGGCTAAGGGCTGTGACCAGTGGCGGATATTTGTGAACACAGTAATGAATATTGGGGTTCCACAAATGCGAAGAATTTCTTGACTATCCTAGGAACTAAGGGAATTTAAAGGACTACTTTTTGGGGTGAGTTTTGTGATTATTCACACAGTCCATCAGCCAATCGGCCCGTCAGTCAGTCAGTTACTCAGTCACTAAGTTAGCTACTTCTTCCGCTTCTCCATGTTATTGCTTCTCATTTCGACCTGCTCCAGGGCATATCGCGGCAAATGTATAAGACTCCGACTGTATAAATTTACTTTATTTCTTGCTCTGACACACTTTGCTGAATATACATTCCTTCTTAAATTATTCCGCAGAATAAATTATTCATCCTTTATCTAGCTATCTACTTTATTTCGAATACAGCAAGAACTATATATATTGCAACACATAAAACACAGCAAAATCTAAAACCAGGCTACACTTTACCAATTTTAAAACTTTTAGTCCGCTACGAATAAATGGAATAGTCTCCACACAATAAGTAATTACACGTACCACGCTATGTTCCCAGAGCTTTATTGGCCAAAAGGTTATGTACCGCATGCGTTTTGCGCTCCAACTCCGACGGTGAAGGGAACACTTTCTGCCGAAACTTTAGTTCCTGTTTGTTTGTCTGTTCACTAGTTTGTATTACTTATTCTCTGCCGTCATAAATAGCTCAAAAAACTCCGTAATTAGGCCTTCTGAGCATAAGAAGAACACAACGAATTTTAAAATGTTTTTTTCGAGAGATGTTTTGAAAGTAATTTTTCTACAGGGGAATCTATGGACAGAAAACTCTTGTCCAACGTCTGATTTAGGGTGGTGATCACGGAATGCTGAACAGAGCTTTTACGGCAAAAACTGTGTTACGTAGATAGGAACGCTCCTAGAACAAACCCTCCTCCTTTCTTACAGTATACTGATTTTCTGGGCGAGTTTCAAAATTGCAAAAAACTAATATTAGCTTCATTTCTGTCTTTCTGTCCGTCTCTCCGTCCATCCGCCTGGAAAAACTCGGGCCACACAGATTTGAATGAAATTTGATACTTGGGTATTTTTCGAAAATCTGTTTGGAAAATTTAAGTTTCATCACAAACTAAAAAGAAAAATGGTTACTTTATGTTAAGACCGAAGCATGCGGTGGCGCAGTTCGTTGAGGCACTGCGCTACAAGCTGGAAGGTCGCGGGTTCGATTCCCTTTGGTGTCGTTGGAATTTTTATTGACATATTCCTCCTGCCGCATATGGCCCTGGTGTTGACTCAGCCTCTAACAGAAATGAGTACCAGGAATATTTCCTGCGGGGTAAAGGCGGCCGGTGTTTAAGGCTGACAACCTTACCGCCTTATTGTGCCGACTATCTTGAAATCTGGGAGCCTCAAACTCCTGGAATCCTCAGGGCCTGTCCAGGCCTGTAATGGGATTGCTGTACCTTTTGCTCTTATGTTAAGACCATTACACATTTTTGATCATATCTTGCTTAGTTCTCCTTACAATGAAAAATGTTTCAGAAAAAAGAGAAAATCAAAACACACATTTTATGTCCAGTAACTTTTTACGAAAGTCTTACTGTATGTGAGATAATGTGGAAGAATATAATAGATCCAGACGGGCCACAAATAACTGTATAATACGGCTCAAAAAAGATGCGATTTCCATGCCGGATAACTAAGGCGAGAATACAGACACACACTCATAATGTGTAATACTTATTGCTTTTCCTCGGCAACAGTGGATACCCGAACGCACCTCAATGTTACATTATAAGCAAATTGCATGTCTTATTTCAATCTGCTGATACTGCCAGCTGCCGCGTTTCTTCGCTTCTATTAAAAACTTGTCAGTGTTCTGGGAGTTTTTCGTCCAAATATTTGGTTGAAGTCAATTAAGCAAGTCAAAGCCGCGCTAAAAAATCGCGTTTGCCTGGGGTTTACTCTGTTTAGTTTTACAGGATAGTGTGAAAGTAAGGTGTAGGTATTTCAGTAACGGCATATAAACGATTGTAGTAGGTTTAATTATAAAATGGTACTTAATCACCGTCAATTCACCTTTAATGGAGGTATACTAAACAACAGCCAGTCCCAGTGGCCGTGCTGTCTAAGGCGTCGATCTAAGGCCGCACCTTCGTTGGGACTGAGGATTGGGATCCTGCCGGGAGCACGGAAGTCTGTCCCTTTTGAGTGTTGTGTGTTTTCAGGTAAAGGTTCAATCACTCGTCCGAAGGAGTCCTACCGAATGTGCGGTGTATCTGAGTGTGGTTTCGAAACCTTAATAATGAGGAGGCCCTGGCCCACGAGGGGCTCTCGAAACATGAAAAAATTACTGTATTGCTGGTTGGCCTCAAGATGAACATATTGTGTCAAACATGTTGCCAAATTAAGAAGACTGTTCAATGTAACCCTCAATTTTGAATTTTGTGTTGTATGGGTGTAAAAGTAGTCGCTCACATTGAGGGAGGAACATAGGCTAAGGGTGTATGAGAACAAGGTGCTGATGAGGATATTTGGGACTAAGAACGACCAGTTAACTAGGGTGTGCAAAAAACTACGCAAAGAGGACCTTAGTGATCTGTACTTCTCACCAGATAGCATTCGGGTAATCAACTGAAGAAGGATGAGATGGGACATACAGCACGTATGGGGGCGAGTGGAGGTGGAGGGGCATAGGTGCATGCAGGGTTTTGTTGGGGAAACCTGAGGGAAAGAGCCCACTTGGAAGACCCAGGCGTAGGTGGGAGGATCTTCAAGAAGTAGGATGGATGGGCAAGGACTGGATTGATCTGGCTCAGAACAAGGGCATGTGGCGTGCTCTTGTGCATGCAGTGATGAACCTTCGGGTTCCATAAAATGGGGGGAAATTCTTGGATATCTAAGAACCCGTTAGTTTTCAAGGACTCTGCTACGGGGAGTTAGTTAGTTAGTTAGTTCAATATACTACCAGTCAAGTTGTTGTGAGGGAAATAAAAAACCATTTTATCAGTAAGATAACACAACGGCTTGCCTTACATTAAGCTTGTAGTAAGTTTATTGCCCCCATATGGATTTCGCCTCCGGTTCTGACAAACGAGATGAGCTGTGACACTGGAAGTGTCCTACACTACCCCTCAAAGCTGCGTACTAGGTCATCTCGAGCATTCCTCAGTCTACAGCAAACTAGGGCTCTTCTCCAGCGTCACGTACTTCGAAAACTCAAAGATATACTGTGCACATGCTGACTCCATTCATTACGACCCCATCGCTATTCGGGCAGCGTCACATCTCAGCTAGCCGCCGTCACGATGGATAGATGTTTCATGAGGGCGGAAATTTCTCCGAATAGGTTGATAGTGCCTTTCCGATATGCAGGGTGACTTCTAATTAGTTTATTGTCACATTCAAGCCTTCTGAGTTGCAGCAGAGCGTTAATTACACGTTACTGAATTTCTGTGAATTCTAATGAGAAAAGTTTCTAAGTTGCCAAATTCGTCTTCTTATTCTTCTTCTTCTTCTTCTTCTTCTCCTCCTCCTCCTCCTCCTCCTCCTCCTCCTCCTCCTCCTTCGCTTCCTCCTCCTTCTTCTAAGTCTTCTTCTT
>Ga0123352_10013810_pt1 | contig 12830 bp, 7 predicted proteins | sample TergutLab28metaG_FD_89700 | JGI IMG/M metagenome (GOLD analysis project Ga0123352, IMG submission 89700) | Labiotermes labralis P1 segment gut microbial communities from Petit-Saut dam, French Guiana - Lab288 P1 | ecosystem: Host-associated > Arthropoda: Insects > Digestive system > Gut ... | reverse complement strand
TGCACATATACAGGGTGTCCCAGGAGGAATGTGCCAGACTTCGGGAGAGTGTTCCTTATGTTAAAGTATACCGATATAACCCAAAACACCTATATCCAAATTTGAACGTTTACGGAGATAATGGCCTGAGAAAAGTGGGGGCTTCTTGCGGTTCCAAATACTGTAACGTGCACAGCTGATACGTCACGTGACAGTGCTAACGTCCTCGAGAGTTGAATGCAGTGTTCACTGTGCCTGCGCGACGGTTTGCGCAGTCAGCCATGTTACGTCACCGCAGGGCCTTCTCATGTATAGTTCTTGGAACCCTAAGGACAACTATGACATGAGTGCGAGTGTTTTTGTAGTTCAATTTAATTGCTTTATGTCACTCACTAGTTAGTTTGATGTTAAGTACAGATATTAACATTACAGAAACCACATATTCCTGCCAGTATTAATATGTATTTGGTAATCAATAAGTGTGTAACAGATGTCAAAGTTTCAAACTTATCTGTCCATTATCTCCGTAACCGTTCAACTTTGGACATAGGTATTTTGGGTGATATTGGTATAGTTTAACATAAGGAACACTCTCCCGAAGTCTGGCACATTCCACCTGGGACACTCTGTATAGTCTTCAATACTCTAAAATTTACATTAAAACACTTAAAACGCTCCTACATATTTCGAATATACCTTATAATTATGACGAAGTAAATCACTGGGTGTTTTAAACTGTAACTTTAGCAAGGAACAAAGTACGATCCCTGAGGATGATAGTATGTTCGAAACATGTAGGAGAGTTTTAAGTGTTTTAATGTGAATTTTAGATTATTAAAGGCTATATACGTGCATATGCTTGTGTGGTACATAAACATGAAAAAGCTAACATTATATATGACATGAATGAACCTTAATATCTTATGTATATTGGACCGTGTATCGTTGTGGTAGTTGAAGAATAAGATACCAACTTGATGTCACTAGTTATTATGTTTCATTTCACTTCTTCTATGCTCAACATGTTTCGGACATTAATACATCCATCATCAGGAGCCTGCGACTTTTCTATTGTATCACCACATTGGTCGTGTGTTCTTGCTTCGATGTGTGTTGGAGTTTCGGTGTGGCTGGGTTGGGGTGGTATCAGAGTAGCAGGCTGAAGTCTGCTACACGGATGGATGTATTAATGTTCGAAACATGTTGAGCATAGAAGAAGTGAAATAAAACATAATAACTAGTGACATCAAGTTGGTCTCTTATTCTTCAACTAGAATCTTAATATCCTCTAGCATTTGTCATAATGCGTTTTAGGGTAAGGTGCAAAATTTATCGTTGAACTTTCAGCACCACTGTTAAATGCCATGTAGTAGGAATAAGTACTGTCATGCGAACAGTGTTACCCTCTACCAAACTGAAAAGTGTCACGTCTAGTAGCTAATCATTACTCCAAGAACATCACATATTTTGTAAAGAGCAAAAATTTGAAAGTGTTTTCACATGTAAGACGAAGTTTAATCTGAAATTTATTTAAAGTTTTGGTTCGTACCGTGCAGTAAACAATTTCCGTCTTGATTACAAAACCAATCAGTTAATGCTGTGTAGGGAAATAACTTGTGTATCTTTTCAAGTTCATGCAGAACACACGAATGGACTCTGTGAGCGGAAAATATAAATTTTAAATGAAACAAGAGAGACAGTGTATGTATCATGTAACACTGGGGCACTTGCGTCTAATTATTTTTCTAGTGGGAAATCAGTAAGTTTTTAATATTACGAGTGTGTGTCTGTATTGTTACATCATTTATATGCCGTATTATTGTCTGCTTCCTTTTTGGTTCTTCCATATTTTTCAATATTATTTATGGAAATATAAGATTTTTCGGAAAAAAGTGCCTAATATAAAATGTATGTTTTGATTCTCTCCACAATTCTGTCCTAAAATCTCGTCACTTTGAAAATAATTCAGCGACAAATATGAACGTACAGAGATCTTCGTATAAAGTACCTGCTATTCTTATCAGATTTTAATCACACGTGAATTGTAACGTCAGACTTTTAAAAAATACCAATATCAAATTTCATAAAAATCCTTCAAGTGCGAGTCGATTTTTTCCATGCTGACAGAGAGACGGATATATGTGAATAGAATGTAGTCGTTTTTTGCTGTTTTGCAACATTCGTACAGACTGGTGGTTCATAGAGTAACAACTGGGTTTCTAATTGTTAATTACAAAGCGAAGAGTTCTGTTGTATGTCATTATGTCTCACAAAATGTCTCTGTGGTTTCGGACATTATTGAAAAATATGGATTCTTTAGGCTAACTGGTAAGAAGAAAATTTTTCTTACAGTAATAAAAATCTCAGAAGTCTGTCGTTCCGGATAAAAAATGAAAGTAATACTTGTGCATTCGAAGTACATTTCAAGAACACGTAACATTTTAGTATAGATCAGGGTCATCAAATTAAGAAGTTGAAAATTTGTAGTATATTTATAAATATGTGCTAAATTAACTGCAACAGTTATGTGCAGAAATGCAAAATTTGTAATTTAATGATATTATTAATTTCATACATCATGATTTTTAGACCAAATAGTGCATAAGGTATAAATGTAAACAAGTAGAATGTATCTTATGTTTATTGGGCCGTGCATCATTTTAATAGTTGAAGAATAAAAGACTAACTTGATGTCACTAGCTATGTTATTTCACTTCTTAAGTGCTCAACACGTTTCGGACATTAATATATCCATCATCACTTTGCTGTTCAATTACCACATAGGTTGTTTTGTTCTCGGTTCGTTGTGTGTTGGAATTTGTGCTTCAGCCTGCTACACGGACACCACTCAAACCCCCCGCACCAAATCTCTAACACACATCGAACCTAGAACAAAACAACGGATGTGGTAAATCAACAGCAAAGTCGCAAGCTCCTGATGATGGATATATTAATGTCCGAAACATGTTGAACGCTTAAGAAGTGGAATAACATAGCTAGTGACATTAAGTTGGTCTTTAATTCTTCAAGTAGAATGCACTTCACGAATTAAGCAAGAATTCTCAATTTTAACACCTCCGACTTTCTCCTATATCCGACAACTGCCTGTTTTTAACTCGATCGTGCTCCAATTATCTTAGCAGATTCTTCTTGGATTTCTTAATTATATCTGGGCAAATTTCTAACAGGACTTTAGATTGGCTACATTGTTTTATCACGCCTTTTAAAATTTTTTATTCACTACCATTCAATTTTTTAAAGCACTAAACTTCAAGTAATGAAATTACTGAAAACAGTCGAAGAATATATGACCAACTTGATGTCACTTGCTATTTTATTTCCCTTCTTATGTACTCAACATGTTTCGGACATTAATATATCCATCATCAGGAGCTTGCGACTGTGCTGTTGAATTATCACATCGGTCGTTTTGTTCTGTAAAGACGGAGGATTTAGCGGTAGTGTAAATTTATGGTGTTTAGTGTTGATGGATATATTAATATCCGAAGCATGTTGAGTACATAAGAAGGGAAATAAAATAGCAAGTGACATCAAGTTGGTCTTTTATTCTCCAACAATTATAATGATGCACGGTCCAATAAACATAATACTCAGAAATATTTTGTACCGTTAGTGGATTCACCCTGAAAAGGACTTTAGAATTATATCTATAAATTCTAGCCCTCAACATGTAGTTATTTACAACCGAAAGTTACTGTTTTATCTGGTTAAAAAATGCTGAGATGAGCGGAATTTACAATAATCTGAAATTATACCGTGCGGCGATGTGTCTGCACGTGTACATTACTTTAATACATGACACAAACCAGTATCGTACAACTTTCCAGCAACGAAAACAGTTACAGGTGCTGGAGCAAGTGATGTCATTTGAATTGAAGTTAGCTCTAATTAAATTAGAAGTGCATGAGTTAAAGTTGACCATGCTGCAAATCAGTAAACTAAATTAATATTTGATTCGCAGAAGCATGTACCATCATGTAAAGGGGTTACTACTAGCTTTAGAGGTACGTGTAAAGCAGTGTGATTTGTATGTGAACTCTGTGGAGAGGGAATGGGTGCCTGAAGCCACAGGATTCAGATGGGAATCAATACAAGATAGAATCTAGTAATTTATATGCTAATTTTACAAATTAAACGTCTTCTACTACATATGCTTTGCTTAGTGTCATGTACGTGCAAATTATAAAACTTACTGTCAGAGAAATGGTGTGTTGTGAAAGAATGGAGTTGCTCCTGTTTATTTTAAAAACTGTCCACGTGTAATTTAGACTCTATTAATTTCTGCCTGCGTTGTACAGGGAGAGTCTATCGCTAGAGGACCCAAACTATTGTCTATAAAAATTATGTTTTTGAGATAATGACTTGCAAATTTATATACATATAACGGGAACGATGCAAAATAAGACCTGCTCATAATCGATGCTGAAACTTGTCTTCTTTCACATCCAAGCACACTTGAATGCGTTTCTCCAAATTCTGGAATACTTTTCCCAAAGTGTCGACGTTGACGGCATGAATCTCTTGGCGTATAGCGTCTTTGAGTTGTTCGATTGTTCGGGGTGTATTTTTGTATACTTTGTCCTTCAATAGGCCCCAAGGAAAGAAGTCGGCTGGCGTTAGATCGGCTTCCCCTCGTCTCTAACTTTTTAACCGATTTCTGGATGGAACAGTTCGATGGTGCACGTCTTTCACCAAATTCCGTTCGAAATGCCGTCTGGCATGCTTTAAACGGACCTGTTTGCCAGTATTTACGAAAGAGAAACCCGCGCTCTTCGACTGTATATATAAACAATAGTTTGGGGCCTCTAGCGAGAGACTCACCCTGTATAAGATATGGTGGAAAGTTCATTGTCTTTAAGGATGAAGTCTGATAGCAATTTCCTAACTTTTGTAGGAATCTGCTACCAACACCTTCAGGGTTAGAAGTTTCTTGTTCCTCGGAGATGTAAGAATATTCTGCTTCGAAACTTTGGCACAGTTCTACCGGACTACAAGGCGTAGAATCTCAGAAAAAAAAACAGTTATACCTTATTTGGACTAGAATCTGGAATATCGCTTAATAAAATCTTGGTTTGTCGTGTGAACCGGTATATCGTCTATATTTCTTCGCTGCTGCTTTCGTTAATCCTGGAGTCAAAACGTACCTTCGATCCTCATAATTGTGTCTTACATAACCTTAATATTACGGGGCACAGATATAACTACATACAGTTGTAAGTTTTTTTTAATGTTAACAATGACAACAGATTATGTGTAGAGTAGTTCGCATTTTTCTCTACAAAACAATAACCAATTTTGCTTTTTCACGGACGACTCCATATTTTCCATAAGAATTGAATCTCTAAGTATTATGACGTATTTACGAGAACATCGATAAGAAACTTCACTGTGTTGCACCTTCGTAGCCTAAATTTTATAGATGTATGTCAATCTGATTTAATATGTGGGAGGACATATCGTGTGTAATTTACAAGTATATGAAAGACTTTTTGCTATCTACTTTAGAAGCGAGGACTTACGTGCACAGGCAAGTTGTATAGCATGAGATAATGTAGTTTGAGAAACTACGGAAACTAATAAGAAAACAGCAGCCGCATTGAACAGCTTTTCAGAGTAAAACAACCACAAAATAAAAGTTTTTCTGACTTCAGTAACTCGGCCAGACGGACTTGGTTAAGGTGCAGGGGGTTAGGGGAAATGCAATTAGAAGGGAGGCGCTTGTGGGTCTCTGGTAGTGGATTGCTAATCTTTTCAAGGCCTATTTAATACCACGAATATTAAAAAAAGAAAACTTGGTTTCTTACCATAGAGTCAACACTCAGGGCATTCATTACCAAGAACAACCAGTGAATCGAGAAAAAACAATACACTTTTCAGTCGAACACAACTAATACTGTCGATCAGATGCGTAGGCCACATGTTTCGGGTTAATTAACTAATCCGTCGTCAGGGCTTTTATACAAGACGAAGAGCAAGGAAATGCAGTGACGTCACTAAATTAAGTCCGTTGTGCGTTGTGCATTCATGTGTATGTTGAAACGTCGTTACGTTCCCTTGCTGTTTGTCTTGTGTTCAAGCCCTGAAGATTGTTTAGATCATTAATCGGTTTAGGTAATTAATCCGAAATATGTAGACTACACATTTGATTGAGAACATGAGTTTCTTTTTACGTTTATGGTTCCGTGCACCGCTGATCTATATTAACCTTTTGGCGCCGGAATTATTTTTTTAAATTTTAGCACACTCCGTATATAAAATGTGAATAATACAGGAACCAAATACGTTAGAATTATGAAACAAACTGCATTTTGGAGAGAAAAAGAACGGAAAGTATACACCATGTTTAAAATATTCGGGACCTATATTTGTTGAATAAATATATACAATGAATCTTTGGAGGTTAGCGGTGCTGTACAACTATAGTTGACATTAGGCGTCTAAAGGTTAATATTTGTCCAACGAGATGGAACACAAAGCAGTCTATTTATTATTCTGTAAGTTCACTCTACATGTTTCGGGTGTCAACCACACCCATCATCAGGAGTACACAAAACTGTAACTACAGCCTCCGGTACTGGTCAAATTTTGTGCAGCTACCTCCCTCCGACGTGGCCAAGGTAGGCTTGATCACGTCGGAGGGAGCTAGCTGCACAAAAAATATGACCAGTACCGGAGGCTGTAGTTACAGTTTTGTGTATTCCTGATTATGAATGTAGTTGACACCCGAAACATGTAGAGGGAACTTGCAGAATAATAAATAGACTGCTTTGTGCTGCATCTCGTTGGACAATTATTAATATAAACACAAGTTTCGTTCCACTGAAAGTTTATTGTTTCTTCTCGATTGAGCCATAACACAACGGGGTGTGTTCTATTAAACAACCAGTTAATTCTATTTAAGGGAAGTACCCTTGTTTGGTGTGAAAGTGATATGAACTAAATAATACAACCTGCTTACAAAATACGCATCCTTTAATGTTCATACGGGTAGTAAAAATAGATGATGCTGTGTTTGAAAATTTTAAAATTACCTTCCATTGGAAATTAGTCATTTCGTTCGGACATTCAAAGTGAAAGTCAACAGATATAAATTGATTCATAGAATCCAGTTGTGTTTTGTGTTTTCGCAACAGCTCATTCGTTGTCTACTGACACAGCCGCATCGTCAACAGGAAGAAAAACAGAAATGCAGATAAGCTAAATGAACCTGCAGCAACATAATCCAACGGTTTAGCACAGTCAGTGACAAAGTCCGTAATTGACACTGAGATTCAGTGGCTGCAGCAGATAATACAGGAAAAAAATGTAGTTGCGTCTACCATAACGTGTACGGATCGTTGCCGGTCCTAGGAAATATGAATGTAACAGAATAAAATGGAATGGAGTGGAATGAGCAGAGAAAGAAACAAAGAAAGTAATTGTGAATATTAACTTTAAAAAATAGGCATTTTAGAACATTTTCGACAAAATTGCTCTATTTAACAGTTCAAAATGTCATCGTGTTATCCATGAATTTATTAATTTAAATGAGCTATGCAACTTACTTAAGTAAAATTTCTGAAATTACAAGCAGTCTGTCACAGTCTGTTATTCCCAATTTCTTCAAAAGAGGAAATTGTTTTTCGTTTGGAATTGTCAAATATTAAAATACACAGGGGAGTAAATTATCGGTCCGTAGAACTATTTATTAATTGCAGGTCTCTTTAATATTATCCTGCACTCTACAGTTGCAAGTAGTGTTTTTCCTACAGTTTTTGTGAAACATGTTTTAAAATAATAATTTAACTTCATGTTTGGCTGCAACAGACTAAAAAGTCTAATGATATTTCGTCATATGACTTAAGTAAATTTTCAGTACTGATGACATTGCGTAGAGTACAAATATTGTTCTGAACGGATGATACTAGTTGCATTGGAAGATTTTATTTTTTAGATATCAGATTATCGAGCGCAAGTAGTATCTTTCGTTCCGGATCGAATTAAGCTTACCACAAAGTCTATCCAGTAGCGGAATTTAAAAAATCTTCGAGTCAGATGCAAAATAGAATTTCCTTGGCCATCCGAATGAGTTAATATCTTCAAGGAACATTATCCCGTGCTGTTGAATTTGTACGTGGCTATGTCATATCACTGATTTATAGGTGGCATTGATCCATATGAAGAAATAGAAAGATTAAAGGAAGCACGCTAGATTCTTCCTTATGTACTTTAGAAGATTTCACTTACATTTGAAAGCGTCTTAGATGTTACAATTATGCAGTCACATTGACATGTAAGTAAGTATATATTCGTTGGTAAATCAGCATGATTCGTATTTATTTAGCTGCAATGTATTCAGTAACGCAGGCCTATTTTCTTTAAAAATTACAGCTACAATATTGAATACTGTAGCTGAAGTGCAGAAGAAATATATTTCGATTTCGTTTTTCCTGACGTGACGGGCGTCACTTCCTGCGGGCACCACTCTTTGGAAACTGAGATAATGAAATACAATTCCATACTGTGTTGTTCTTTTGTTTACTTGTTCCATTTTTCTTAATTCAAATCTTATTTGTTTTGTGAACTAGAGCAGATGTCTTTAAATATATGTATATTTACACACACACACACACACACATATATGTATATATATATAAGGTAATTTTCTAACTGTTCAAACTCTGTCATTTCACGCCTGTGTAAGTTAAGCAACATGACGGGTAATGTAAGGCAATAATTGACATTTCACGTAAGTTTAGCTGCACATTTACTAAAAACATTTTTCACCCTTACGTGAGATCCTAGTATGGCTTTCATTCGTGGTTCTTTCAAATATTTCCATTCACTTATGTTTTCTAAGATAATATTTGTTCAGAAAATTTAATATGAAATAGAGCCGAAATAAAAAAGTTGACATCGTCAAAATAATTTAAGCATTTGCTATGACGCCTTTCTTCCAAACTGAATTTAATTCATTGCAGACATACATGCAGCCTCCAGAAATATTTTGATCCAGGGCCTGCACTTGATAATGATACAGTATGCTACACAATAAGTATACGTATATATTTTGAGAATATAAATCACATTTTTGCACTTTTAATTCTTAGCAATGTTTTAACACAGACCAACAGCATTTGTAATGCAGTTTGAAAATATAAATGAAATATTAACAGTAAAGATTACTTTTAAGATCTAGGTTATAATTAAAATTGAACTCAAAGTAGTACTGTGTGAAGATGTAGAATGAACATCCTTCCCTCACGAGAGGTTCCTTTAGCGGAATTCAATGTTCCGTATCATTCCGTGAACTTACTGTTCATCTGAGCGAGTAGTAAAGAAACTTTCTGCGTAACTCTGCTGTGCAACAGGCACTTCATATGCAGTGATTACAATTCCGAGACGGAACACAATGTATCAACACCTAACGGTATGACAGAAATCGATAAATGAATTAAAATTCCAAGATGTTTTGACGGTTGGCATTCTCATAGAGAATTGCGAAATTTTACAAAGAACTTTCACAACTTCGACGGAATTTCTATGATATCTGCGACTCGTAGTCCTTGTTTTTGCTGTTCAGATGCTCATTCTCTGAGTTGTCAGCTCGTAATAAATCCCTTGCTTTTGCTTATCCCATACCATTTATGCTAGCAGCTAATACATACTAATATATTTGTGCGTTCTGGGAAACGTTCATTCTTCTCTTGAAGTAGAGGGGTTTGTATACCGTATATGATATTTATTGGGTATATTTCCGGAATGCACCCAAAGTGAAATTTCTATTTCTAAATATCAACACAATCTAAGACTTGGTGATGGAATAATTCAATATGTTTCAGGATATAGTTTTCGGGAATATATTATTCTCATTTCTCTTCGGCACTGCAGTGAGCTACCGAGGGATATTTACTTCTCAAAGCTGTAGTAATGAATTTGGCCAAAATCCTGGCCTCTCCTATACGAAATTCCGCGACCGTTTGAGACATAGATGTCTACTTCGTAGAGACGTCACTCAAGAACATTGTGGCTTAACAGAGGGATAACTTATTACATAGAGCTAAAATTCGCTCTTTGTAAAAATTGACAGAATTTGAGGGCGTTTAAGATATTTCAATATGGCGGGAAGAACCTGTGACTTTTTTATAACAAGTGGTTAAATCGGTTGGGTCTACAAGCAAAACGACAGTGGTAGCAATTTGGTGCTGTTAGATACTAGCCATCTTGTAATAAAAACTGCAACATTTTTTCACTTCTGTATAAAGCTGACTCTTTCTTAAGCCTCTTGTCTGTAATTTAAATTCGCTTTCCGTGGACGCGAAAAGCAACATGACAAGAAGTACCATCCTGAGGATATTATGGAATGGTATAAAAATAATGTTTTTCTGTGTAGCAGAATAGGAAAAAACAGTTAGTATTTTTAATAGAGTGAAACTGTACATTGAAATAACTCTAGCGTATTACCAGTATTCTTCTCAGGAGAGAGCAGGTGACAAATTACGGAAATTCTTTTAGCAACACCCAAGTTTTTAATTCAAGTTGTCTAGGTTGTTTAGGTGGTACCAGTGTCACTTTAAATTCTTAATACCTGACCACTTTAGAGACAAAAGTTTGGAGTCGAAAGATGAAAAATTTTGAAATTTTATTGAGATGTTAAAGAAGCAATGTTACAACATTTCTATTAAGAATCCAGTGTTCTAGCAGAGATATACAGCAGTCCACAAGAAGGAACCGCCATGTCTTCTTAGAGAAATGAGGGAGAAGCTTTAACATGGAAAAAAGAAAAAAATAATATTTCCTAAACTGGCAAGTTTCCACACTGTCGCAAGATTTCCCAGTGGCAGAAGAGAGATTTTTATTCCAATCTTTTCCGTCTCCGCAGACACGGTGGGCTAATAAGCTTGAGGAGAGAGTAAGATACACTCTTTAACACACAGTTGCACATTATACTCCTCTCCTTCGTGCAGTAATATGTGCTACTTTCATTCACTATTTTCATACTGAAAAAAATATACGTGTAGAACCTAATATATCTTCTTTCAGAAAATATTTGACATATTACGAGATATGAAATTCTCACAGCAGTACTAAGAAACATCGACGTATTTTGCGATACGATGCCTGTTGTTCTATACAGATTTGCAGACGTTTCGGATGATAGTTTTAACTCCAGGTTTCGTTTCTTTCGCCTTCATAGACCTGAAGATAAAGGAAGGTTTATCATAAGAAACGTCTTTAATTATTTACCAAAGGGCAAGTCTTCATATCATAGAAGTTGAACTCCTGTTTTCACTTTAACATATAACACCGGATTGATTATGAGGATCCTTCAAAGATCCATCAAAGAATCTCTTTAATGGTTCCTTGCATACAGAACTGTCGGGTAATAACCATAATATTTATAATCTCTATTCACTACAGAATGTAATAAATATAGGATCTTGCTCTTGAGGGCATTCGTAGTCAGAAATATTATGAGAGAAATGATTATATCCTCAAGTGTTGCAGAATTATGATAATCTAAGGGTAAAATATTAAAGAGAGGGAACGATTACACACATTAAACGTTGGTTGTTGAGTTTATTCTCATGGCTTAAAATGATCACGCTCAGTTTCAATACACGCTCTGGCATTTTTTAAAATTACATTAAATAACAGGAATGCTTTTCTAAAGTGTATGAAAAATTATGCACAAGGAAAAATCTTATTTCGGGACACAAAATGGCTCCTTAGCAATATGTCATATAGGGGTCGTGACGATCAAGCAGTTTGAACCTGCGCAGTAGGCTGTACAACATGGCCGCTCCACTGTCAACTTGCACCGTGGAAGAGCAACGAAGCGTTATTCGTTTTTTTGTGGTCAGAGGATGTGAAACCTTCCGAAATCTACAGAAGAATGAAGGTTCAGTATGGATACAATTGTCTGAGGCAGGGGAGAGTGTATGAATGGGTGGAAAGATTTCGAAAAGGACGACAAAATATCAGTGATGAACACCGGAGTGGGAGACCAGTTAGCGTGGCAAGTGAGACAGTGAAACAGCAAGTCGAGCAGCGAATCCGTGACTACAGGCGAGTCACTGTTGATGAAATTGCTGCAGCATTCAACATGAGTCTGGCTCTGCGTACAATATTGTCCATAATGACCTCGGGTATAGGAAAGTGTGTAGCAGATGAGTCCCAAGGCAGTTGTCCGATGATCACAAGCGTGCACGGCAGACGATTTGTCAGGAGCATTTGGACCATCATGCTGGTGAAGGAGTTGCTTTTCTCCATCGAATTGTGGCAGGAGACGAGTCCTGGGTGTACCATTATGAACCAGAGAGTAAGAGACAATCGATGCAGTGGAAGCAACCGTCGTCTCCGGCCAACAAAAAATTCAAGACACAGGCTTCCGCTGGGAAAATCATGTTGACCATCTTTTGGGATGTCAGTGGCCCTATATTGGTGCATTTTCAGGAAAAGTGTCAAACTGTGACTAGTGTTCGATACAGTGACATGCTAGTGAACGAGTTGAAGACCGCGATACGATCGAAACGCCGGGGAATTCTCTCAAAAAGATTACTGTTGCTTCACGACAACGCCCGTCCCCATACGGCTGCGCATGCAGTGGATACATTATTTGATCTGAAAACTGGGGTGTTGAAACATACACCATACAGTCCGGAATTGGCGCCATCGGACTTTCACTTGTTTGGACCTATGAAAGAACATTTTCGGGGCCACAAGTTTGCAGATGACGAAGAGGTAGTGGAGGCGGTGCAAAGTTGGTTAAAGGCCATGCCAAAAAGCTTTTTTCTAGAGGGCATCCGCAAGCTTGTGGACAGGTGGACCAAGTGTGTTGCGAAGCAGGG
>Ga0123352_10013809_pt1 | contig 12830 bp, 3 predicted proteins | sample TergutLab28metaG_FD_89700 | JGI IMG/M metagenome (GOLD analysis project Ga0123352, IMG submission 89700) | Labiotermes labralis P1 segment gut microbial communities from Petit-Saut dam, French Guiana - Lab288 P1 | ecosystem: Host-associated > Arthropoda: Insects > Digestive system > Gut ... | reverse complement strand
TCTATCCTGGGCCAGCCCAATCCAGTCCATATACTCACATCCCACCTCCTGGAGATCCATCCTAATATTATCCACCCATCTACGCCTAGGCCTCCCCAGTGGTCTCTTTCCCTCCGGCTTCCCCACCAAGACCTTATACACCCCCCTGTCCTCACCCATACGCGCCACATGCCCAGCCCATCTCATTCTTCTCGATTTTATCACCCGCACAATATTGGGTGTGGAGTACAAATCATTTAGCTCTTCGTTATGCAATCTTCTCCATTCCCCCGTTATACGAGCAAATTTTACGTAGAAGCCGAGATAACGTAGTCAATATAAGGAGTAATAACGCAGCTGCGGACTGGACGATCCGTAATTCGAACTCCTGCAAGGACAAAGGATTGTTTCCTTATCCAAAATATCCAGACCGCTTCTCAGACTCACCCAGTTTCCTACAGAATTTGTACCGGAATTCTTCTCTGGGATAAAGCGGCTGGAAGGTGATGTTGACCACTCACCTCCTTCTAAAGCAGGGGTTAAGAATGAGTGGAGCTAAACCTGTACTCCATTTGTATGCCTTCATGGAGTAGACAGAGAAAACTTTACATTTTATCCGAAACATCGGACGAGTTTTTAACAAGTCGTTAGAAATAATATTGGCAGAAAGTGAAAAAAATGGTTGAACCTATATGATGCCAAGGATATATTTTGTCTGCTGTGTTATAAGGACAAGAAACTTCGCCACAGTCAAGGGCGATATGAACAGATTGCAAGCAATCTTAAATACATTGGTTTCCACAGTACTGCATGTTGGCCGTAATTCATACTTTCACAGTAACACTGATTTACGCCTTTAATTGTTTTACCAAATATTCGTTTCTGCTAGACAGCTTCACAGTTTACTTTATTTTCTGCCTCATTAGACGCATTTTTCGTCCCCTGTCCTGAAAATTCATCCTGCGTATTAACACCGGACAGCCAAAGTAGGCCATTAATTTCACAAAAAAAAAATGAACTGCTAATTATAGGGTGTGTCTTATCCTTATAGCATCTTATGGAACCGGAAGTACGGTATGTATCTCTGACAGGCCGATGCTGACAACTACACAGGTGGGTGGAGAACTGAAATGGATTGCTTGGCCGAAATACGACCATAAAAAAAATGAATAGTAAGATTATGTGTATGAAGAGTTACCTTGTTGTCTTTGTGTGATTCACTTTACGACGCTTTCACTATCGGAGAAAATATGGCGTCAATGGTTGGGTCACTGATGGCTGATGAACCGGAAGCAGACCTTCGCATCAACACTGAGGTGTTATTTTGAAATCTTCCTGAAGTAACAAAAGAATAGTCGGTCAGGACAGGATATTATCATGGCTTACGTGGTGGAGATGAAAGGTTTCCACGAGGTGGTAAGAAAATAATAAGTGATGAAACTTGATATTACTATATAAAATTTAAATCACTTCGTATGTGGTACAGGTAATGGAATTTTCATGCGGAAATTATTTGGGAAAACTGCGCTAATCCGACGTTGTTGCAATTTACTAACATGTGCATAAATAATATAACATTGTATTTCTCCGTTGTGGCAGAAAATGTATTTGAAAACAAAGAGAAGCTAAATGGGAAATAAACCTTTCACAAGGGAAACTCATGTAAATAATGTGTTCAAAGTCGGTTCGAAGCTCTCGCATGTTTGTTACAAAGAACAATGGTGTTAATGAAAAAGTCCCCATTTATTCTGAGAGCAAAAGGCAACCCACAAAATGTGCGTTGTTTACTTACTTGATGTTAAAGCATGCGAGACCCAACGATATCAATGTCGTTCATACGTTGTATAATTCACATGCCTCACACAAGCGCTGATAGCGGTAATGAGTAAAACCAATACCCATGTAGACTTTGACTGGTGCTGCCACCTATGAATATGCGACGGAAGAATGTTGGCATTGAATCTTTTTTTGAGACAGTTAGCTTTGCTGTGAGAATCAAGATGGCGACTAGCGACGATGAGCCTCTGCATCTTTATGAAGTGTTTCAAAATTGTTTCAATAAGATAGCAAATAAACAACCTGGTAAGTGAATAAGTGAATCTTCAATATATAGTCAAATTTACGAGTGTCAGTTATACTTATAGTATGTTTCCAGTTTGTGATTTTCAGTGGGTTGATTTCGCGTGTGTGACTTTCCTCCCATTTGGCTTCTTGTGAAATTGTGTAACAGCTTTTTCCCGTGTCAAAAGTAGTCCTTTGTAGATTAAGTCATTATCATGGTGTATGTGTTTGCTGGGGTGTTTAGATATTTATTATAGGACGTAGTGGTAAATTTGTGAGGTTTTATGCACATGAAATGGACGTTGTTTTGTTTGTGAAAGGTCATCTTTAGAACCCTGGCATTAGGATTAGCCTCTGTTTAGTAAACTCGTCCATGCTTATTCGTGAAATGACAACATAACAGATGTGGATGTAAACAAATCAAAATTATGCTGAAGGTTTCAGTAGATGAAAATTGAATGATCAGAAGTATGTGTACTATTATGTGATCGTGTATGATTTTTTATGTGTAAGAAATGGGATGCCCCACTGACAGTTATCTAAGTTTATCAGTGACAAGATAGATGACTTTACATCAAACTCGTGATAGTGGATCTAGTTTCGAAGTTGAAAGTAATGTCAGTTTGCTGCAGTGTTACACATTTCGTGTATATGCTTATGCTTAATGGATGTTACGGTCATGCCGTTTAATTAAGCAGTGGAATTGTCGCGGTGTATATTGGTCATGTGGAGGCTGCGAATATATACCCCTTTATAAATAACTACACTGGAGAATGTAATGTGTTTCTGTAAGTTCTTCAGATCTTGCAGCTGCAAAATATTGAGTGCAAAACAATAGCTTAATGCCATGTTGCCAATGGAATTAGTGTTATTGTGCATTGTGTACATGTTTAAATTCAAAATGAACAACACTGACCACCTTGAATACATTCTCATGTGCCATTACTAATCACGAACTTGTTTCAAAATAATGTTGAAATGTTGGAATGATAAATTACTATGTCAAAAGAGGTTAGGTTTTCAGAGACATGCAGTGAACATACCTGTGTCAAGTTACAAAATTATTTCTTCTTAGTAGGAAAGCAATTTTTGTCCTGTATTTCATTTTCACTGATAGCAGGTAATACTTATATGGGAATTGGTGAATAAGGTTGTGAGGAATGTAGGAGGCTGGAGTTGACTGAGGAGTGTGTCAAGTGGGGGCCCTCATTTGAGTGGTGTTGAATCATCAGAAGGTGGTGACTGAGAACTAAGGGCAGTTAGATGCTACGTCTGTTAACTAGTATTTTGATTCTGCTTGAAAAACACAGTGTTAGTAAAATAACTGTGTAATTGAAGTTCGTAATTGTTTTGACATTAACTGCCATGTACAAAATATTGAGTTTGCTAATACATGTGGCCTTCATGGACGTCATGTATCGACTTAATAAAATTATATGGTACAGCATGTTTTAAATCCTGTTAATAAAATATTCGGTTCACTTTACGTGTTTCAGCTAAGTTTCACCATCTACATGGGGTTTTCATTGTGTATACTAGCTATTAAAATATCATGGTTTGTGACTGTAATACATTTAAAATATAGATAATGTTTATCGTAATTTCAGTATATCAGTTTTGATGGCAACATAATTGTTGGTTATTAGTGATAGGAGTTGTTATTGTTAAAATTTTCATACAAGTGTGTGTTTAAATAAACACTCTTACGGGTGACAAAATTCAGCTGAAACATAGAGGCTGAATAGAGTATTTTTACTGTTAGGATTTAAGATGTGTTTTATCAGATGGTATTATTGTGTTGATGTGCGAATGAGGACACAATTATAGTCTTTTTATTTCCACTGTAATGCTTTTGTTATTTTCATCAATTGTCTTGTGTATGACATAGCATACTTTTTTTGTTTTTGTATTGATGAATTGCATACCTACTGAACTATTCAAGATGTAGCTAACAATTCATGTCATATTTTTTGTTAGGCATTTAGCATATAATGAACCATTAAGTATGCCCATCAAACACTACTTATGTTCTGTTATAAAAACAACAATGCATGTTTCTATATTCCTGTGTAGCCTGGTGGCTAACAAAAAAGCTGTTTGTTTTATCACAAAATGTAAATTGTGCTTGATGGGTGTACTTATTTGTTTATTGTTACTAAGGCAAGGGATGAGTCATGTGAAAGCCAATTTTTGTTTAGAATATGCAGTATGTGTGGATTTTTATTCAACATTTGACAGTGCAGGTAGCATTTTCTTGAATTGTTACCTTGTGGTAGAGTTTTAAAAAATGGCATATAACCATTCCTTCTCGCAACCAGACAATAATTTACGGAATCTGACATTCATGTATTCTTATAATAAAACCAACTAGATGCACTGATTTCTGAAATTTATTTTTGAAATAAAACTCTACATGTTTCAGACAGTTCCTCTGTCCATCATCAGGAGTTTTTCACTGTACACACAGCAATGGTATATGTCATACAGGTTTGCTGACAGCTTGCGAGCAAGCTGTCAACATATGCTGTTGCTGTGTGTACAGTGAAAAACTCCTGATGATGGACTGAAGAACTGTCTGAAACATGTAGAGTTTTATTCCAAAAATAAATTTGAGAAATTTGTTTGTCTGGTTGGATTTATTATAAGAATAATTTACCGATACACACACACACAAATGGCATGAGATCGCAGTTCTGCCTGCATGCAGCCAATGACCATATACTGCCACCTGTACAAATGTCACAGAACAATTCGGTGCTTGTAACTTTGAGATAAACACATTTCAAGGCATGTTATTATAATTCAGATGTTAATGGTGTGCATTTGGCTGGACATGGGCACAGTCACCATAACAAACAGTGCAGTAAATAGAGAGTAGGGCAGCATTCAAGAGTAACACTGATGTATTTCTAAAATCAGATTGCTGGTGTCATTAATCTTTCTTCCCCCCCCCTCATATGGGCAGTAAATTTCCAGAATATTTTCAAATTATTTGGGGCTCTTAAGACAAAAACTTCATTAGTCTTGATTAAAATCTAAGAAAACAGCACCTGAAGTCGCTAGAGGTTACTGGAGTCATTTTATAGTGTTTTATTGTTTTGAAAGTTAGTGCCAAGTATTTTTCATGAAAGGTTTGAACTGTTAATTTTGTTACTGGGCAACACACTGGTCCTAGATAGGCTGTGTTGTGACTTAGCTTCTGTGAACATTTACATATCCTCACCACTATATGACACACAGGAAGCAGCCAGAGACAAAGTACAACTGCTGTGATTGGTACGATTGTTAGCATTAGTAATTGCCATAAGTCAGAGGTGGGCCTGCTGCCATAGTTGTTTCAGTCTGGCATGTATTAATGTTGGTAGAATGAATGATTGAGTTTGTTTATGCAGACTGTCCATTCTTGAGCTAACATGTTGTCAGTAAAGTGTGTTTTGGATTTAATTAAAATTTCACAGTTGTTACGATGAGTGTCTGGCCTTTTCTCAGGTTCTTTGTATCTATGCACACAGTTGAAAAGTAGTGTCCTTAAATAGCCACAGAATCAGTGAGTCAGTGTGTGCTTGTCACCAACTGTTGTTTTAACCTGTAGCACCTTCAGTTTGTATTCAGGGGGCTCATACCACTTGCACTGACGGGAAACGTCCGTGTTCTGTTTTCACTGGTTTCTTCAAATGCATAGTTACTACTTTTTAAAATGCCACAGCTACATTTTGTTTCATCTCCAGTGGTCTGTGATCACACCCGAAAGATTTTTCACTTGGTCCTGCATGAGTGATTTAAATACTTTATTGTTTACGCTTCCCTCATACGCTTTTTTTTAACTTGCGCTGTGTTTGGATATTTTGACATTTTGACATTGGTATTGATAAAGAAACATGAATGTGTGAAAATAAACTAAGACATGGTAAAATTAGGGTCTTCTCAGATGTGATGATGTGTAGTTTTGTAGACAGGCACCCGTATTTCAAAGGAAACATTTGCTTTGCATCTTCAGGTTAGATCTGTACTAACAAGTAGTTTCACCCCTGAATATATGCTTCGTAAATGCTGCAGTGTTGGTTTGTACTCATCGGTCTGCCCTGTTACGCAGTGCTAGAAGTTTGTTATTGAAAATGTGTGTCAGTATGTAAAGAAGGGCTATTTCACATGTTTGCTGATATAGATAAGACTAAGTTTTTAGTCACCAGACTTCTTGCATTTCCAGTAAATAAATTGGTGTGGCAATAATGTAGATGAATCTAACTATATGAACATGCTACTAAACCTGAGTCTTAAATATAGTTGTACCTAAACCCAGGACATGGCATTGATGACACATCTCCTTCTGTGGTAGTGTATGGGTTGAGCAATACCTCTCCCTACCTTTGTGGTGTGTTACAGGATGACCGTTACCTGTACCTGTACATAAGACTTTAACCAGTAGACAAGTACAAAGTGTTTTGTCAGTAGGGAATGCTAGCCATACAAAGGAATCAGATCAGCAGTTCAAGTTCGTAGAGTTCATTAGTGATTCAGGAGATTGCTGGTGTGATATTCTCATAAAGTGAAGTTTCAATGTTTTTATTAGAATCAAGATCTTGTATTTTGTTAGTTGTTATAAGTATTGTCATGAAGTGACACTGGGGAATGATTTGGCATGAAATTAAGCAATGGTAATGGGATTAAGAGTGCATAATTTTGCCATATGTAAGAAACTTAATTTTTAAGAGTGTCGTGTTTCCACATTACAATGTTTGTAAATACACTTGAGTTTCTGGAAGACAGATTGATAACATATTGATAGAGAGGAGATGGCAATGAATTATACTTGATGGCCAATCGTTAGGGACTGACTGATACTGTTAATAGTAATGGTTGGGGAGAGACTGTCAGTAAGTAAATGTTTAATGGGAAAATTTGCAATTGAAGGATTTAATCTTGAGTTGAGAAACAGTGTTGAAGTTAAAGAACATGTACAGGTTGAAATATCAAACAGACTTGCAGTTTTGGAAATTTGCAACACATGACAAAGTATTAGAGGGAATCTTCATGGTTGTTTAAGTCCTTTATTTGTTGTAACTAATGCACACAAATTATTGTAATTGTTAAACTGTTAAACCGTTTAAAAGTACAATATTTGCTCCAACATGTTTTGGTGTACATAAACCATCGTCAGGGAGCTACAGCCTGCGCTTTGCCAAAGTTGCAATATTGATTGCCATATAAAAATCATTGTTGAAGTATTCAGTTTTATGGCTGCATATTTTGTTCAGTCCTGTTGTGCGTGTGTATTATGCACTGCGCACAGTGCATGATATGCACAACAGGACTGAATGAATGTCTTTTTTGTGCAAATAATGTTCTTGTTTTTATTGAAATCTGAATGTACAAAGCCGTAAGTAAAAGGTTAATATGGTAGATCAATCACTGATCTGATATTCTTTGTCTCATTCTAGAGACAAATTGGCAGTACTTTTGCTGTTTATGGACTTCATGGGAAGTTATGCTCTGCATATAAGCGTTGTATGATGTTAGTGGTGTTGGTATACCCCATGCAACTAGCTAGGTTGTAATGTGTATAAACAAAATCTGGAGTGAATTTATTGTACATATTACATTTAATTTTTTGGAGTATTCTGAAAGAAGGTGTTCTGTTGCCATTAATTTTGAGTGATGCTCGTTAACATGCCATTAGGGAAGGAATGGAACTGAATGGTTTTGGTGTATGCTGTTAATTGTGTATTGGGTAGAAACATGTGTACTGTGTGCATAAATGCTGGCTTCATGGTGTACAGTCCTTTTTGAAAATCAAGTGATCTTTCAGCAAAGAAATCATTCACCATTAATGCAACCTGAAGGTTCCTTACCAGTTCACCAGATCGTGATGATATGATTCGTGAGTCTTGAGCCTGTTGAATGCAGAGCATGTCCTCGTAGCCTGTCTCCTCAGTATTCATCGTTAGGTAAAATTTCCCCCATAACTTGTCATGAAGGCACAGAGGTTCTACTCTCTCTGTAACCTGGGCACTGATGAAGGTGAGTAGTCAGTGCCACACCCTGGCCGCTTTACCTGCCGCAGTGAGACCTGGTATCCTTTCATGCTAATATTATCTTCCCATTTATACTTGTATTAACTGAGCTATTCCTTTAATTTAGATGTACCAGTAACATCCCTGGTTTGTTCTACCTGTCGCACTATACCTGGTTAAGAATACAGATTATTCAGCTCCTCATTATGCATTATTCTGCATTTTCTGGTACTTCCTGTAAGCTAGGTTCAAATATTCTCCTCAGCACCTTTTTCTTGAACACTCTTAAACAGTGTTCCATTTTCAGTGAGTAATGAACTTTCACACATGTACAGGACAAGTGATAAAATTAGTGCTGTATATGTCACTTCAATTTTTAAGGTAGGAGGATGAGATGATTGTAATGGCATCATGAAGTCATGAGAGGAACATTCTGAACTTTGGCTCTGGATGGAAATAAATAATTTCCATGCTTTGCTGTACTGTGTAGGGAAACAGCACTATTTTCATTGGCTAGGAATGTCTGGATGTCTCTGCCCCTATGCGTAACTGAACTGCAGGCACACACTGTACAGACTGAGCTGTCATGGATACTTTTCTCCACCATGTTTCTGACAGGACTGACTGGTCCACCCAGTGAAGTTTAAGAGCTTCTTCAAGAAAGTCAGCGTGTCTTATTGATGCCAAGGGGACATGTTTACCCTGTATTTTCCTTCTGTCAGATAAAAGAAGCGTCTCTGATTTTCCATTTACATTTGCTCACCTCGTGCACCTGTACACGTACTACATGGTGTATGATTGTGTTGTTTATGTGTCATTCTGTCTTAACTTCACTTCTGATGTCTTATAGTTGATACTGTTTGGCAGCCTGCTGGTGGTTGCCCCCTGAAATGTTTACTTTGGCAGAGTCATGTTTGCACTCCACAACTTTTAAATTTGAAGTTATGACTATATATATATATATATGTTTGTAGAAGACGAAATTAAAAATAAATGTGCAGGTTTTTAAAGTGAATCAAAGAATTTTTTTTTTGAGTTGAGGAGTAGAGTTGCAACATGCAGGAACTGTGAGGCTCGTATTTTTAATTTTGCAGTCAGTTTTTGTGGTTTGCATTTCCGGTGTCTCACCTTTGTGAAGTAATTTTATTTCAGTATGTCAGTGAACAACACTTCATGAGCATTATTACATCTACGTGCGTGCATGTCTCACTGCCTTGGTACATGTAGTTTAGTTGCCGACTTCCTGCGGGAATGACAAAGATCACGAAACATGGAATGTGCCGTGTCGAGTTCATAAAATGTCTGGAGCATGTTCTAGGGGTCATTTGGAGCAATAACGTGATATAAACTACAGATCATTTCAACTTCATTGTGGAGTTAAATGTTGGCTTATTTTACCAATGAGAACAGAATCAGTTTTTCATTCCACTGTTGTTAGTATCAACAACTAACTGACGAATTTCTGAGATAAACATCTTTTGAATTAATGCAGCTGCTAGCTGTTGTTAACTTGAAGGTTTAATTTCTTACAGCAGCACTTCCAGCTGCTGCGTTGGTTCGGGGTTATCATTTTGCGGCAACCAGGACACAATACAGTCCCACAGGAAGGGCTGTAACAGATATAAGTTGAATGACAAACCTGGTGATGCCACCAGACCGCCTCTTCATATCCATCTAACTTGATAATTTTGTTCAAGTACTCTGTAACTGTGACAAAATGTGATAATGCTCCATCCTATTGTATACACATCCTTCGTGTTCTTGCAAGAGGCCCAGTGGTAGGTCATTTTCTAGAAAATTCCTGTAATGTGGCACATGTAAATGGCCCCAAATAAAATGTGGTCCACACAATTTGTGTACCAAAAACCCCTGTCTAATATGGGTTTCTACTAATTAATACAGTATTATTACCAACAAATGCACAGTAATACCTGAAATTGTTTAATTACAGGGTATCCTCAAAAAGTATAGTTGATCAGTTCAGAGTGATCAACGTACTGTCTACATCCCATCTGTTTTGCTTCAGCGGTGTTTTACTACATGCTTCTTCTATGCACACCACCTTTTGTACCACGATACACTTCACAACAAATTTTTATCTCTAAATTTTGAGCTTGTGTTTGTAATTACCTTTCATCTGTGATTTTTTCCTCTGATTTTTGTGATTATTTTCAGTGGTGGAATGGTTCTTTTGTAATTGTAAATGTATTCTTTTTTATAACTCCCTGTAGATGGGTCACACGAGTGGCTGAAACATATTGAACCTGTGTGTACCATGCATTTTGGAGATATTTACAATGTAAAACCAACAAATGGACCATGTAAAACTGACGTTACAAAAAGCAAATGTCACCAAATGGTTCATATGGTGCATTTGTTGTATGTTGTAAATAAATGGCTGAAATATGTTGCAGGATACCCTGTAATTAAATCACATCCAATATGATTGTACAGTTGTCAGCATTAATATTATGTACATTTGATTAATGCACAGAATATGGACCATAGAGAGCTTCTGTTACATCATGTGGTTTCATCGTGCCGAAGAGTGGCAATTCCTTCTGACAGTGTCTTCCATGTAAATTGAGCCTAGTTCATGAACAGAATATCATTCAGAATGTGTAAGCATGTGTGCAAGAACTCACAGAACTCTACACAGCTGGCATAATTTCCCAGTGAAAGGTTTTACCTTCTTTGGAGGTAATATGGAATACAGTGGTTGTCACACAAGATCCTCCATACCCATGCTGGTGTAGTATCAGTCCTCAAAAATTCTGTGGAAATGAGTGTAGTCTGTGCTGCATTGCATCCAGTACACTGTGTTTTGGAGTCTGTGGTTTCCAATAACCGCATATCCCTTATCTGTTGTACAGGAATGATTAATGCATGGGAAACGTCAGTAATGCACAAGACAATAAATTGTGTTCTATTTTAGGTGACTTAATTGTGCCAGTCACACTATTTTGTCCTTTTCTCCAATTGACGAGACAATATGAACAGCAGCCTTCCAACTTTTGATGTCTGCTGAAGCTGCTATGTGTGTGTGGTGAAGTCGGAACTAGAACCACAAATTAAAAGAAAGTTTGTTTGTGAACAGTACTCCAAGAAAACGCTAGGCATTAACAGTGGCAGGGTTGGGCATTGTGGCAGCTTGATTGTATGTGGGATTGTGTTGTGGAATTTACCCATGGAACTGAACAAAACTACAGGGTAATTGATCTCTTGTTTGGGATATAACCTGGGTACCAGTTAAATTAAAGTTTATTGAGTTACCATGCTTGTGTATGTTTGTATGGTTTGTTAATTTGACTTTGGGTTATCATCTGTGCAGGTTGTATAGCATCTGGTTAGAGGAAGATTCTGATTTAGATATTAGGAAGGTTATGTCAGAAAGCAGTTGTGGCCTATTTGAAGGTACCCAGCATGTGATATTGCAAAAGCTGAGATGGCATGTGGGGGGTGGGGATAGAGAGAGAGAATTAACGACGCTGTTGGTTGTGATGATTGTATAGCATGGGGAGTAGATGAGTAAAAATTATAGTGACAGGGGAGAACAGCAGTTCTTGGAGAAGAACCTGTGCCCCTTTCCCTTGGATCACCACAAATTCCACGTGGACCGGCCTGGGATCAAACGGCTGGACTTACGAATGCTAACCACTGCTCGGTTTGCTCAGGCCACACTCTGTATTGTTAGCAGCATAAGATAGTTGCGTTGTATGTTTATATGACATTGTTAATGTGATTCTCTGATACCTTTGTTATTGTGCTCCCCTCCCCCATTTACTGATCTTGCAGCTGGGTATGAAAGGTTCTTACATAGATTGTTCCGTCTCCTATGTATTTGCCTCTTCAGTTCAGTGTAACCTCTTTTCACACCACTAGTAGTGGAATCAGGTAGTCCAGTTTCTGAGTACCTCTGCTTTCGTGATGAGTTTGCACATTTCCTTGGCCCCGGTTCTCATTTATTGTAGGGTTTCATTAGACAAATGTAGTGGCTTGAGTAAATGTCTAGTGCCTTTAGTACAACTACGTGCATATTAGATTGGTGTTCCGTGTGAATTTTGTGAGCCGATAAAACCCAGTCGGTGTGGCTACTCGCTATGGGATGGACTGTCCGGGGTTCGAATCCCAGTGGGGGGCGGGGGCGAGATTTTCCGAACCCGTCCAGATCGTCCCTGGGGCCCACCAAGCCATCTATACAATGGGTACCGGGTCTTTACCGAGGGTAAAGCGGCCGGGGCGTTGCGTTGACCCCCATCAAGCGCCGAGGTCAAAGAAAGATTAGTGCTATACCTCTGCACACCTGTGCGTTCATGACATGTTACAGGGGTCATTTTGACTTACCTATGTGAACTTTTACAATACATTTCGTAAACGGTGCAAACAGTAAAACACTTAAAACGTTTTAAACCAAGTACGAAAATAACTACAAAACCACGAATGCTCGTTTGACTCAGTCAACGCATCTTTATTGGTAAGTCAAAAAAAGTACTGTATTCATGGTTTCGTATTAGAGAACACAACGGTATATAGCACACCAAGATAGTTACTGCATTGCATAAGAGTAATACAGGATTCTTATAATAAAACCAACTAGATGCACTAATTTCTCAAATCTATTTTTGGAATAAATCTCTACATGTTTCGGACAGTTACTCTGTCCATCATCAGGAGTTTTTCACTGTACACACAGCAATGGTATATGTCATACAGGTTTGCTGACAGCTTGCGAGCTGTCAGCAAACCTGTATGACATATACCATTGCTGTGTGTACAGTG
>Ga0123352_10013808_pt1 | contig 12831 bp, 10 predicted proteins | sample TergutLab28metaG_FD_89700 | JGI IMG/M metagenome (GOLD analysis project Ga0123352, IMG submission 89700) | Labiotermes labralis P1 segment gut microbial communities from Petit-Saut dam, French Guiana - Lab288 P1 | ecosystem: Host-associated > Arthropoda: Insects > Digestive system > Gut ... | reverse complement strand
CTGACCACGTGACACCCCTCTATCCGCAAAAGTTGGCACTAACTTCGCCGACCGGCGGCGGCCGCTCTGTCGGTATAGTTCGCGTGCGGACTAAGGCCACGGAGTTTAGTTTAGTTTTAGTCCTTGGTATGTTCCTTCCCGGGTTACGCCTCGTCATCATTGAATTATGGTTAGTATGGTAATGATTGCTCCGATTCTCAATAGTCTGTCGTCGTATTGGTGGAATCATTTAATTAGTCTTATTAAAGTAACCATTGCTCCAATACCTCCTGTGAGGGGTCATGGTCTTTTATTTACTATGTGGAATGCGTGGTTTTCGTGTATTGACATTTTTAGTTGACTTCTCCAGAATATAAAGTCCTTAAGATTGCAAATACATGTGATTGGATAACTGCTACTGCTTCTTCTAGGATTAATAGGAGCATTTGTGCGGTAATTAGTATGATTAGTAATGCGTGTCTTATTGATGGTCCGTTGCAATCATTCAACAGCTCTGTCTCTGTAACCATTCAAACAGCTTTGTCTCTGTAGCAATTACAACAGCTCTGCCTCTGTAACCATTCAAATAGCAGTGTCTCTGCAACAGCTCAAACACCTCTATCTCTGTAACAATTCAAACATCTCTGTCTCTGTAACCATTCAAAAAGCACACTCTCTTTAACCATTTAAGCAGCTCTGACACGGTAATCATTCAATGAGCTGCCTCCGTAAACATTCAAACAACTGTCTCTGTAACCATCCAAACACCTCTCTCTGTAACCATTCAAACGGATGTCTCTGTAATCATTCAAAGAGTTCTGTTACTGTACGCATTCAAACATCTCTGTCTCTGTAACCATTCAAACTTATTTGTCTCTGTAACCATTCAAACACCTGTCCCTGTAACCATTAAAAAAGTTCTGTCTCTGTAACAATTCACACAGCTCTGTCTATGCAAACACTGAAACAGCTGACACTGCAACCATTCAAACAGTCCTGTATCTGAAAATATTTGGGACAGCTCTCTCTGTAACCGTTCATACAGCTCTGTCACTGTAACCATCCAAACAGAATCGTCTCTACAACAATTCAAACAGCTCTGTCTCCGTAACAATTCAGACAGTTCTGTGCCTGCAACCATTCAAACAGGTCCGTCTCTCAAAACATTCAAAAACTTGGCTCTGCAACCACTCAAACAGCTCTGTCTCTGTAACCATTCAAAGAACACTTCTTCTGCAACCATTCAAACAGCTCTCTCTGCAACCATTCAAACAAATCTGCTTCTGCAACCATTCAAACAACGTTGTCTCTGCAACATTTCAAGCTGCTATGTCTCTGCGACCATTCAAACAGATATGACTCTGCAACCATTCAAACAGTCGTCTCTGCAACCATTCAAACAGCTCTGTCTCTGCAATCATTCAAAAAGCTATGCCTCTCTAACCACTCAAAGAGCTCTGCTTTTGCAACCCATCAAACAACTCTCTCTGCAACAATTCAAACAGATCTGCTTCTGCAAACACTCAAGCCGCTCTCTTTGTAAACATTCAAAGAGCTCTCTCTCTGCAACCATTCAAACAGCTTTTTTTCAACCATTCAAATAGGTGTCTCTATAAACATTCATACAGCTTTGTCTCTGGAACCAGTGACACAGCTCTGCCTCTGTAACAAATTATCAAGCTCTGTCTCTGTACCCATTGAAAAGTCACTGTCTCTGTAACCACTCAAAAATCCCTGTATCTGTAAATATTCAAACAGATCTGCCTCTGCAACCCTTCAAAGAGCTTTGGCTCTTTAACCATTCAGAAGGTCTGTCACTTTTTTTTTTAAATTGTCTGGCACTGTAACAATTCAAAAAAGTCTCACTGTTCAAACTTCTCTGTCTCTGTATCCATTTCAACTGCTGTCTCTATAAGCATTCAAACATCTGTTTCTGTAACCATTCAAACATCTCTGTTCCTGTAAACATTCATACATATGTACCTGTAACCATTCAAACAGCTGTCTCTGTAGCCATTCAAACAGCTGTCTCTGCAACCATGCAAACGGTACCGTTTCTATAATCATTGAAACGGCCGTCTCTGTAACAATTCACACATCTCCATCTCTGTAACCATTCAAACAGCTCTGTCTGCAACCATTCAAACAGATCCGCTTCTGGAACAATTCAAACAGCTCTGTCTTTGCAACCATTCAAAAAGCACACTATCTGCAAACATTCAAGCAGCTCTGTTTCTGCAACCATTCAAACTGATGAATCTGCAACCATTCAAACAGTTGTCTGTGTAACTATTCAAAGAGTTCTGCCTCTGAAACCACCCAAATAGATTCGTTTTTGCAACTATTCAAACAGATCTCTCTCTGCAACCATTCAAAGTGCTATGCCTCTGCAACCATTCAAACAGCTCTGCATCATCAACCATGCAAACAGCTATCTCTGCAAACATTGAAACAGATATGTTCTGCAACTTTTCAGAAAACTCTCTCTACAACCATTCAAACAGCTCTCTCTCTCTCTCTGCAACCATTCAAACAGCCCTGTTTCTGCAACCATTCTAAAGGCTGCCTCTGCAAACATTCAAACTGCTCTGTATCTGGAAACAATCATACATCTCTGTCTCTGTAAACATTCAAAGAACTCATGCTCTGCAAACTTTCAAACAGATCTCTCTGCAACCATTCAAACAGAACTGTTACTGCAACCATTCAAAGAGCTCTGTCTCTGCAACCACCCAAGCTGCTATGTCTCTGCTAGCATTCAAACAGCTCTGCATCTTCTACCATTCAAAAAGCTCTTTCTGCAACCATTCAAATTAATCTGCTTCTCCAGTATTTCAGACATCTCTCTGTGCAACCATTCAAACAGCTCTCTCTATGAAACCATTAAAACAGATCTATTTCTGCAATCATTCAAACACCTGTCTCTGCAAACATTCAAACAGCTCTGTCTCTGCAACAATTCAAACAGCACTGTCTCTGTTACCATTCAAAGAGCTCTGCCTCTGCAAACATTCAAACAGCGCTTTCTGAAACCATTCAAACAGATATGCTTCTGTAACCATTCAAGCTACTATGTCTCTGCAACCATTCAAAGAGTTCTGTCTCTGCAAGCATTCAAACAGCTCCCTCTATGTAACCATTCAAACAGCTCTGACTCTGCAACCATTCAAAGAGCTGTCTCTACAAACATTCAAGCAGCCCTCACATCTATTCCCAGGTTTCCCAACATAGGCCCTATATGAATTTTTCTTATTCCCCATACATTCTATTTGTCCCACCCATGTCAACCACGCCCGATGTGATGAGTTGTAGAAATAATTTCGTTCCTCATTATGCATTTCTCTCTATTCTGAATAACTCCCTCAGCACCATACTCTCAGACGCCCTCAGCTTATGTTCTTCCCATAATGTGACAGACCAAGTTCCGTACCCATGTAAGCTAACAGGCAAAATTACAGTACTGTATATTTTAACTTCAATATACTTGATGGCTGCTCTGGCACAGGACGCTACGTTCGATGGCAATGCAGTGACAATACGATACATACGACACGATGAACAATCCACTCACGCCATATGCCGTGCTTCAGTATTAAAATACCATAAATTGTAACAGGAACAATATTTTGAGTACTCTTGACAAGTTTACATTACGTTTTTCAATCACAGTATATTCTGAAATAAATTCTCTTACCTGATTCACTGCATACTTTCCCAGTGCCTTCCCACACTAGATGAATTTCGTCTTTTCATTCTTAACTAGCAACTTCCTAGACGCACAAACTGTAGTGCTCCACACGATTAATATTTACTTCCTCACTGATGCTCACATAACCTAACTCACACGCATCAGAACAGTACCGAGGCGCACGCGGTACTTCCTCCTCTGTGACACCGACCATACATCCGTGGCGACATGCCATGACTGACAGACGACACAGCATACCGAGTCATTGCATCGTATCGGTCTCTCGTGGGCATATCGATGTCGTTAAGCATTCCGTTAGCGGGGGGGTCATTTTAAATCTTAAACAATGTCCATTGTGAGAGTTCCCTATAAGACACCAAACGATAAGAAAAAAGATTCTTGACCGAAGTACCTAAAGTGCATGTAATTAAACTACTACTAGTTTCCTAAATAATATTACTGACGGAAAACCTTCATTGTCACAGTCCTCATGAAATAAGCGGACTATGTAATATCCAGTCCACCATAACTATAGCCCTACTGTTGACAGTAATAATTTAATGCTAAAATTTACCATAGACAAAAATAATACCTATGGACACTGCCAGTATGTGGAAGTGAAATGTAATGAAATTGAGAGTTCAAACTGCATACAGCAAGCTGCAGTGTGTCCAGGATGATACAATGCTGAGTGTCATGATCCAGTTTTAAGAAAAAAGTTCAGTAAAATTTAAGCTGTAGTCAGTTTGTGAGAAATGACTGTAATCATATGTCTAATTGTAAATGTTGCACAGAGCTGTGTTTGTACAAATACTTATAGAAATAATACGTCTGACAGTAAATACTGTACATGTGCATTTTGTAAAGAATTTATATACTGACAGATATGGTCATCACTTAACTTTTTTTACCTAATGACATTCATGACAAAGATTACAATTCATAACAAGTACACATTCCAAGCACTAAAACATAACAGAGACACAGCAGTTTGGCTATTCCATACACTGGTAATGCCTCAGCCTATACATATGACAAACAGTTGCAGCTACTGATGCAATTGTAAACAAAATGGCATCAAGAAATTAGTAAGTGCTAAATGATATTTATATTTTTGTGCACATTCTGAGGAATAAAGGAAATATGTGCAAGTGTGCCAAGTTTTCTACAAGTGTGGGAAGTGGAGTGTTATTGTTTACTGTTGCATGCCTCCACAGGTAAGGTAAGAAATCCCACCTGTTATCCTAGAATCTTATATGAAGTACGTTCTGTGAGTGCCAGTCCCTGGGTCGCTAACCGAGAAGTCATCATAATTTTCAGTGTAGCTCATTTAATACACTGAAATATCATTATTCTTCAACATAACCCCCAAGCATACTAATGTATTTGTTCCATCTTGGCATAACCTCAAAAACTCTGCCATGGCTGTTACATTCACAAGACTTAATTGAACAGCCATTTCCACTTCATCATTACTGTGTAACTGGTTTTGTCTCCAACGCAGAAGATAAACCTCAATTTGTGACTCCTCAGTTTTCCCCCCAGATCAGTTCCTCCACTCATACCGCATTCATATATGCCCTTCCTATGTCCAACAGATTGCCAGATGTCTGTTTGACCACTGTCAAACCCTCTGCACAATTCTGTGGCATCCTGCATTCTCACTGTGCCATCATCACACACCTTCATCAATTGGCTGTAAATTTCAAGGGGAGAAAAATGTTTCATGTACAAAAATGAAATCAAATTACAAACTTCTTTGTGAGATGAAGTTTCTACCATCACTATCACTGCACATCAACTTATCCCACGAATAACTTCTGACTGACTGATTCTTAAGCCATCTGCTGCACGTTACCCTTCATACCGGTGCTACCTCCTACTGCAAAACAGAATATGCGATCAACATGAAAGGAATGTGCCAGCAAAACTCAACGAACTATGATGCTCACATCCTGTGTGTCAGGTAAGGCACATGGCTACACGAGATGATGCTGTGTTGATTCGATATGACACTTTCAATGTACATCATTAGCATGGGAATTTAATCCATACTTTGAATGCAGCCCATGTTAATATGGCTGTCATGTTATAGCCCATGGCATTTAAAAATTACTGTAATTACTGGGCCTCTATAAAACCACATTATTTTACAAGGTGTGTCAGAAATATGAGGTCTGGAGGTCAAGTAATTCCCTCAACACCAAAGCCCATCAACATAAATATATATCACTGGTTTCTGTCCCATTCTAAACAACTGTGCTCTTACAGAAACAATAGGGTGTGAACAACGGGGGACTGATGGAAGAGCGTGGGCAAGTCGATGTGACAGTCTGTCACAGACATGTGTTACTGCATATTCTGCATCATGCTGCGTAACATGTAATTAGTGTACTACATATTTTTGTGTCACATACAACATGTGTCTGCTACTACATCATATATTGTCAGCAGCTAGTTTCAGCGTATCAACATTAAAATAATCCACCTGCAAACAACAAATTATGTAACAGAACAGCCAGTGTCTGTAGCAGTGCTCTGAACAGCACGCCGGCACAAGACCGCAGAAACAGCACAACAAGTCCTATCTTCAACATAACACAAAGCAAATGAATACATTTAAAAAAAAAAAGACACAAAATTCGACAATGTGACGACTCTAACCCATCTCAATCAAGCGAAACTTAACAACATTATTACAGTAATGGTCACGTACATATTGTCACCTGATGACTACAGCTTTCTGCCAAAACTAGTTCTGACAAATAAATGATACAGCACCAGATATACGCCTACTTGATGAGAATATATACTGAAGTACTTATACATATGTTTAACAGTACGGAATAAACAAATCACTATAAAATCACACGGACAGCAGGACGTGTATTTACAAGGCACTACAAATTCTGTGAATTTTACATATGGCATAAGTTTATGTACAGCATATTATTTGAAACAGCAGTGAAACAAATTTCATGAAGCACACAACGGTTTCCTTGCATAATAAAAATATACATGATACAATAAAGACATATATCATGCTTATACTTATGTTAATCTGTAACGGTACATATACAAAATACAGTGTTGTACATGCCATTTGATCATTTCTCAGTTTTATTAACAGCTGTATACATAAGGTAAACACTACAATCAGTTCGATGATAATATCAACTTTACACCACCCAATTTCTTTCTGTCCTGTCCAACAGTATGTTCCTATAAGATTACAAAAGTCGCCTATGTCTATCACTGTTTGCTACAAGAGCCATACACAGTTTAGTGCACAATTATTTCATCACAATGTAAAACCACAGGGGCAAATAACAAAGCACTGGGTGTCCCAGAAGCTGCATTACAGACACAATAAATTACTCAACTAAAATGACAATCACTCTTCTTTGTATCAGATGTTGCATCATTCATGTGTGTACTTCCCATATTACTTTCTGCCGGCGGTGGTTTGTAAATAAAGCACTGTTTCCCTGGAATTTAAGCAGAATCTTAATTCGACGTTCAGGTGACTGTGCATCATGATAAATTCTTATAACAAAAACCAATTAGATGCACTAATTTCTCAAATTTATTTTTGGAATAAAACTCTACATGTTTCGGACAGTTCCTCTGTCCATCATCAGGAGTTCTTCACTGCGCACACAGCAAACCTGTATGACATATACCACTGCTGTGTGCACAGTGAAAAACTCCTGATGATGGACAGAGGAACTGTCTGAAACATGCAGAGTTTTATTCCAAAAATAAATTTGAGAAATTAGTGCAACTAGTTGGTTTTTGTTATAAGAACAGAATCTTTAGTAAAGTGATCCTTATGACATCCTGTATATATCTGATGTCACATCACGAATTGTACAGTAAGTGAGAATGTGTGAGTGTTTGCTGAATGCAGTGTCATGTAATTTACACTGCCTATGAAGTTCATTAAACCTTCAAACAATGCGATAGCCTCATTTACATTTAAACACTCAGTTCATGCCACACAATAAACTGTGTGCTGCTTACAAAAACCAATCAGTTAATGTTGTATACGGAAAGAACTGATTCTGTGGGCACAACGCAGAATTGCTGTGTGTTAAATGTGCTGGTACATAAAGTAACCACTGGGCTTTACACGATTGAAAGTGCATGTAAAAAAACTGACAGTGGACACAGCCCTGTACAGGCACAAGCATCAAACAGGTGTCTATAATGGACTGACTGAAGTCTAATGTACCTTTAAATTACATGCAGAAGTCCAAAATGCAGAGTCTTTTGTTGTTACAGCAGGTGACACATACAGATGCCAATGGGCTTGGTTTTAACCTCTGCCCAGATGGGGCAAATGCATTCATGTGCCAGGAGATTATGTTGAAAGACAGTGATAGTGATACTTAGATGGAATTAATGAGCCACAGTTAATACTGTACCGAGTTCCAATTTAATTTCAAACTTAGGGCAGGGGTTCTCAAAACTTTTAACTGCCTTGCCACTATATGAAATTTACCAATTTCAACATACCACCAATTTTTTTTTTTGTATTCAGATACAAAATTTGAAAGACTGGCTGACAGCAGGGATGAGCTACATAATGTTGCCAGATATGCTGTCTATTGGCAAATATATGTGGCTTATGTTCCATTTACTTCCTAAAATTTTTATTCTTGTTTATATTTCAATTTAGTCAATGAGGCCATGCACCGCAGTTTGAGAAACCGTGGTCCAGGAAACTTATGACACAGAAAACACATCCTCTATAACATTACAAACAAAAAGTACACTAACTTAATATTTGACATATGGGGTTCTTTATACTTGATCTGCAGGCTGAAAATGTAGTAAATACTGCAGCAACATCAACACGTAAAACCCCATAATACAGTGGAGACAAGCCTTCTTAAAAAGACGTGCCAAGCTTGCCGTCTTGTGGGGTGTGATGCTGTGTCATTGGGCGAGTAGTTCCTGGCATTTCAAAGGATCACAGTGCAGCCTGACACTAAGTATAAAAGTATTGTGATCTGTGGCAACAGCAGGAACTAAGTACCCAACGACATGGCAGCATCCCCAGAAGATTGGAATCTGTGGCAGCACTGCTGTGAGAAACACTTCGAAGCTAGCAGGACATACTGATCTTTTTCAAATGAAGCCAACTAGGTGCACACTACTTCTTAGTATATTTATTTCAACTTCTCTACATGTTTTGGGCAACTGTGTGCCCATCATCAGGAGAACTTGCTGTATCTGTGTGACACTGGTATTTGTCACTCTGTAAGGGTGGCTGTCTGGTCTGCAGAGTGAAGTATTGTGCACCTAGTTGGCTTCAATTGAAAAAGATTATACAGGGATGCACGGCCAACAAAACATAAAAAAAAAGACATAATGACTTGCAATTCAGCAATCACCTCAGAGGAATGACATACACACAATGAGATAAACCTATTGTAGCTGAAGGCACAGCACACTGAACTTCTTACATTTAGGTATGGCACGTCATCAGTATACCCATATGTTGTGCGTATGACACACTGGGATCCTGATTAACCCTTCAACGTCAGCCTCTGCGCACTGCACGGCCCTTCATTCCTCACCAATCGCTCACCTCTGTGCACTGTACTGAGGGAACGCATTTGAAGAAAACCTGAATTTAAAACTTCTCCAACCTGCAAAGCAGTTCGAACTTAAACCTCAGTAACACTGTAGGGTTGGAAGACGAAGAAGCTTGTACATCACGGTACAGACTGTACAGCCCTATGTTCAACGCACACAGTGGATTTAACTTTCTAACAAGCTCTCAGCACTGTACTGTACAGTCTATGACACCGCTGGAACATCTATTTCTATAAAATTTACCATTTTTTCCTTCTTCTACAGAATTTCTACATCGTGCTGTCCCAATATTTAGTTACACTAACCTCTCAACCACTTCCAATTCTAAAAAGAACTGCATGTAACACACATCACACTGAGAAATTCTGCTACATACAACACACATCTAGACTGCCAGCCTGATACCATGGTGGATGAATGCCCCAGATGAACCTTGAACTGCAGTATGATCAGGTGATGGAAACAAAGTGATGAGAAAACATCAACAAGATATCAATGGCTTTCTGCCATGAGGCCATGGAGTGCCAAGCTGGGCCAAGGTCATGGCTCTTCCCTTATGGCAGCAAACCCTTTCCTCTCACATCACGTTCCCCATCGCAGGACGTGTGCTGCCACCAGCCAACACACCTCATATTTTCCACAGTACTACTCCCAGAACCTTAATGGCCAAGTTTACAGAAGACTGTTTGCCACAGAAGTGCTGGAGGAAAGGCCACTTTCTACAGCCTTCTGGACATCGTGTCACTGACTTTTCTGCATGGACAATGTTCTATTCTGCTTCTCAATTGGCAGGACAAGATGAACTTCTCATCTGGTTGGGACAGAGTGCACAACAGTTTTCTGACATAATGACCAGCAGAATGCAAGGGTGTATGCAGTGGACAATCATTGTTCTACACCCCTACTCCACATAAATTATATAGTTTATCCTGAAAATCATTTTACACAAACAATGAAGTACTTAACTGTGATTATTTCCATTAGCCTTCATTTTTTATCTGAACATTTGGCAATGCTGTGGTTATAACAGCTTGTTTCTATCAACTTCTGTAGCTACTCTAGCTGAAGCAATTCCTAATACACATGGCTCTTACTTTACCTGACCAATACTGTTTGTCACTTTCTGTCAGCTAGGTTACTGCACAATGCACAGCCATCTCTGTAGCCACACACACACACACACGTTGGAAGAGTCACAGAAAGTGACCAACAGTACAGGTCTGGTAAGACAGTGACTTGACCCTTGTGGCCAAAGACAGAAAATGTCTATGGTGACCTATTTTGACAGAAGGCTGTCAGGTTATCTGTGCAGTAAGCAGCTGCACCATAACCTTCCCTAAAAAACCAGTTATACATGCTGCGTCTACTAAGCCACGGAATGGCCCTATACCTTGTACCTTGCAAGAGAGCTACTGAATCGCCGTGTTGTAACGCTGGCCTTCCGCTGGCCCCACGCTTAAAGTGCGACCCCTACACAAGCCTACCCTACTCTATGTGTGTACGGTTCTGTGAAGATGAGAATCCTACAGACATCAGAGATCGCAGCAGTGATGACAGCAGGTGTCATCTGCATGAAGGAAATTTACCTCATCAACCCTGTCAGCAAAACATCCGTGTCTCGTGGGATGTTATGTTGCATCACTGGGATTATGGCTCCTGACATTTCAAAGAATCACAGTGACTTTATCATCAGGGTCAAATAGTACAAGAATATCTTTATTGTTGCACCGTGCATTTTGTAGTTTATTTAAGTAAAACACCAAAAAATGCACACATAAAGTCCTTAATAAGCTAAAATTTACATTGAAACATGTAGAAGCATTTTAAGCGTTTTAATGTAAATTTTAGCTTATTAAAGACTATATATGCGCATTTGTTGGTGTGCTACTGAAATAAAGTACATGAACATATTTCCTTTTTGACTCTTTAACATTGAAGATGAAAGCACTACAATTCTTCAAGACATTAGGAATTATAACCTCAATGATTCAATATAACAACCCAGAAGATGAACTTTCATCTACAGCAATACCACTGACCACTGAAAGAACTTGAATCCTGAACCAATTCAGCACGTGGCTGTCATGCATGGGCACTGCAGTACGGCAGTAACCAAAACGAATGCACTTAGAATGGGTATCAACGAACTTTAATCCATGTACGAACATTCCAGACTTATTCACAGCACATCCACCTTAGATAAAGATACATCAATCTGTCAATAGTTTCTGTCTTACCAAATATGCGGGACGCCCAACAAGGAAGGTTTGCCAGCCTGTTATTCTAACGTTTAACTGTTTGGGAACACGCAGCACTTGCAGTAGGGGTAACACGCAACGTATCATTTGCTTCGACTGCGGTCACCCAAGCGGCAATTCGCAGGTCACCAAATCTACAATTATGAGGCACTGCACAAGAATGGTTGGGAAACATGAGAAGCCCAATTTCTACTCCAACATAATCTTCAAGATGAGACAAACACAGGGATTATGCTGAAAACTAATGACATTTCAGTGGAATAAATAAATAAGCTACATTTAACCCTGTAATGACTTCTCATTTAATTTTTATGGCTTATGCAATCTGGAACCTTACTAACTGAACATTCCTTTGTATCATGTAATTCAGCAAAAACAGATATGGTGGGAGTCTTGTACCTAAAGACAAATTCCAGCGTTATCACTACGAAATGTTATCAGAACCATAACAAGAATGCAATACACAAGGTCCTATATGCTTGTATATTTTCCACAAAAGGAACAACCTAACCATAACCACTTCCATAACCACCATAAACAGAAACTGATAGTTCTTCAGCTAGTCAACAAATTCCCAGCATTTTATGGGACCCAAATGTTCACCACCATAGCAATGTGTTCACAACAGCATGCCACTCATCCCTATCCCAAGCAAAGATAAATCCCGCCCCCACCTCCAATACCAACCTACTTCTTTAAGATCTATTGTTATATTATATCCCCATCTATGTCTAGGTCTCCCAAGTGGTCAAGAACAAACAAAAAACCCAAAAGAATGCCAAATGTTTACTGAAGATGTGAGTCTTGTCGGACGTGACGCCGTGCTGCAGGTCAAGCAGCTCCAAATGTTCTGTGAGGACAGAAATGCCTTCATGTTCAGGGACAAGAAGTTCAGGAGGCCGTGGATCCTCACCAACACTGCTGTGAGAACCTGAAGCCTTACAAATGTTTTGTCTCTATTTATTGACCATTCATTCAATAACACTTTCAACAGTGCAGATTAAATACCACTGAATGATACAATGATCAGTGAATGAACTGGAAAAAGGCATGGAATTTTGTGGTTGAAATGATAGCATTTTGCTGTGTACATGACAGGTCACAAGTTCCAAACACAGCCAACAGACTGCATTATATCGTCATTCAAATTTCTTTAGTTTAGGAAGTGTGTCATCCCCATTGTGTGTGTGAAACTTGGAAAATTGTATGTAGTCAAACACAACTGTGTCACATGAGGTATATTTAATGACTATATAATGGACAACTACATGTTTCGGCCTGTACTGGCCATCTTCAGGTTGT
>Ga0123352_10013805_pt1 | contig 12832 bp, 12 predicted proteins | sample TergutLab28metaG_FD_89700 | JGI IMG/M metagenome (GOLD analysis project Ga0123352, IMG submission 89700) | Labiotermes labralis P1 segment gut microbial communities from Petit-Saut dam, French Guiana - Lab288 P1 | ecosystem: Host-associated > Arthropoda: Insects > Digestive system > Gut ... | reverse complement strand
TTTGTTGGGGTATGTTTGTTAGAGTGTTGGTTGTTGTGTGTGGGGGGGGGTGGGGGGTGGGGGATGGGGGGTGGTGGGGGGGGGGGGGGGGGGGGGGGGGGGGGTAATAAATCACCAGACTTTCTCTCGCACACTTCAAGATTTGCCGTTTTGTTCTCACCACACTGCAACGGCCACTTGAGTGGCTGAAACTTGTTAGTTACCACTGTGCAGTAAAATTACATCCATAAAACCAAAGTGCATTTGTTAGTCTTTCAATATATTTTATGCATCTAATAAATCCACGGAATGTGGAACATATGAAAAATGTATTATGTCCGCATAAAAATTAGTCTGGCGGTATGTTTGATAATTATTTCTGTTTTAATTGCCTACATTCCTTACAATTGTGAGGATTTATGCTTGTTTAAACTCACTAGCAACTGTCTGTTGACACTGTGCAACGTCCAATTGGTAAACTCGCGTACACGCGGTCGGTATGCGTGTTAGACGAACACTTTGCAACTTGCTGTGTTTCAACGTTGCTGTATCCTAGAATGCAATAAACACGTAGTCTGGTAGTTATTTGCCGACGTTTCGAGGAACCTGCTGCTTCCGTCTTCAGGGTTCAGTACGGTGAATGGAGGCAGTGGGTTCCACTGAAACGTTGGTAAATAGCTACCAGGTTACACGCCGTTGCAAATCAGAAGACAGCTTTTTAGTGAACCACAACGAGAACGCAACATCTCGCAAGCTATTCATGTTTTCAACCAGCACAGGCTGCCACAGCAGCAGGAAGCACTGAGAAAACTGTAGGTGCAAAACGTAATTTTGTGATTCAGGTATTCTGGGGTCTTGTGCTGTGCCGACTGGTACGGAATGACTGATGTTTAGAAGCGTTTTAATGCCTTCGACTTCAAGGTATAGCATTTGAATGTTGTGGCCCTAAGAATGAAGGCACTACGATATTTTGAAACGTCGGTATTATTTGCCAGTCGACATGGCGCAACATCTGAGAAGAATTTAGCCTAGAGAAACACCGCTTTGATAACCTTCAGTCACGCAGAACGGAATCCTTTCAGTTGCTTGTTGTGGTATCAACAAATTCTCGTTCTATGGAATTGGGTTTGAACCAGGATGAGGTTCCATGCTGGTCATCCCTCTCATTGATTAATTCACAAACCAATTCGTTCTTTGTGTGTCCACTGCATTTAATATTTTGGACGTCCCTGTACAGAAATCTCTTGATTTCTCTGTCTCTTAAAATATTGTGAATTTGCCTTAAATTAGGCAAAGATCGCTTCATTTCATATCTTTGTAAATTCACGCATAGTTTCGCCTTAACCTTTCTTCTTTACATATCCCACCGTGATAGATTCTTCTTCTATGGCGCTACAACTCCGATACACTCTTGGCCCTCTCAACAATGTCCTTCCATTTAAGGCGGTCCTGTACTTGTTCTGCCCACTTCGTAAGCTTAATCTTCTTCACATCATTCCTGATATCATCTTTCCATCGAGACTTGGACCTTCCTGCTGGTCTTAGTTTCCATTTGTTTATTCTTTTTACTATGCTAGTTACGGGCATTCTACTTGTGTGTCCAAAACAACTCACTCTTTGGGCTTTAACATGCATGATTATGTCCCGGTGTTTAATTAATTCACCCAACTCCTTGTTTGTTTTAATTCCCCAAATAACGTTGGCTTCCTTAGTTGGCCCAAATTTTTTCCTCTCAAACACAGAGAGTTTCTGTATAATGCTTTCTTTAAGGACCCATGTTTCACAGCCATAAACTACAGCTGGTCTAATTACTGACCAATATAACTTTAATTTGGATTTCCTGGACAACAAGTTACTTTTAAAAAGAGTTTTATTTGCATAGAATGCTCTAACACTGGTAGATAGCAGCACTCAACTCTTTCAGTTCCTGCGGACAAGGGTGATTCCAAGCCCACCCTGCGCGATGGACACATTCGCTTCCCGTTATTAACGATGTATGATTCGCGTATGGGGATTTTGGTTTCGGAAATGTTTTAATTCGTTTCGGAAGGCAGGCAGAGCTATGGAAGTTTGATAAATTGACTTTTTTTTGTGATAATCCGGTCTGTTGCATTGGAAGTTTATCGCCACATTTCATTCTACCTTTATTTTTTACATCATCACATCCTGGATAGAGGGCTGGACATTCGTGGTTGGTACTTATCATATATTGTTACGTGATACGAATGAGATGGGCGGAACATGTTGCACGCATGAGCGAGAAACAAATGTGTAAAGGGTTTTGGTTGGAAGAACTAAAGGAAAGATTTGACTTGGAAAAACTATTCGCAAATACGGGGTTATTCGAAATGATTGTCGGGGTTTTAACAATTGTCATACATAATACACTTGAGATAGGAGTATATGTATTTTTTTATTTAATAGAACAACACTCCAAATTTTTGCTACTTACCTTACAGGTGCTCTATATGTGACCCTTTGTGATTCTACAAACATCAACACGATAATCAAGTCCGTTCCAAACTGTTTGTAGCATGTCAGTGGTGATGGTTTCAGTGGCGGTTCTGATTCGTAACTTCAGTTCTGGGACACTTGCGGGAAGAGGAGGAACATAAACCCGATCCTTGACGTAACCCCATAGAAAGAAATCACATGGGGTTACATCTGGAGTGTATTGTGTATGACCCCGACAATCATTTTGAATAACCCTGTAGTATAATATTAAAGTCATTCTTAACGAAATAGAATAGGGTGGTTTGAGCTGGATTAATTCTGCTCTAAATTGGAGCAAGTGGTCAAGTCGGAGACGTATTAGAGTATCAAGAAGAACTTCTCCATGTATTTAAAAGGTAAAGCAGTCCCATTACAGGCCTGGAGTGGCCCAGAGGGTTCCAGGAAGTTAAGGTTCCCAGATTTCGTGAGAACGGCACAGGATGGTGGCAAGGTTGTCAGCCTTACGCACCAGCCGCCTTTACCCCCAGGAAATGCTCCTGGTACTCAATTATGTTAGAGGCTGAGTCGACCCCAGGGCCATAGTGCGATCGGAAGGATTTTATGTCAATGAAAAATTCCAGTGACTCCAGGTGGGCTCGAACCAGCGACCTTCCGATTTGTAGCACAACATCTCCCCATGTATTTAGTTATATTTAATTGTGATACATAGGACGAGTGAATGCAGGAGGTAATGTAGCTCACACGAAAATTTCTGTGTAATATCGCTATAGTGAAGACAGTTATAGAATCCTTATTTCATTCATTTGAATTAATAGGGCAATCGCCTTCAGCCTATCGGAGCTTTCTTTGTGTTGATACGCGTCTGCCTGTTCATTGTAGGTGTATAGGTTATTGTTGCATTTGATCACGCTCAAAGACAGACAGACACACACACACACACACAAACTATCTGTATCTCAGTAGGACTCCTCTGGATGAGGGATCGACCCGTGTCGGAACTTTATAACCAGTAAACTGTACACACTTCTCACTGGGGTCTACCACAATGCCAACTGCTACTACTTCCACTACTACTGCTGGTACTTCGTAACACCATAGGCTTCGGAAAGGATATGTAGTCAAACACAGCTGTGTCAATTAAGATGATTTAATGACTATACTTCAAACTCGACACTAGCCACCAGTCCCTATCGTGCCTCTAGCCACAGCACACCACCGCATTCAATATAGAAATTACATACTACGCAACAAAGCCCGGATGTAGAGTTCTCTCATCACGTGTGCGCCCAATATATATAGTAGGACCTTCAAGTTCTCTTGAAGACAACCTGAAGATGGCCAGTTGGGGCCGAAACATGTAGTTGTCTAGTATAGTTATTAAAACATCTTAATTGACACAGTTATATTTGACCACATATCCTTTCCAATTTTCACACGCACACAACGGGGATGACGCACTTCCACCATAGGCTTCTTGTCATGGAGGCCCGCTTTCATTGTCCAAATGGGATTGTTGGTGGACAGAGTGGCACTCGGATACGGTTTTCTCCTAATATTTGGGCTTTTGTCTGTCATAATTTCACCAGTGCTCTGTATTTATTTCATTCAACCATCATCGACAATTTTTAGTCCGGATACTGATATCGTCGCTAAATGAACCACATATTAAAAAAAGACACTTTTATGATGACCATTAAACATTTATTTATGTAACTGAGCTGTGAAACTGAGTAAGAGTTTTTCACTTTTGTTACCATGACTGTACAGTAGTTTTCGGGGAGCATTGTTTTGTGCATCATTAGACCATTAAAAACAAACGACCATACTAAACATTCAGTTACATCTTTCATATTACAGCAGAGGTTGTTGAATATGTTTTGCATTTTAAAGCCGTTGGCAGCAGAACTTTAAAACAGCTTTATTTACCCTCAATTCCAACAGTACTTTGACTTCTGTTTCCGTGTGTATCATATGCACTCTGCTGTTTGCATACACTCAAAGCGTGGGTCCACTAAATTACCTTCGCATTATACAGGGTGACCCACGGGAACCTGACATCTTTTGAATGGGTAATACTCAGTAGGTAGGCCGAAGGGGGGGGGGATACGCCGAAGAAGAATAAAATGTGCCAATGTGTGGTTTCAACAAGATGGTGCCACAGCGCACACTGCAAACGAGTCAGTGACCATTGTTCGAAACATGTTTCCCCGGGCACCTCATTTCCCGTTTCGGAGACGTGCCGTGGCCCCCTCGCTCTCCCGATCTTTCAACGTGTAATCTTTTTTCTTTTGAGTGTTTGAAATCGCGTGTTTACGCTCACAAATCCCGTACGTTGAAGGAAGCCATCCGTCGGGAAATTCGTCCGATCAATCGTCATTTGTTGGTCCGTGTCATGGACGATTTTTAAAAAAAGGTTTGAAAACTGCATCCAAGAAGACGGTCGCCGTCTTACAGATATCATTTTTAAAGCTTAACCATCTAGTGTGGCATGTTTTCAGCTTTAATCTTGTATAAATAAATGTGAATTTACTTGAAAAAAACTGAGTACTGTTTATTTTAAAGGTGTCAGTTTCGTGTGGGTCATCCTGTCGTCTATTGTTTTGTTTATTGTCACAACTGTGAATACGGTAAAACGTGGTTGTCAGAGTGATGTGAATGAGACTCGTTACATATACGTACACTGGCAACCTGCTATGAATAATATGAATGTTTGATAACATCTTGGAGGATGCACGTCTCTTGGCGGTTTTCTGACAATTGAATCTACGTGTTTGGTTCTTTTGGCAGACACAGCCTGAGGGTGCTTGAGTGCAAAGTTTGGACCCAGGAGAGAGAGACTGAAGAGGGAAAATACGGATTTTCTAGGTTGTTACGTCGTGTAGACTGGCAAATAGTTACCGTTGTTTTAGAGGCGCCTAGTGCCTCCATCTTCAGGGTAAAACAGTTCAAGATCAGTGTATATACTCTTTTTACATTATTTGCCATTTCACATGACGTAACATCCCAAAAGAGATAGATCTTTATTTAAGATCACTGCGATAGCCTCAAATCTCTCTTGCAAAAGGGGGCGTAAATGAATTACGTTCAGAGAAACTTCACATTCTGTATTAATCGCAAAATTATTATCATTATCATCGTCTCTCTTCAAAGGCATTTCTTCCCTTGAACAAAAGGTGATCCCCACCGCTCAAGCTTCAAGCTTAACACTGCAGTGCATGTGATGTTCCAAGTATAGCTGTCTTTTGTAATGAGTCTATTGAATATTTTCCTGGTATGTCTTCCAAATTTGTGTTTAAAATTATTATTATTATTTTATTATTATTATTTTTATTATTATTATTATAAAGTGAAGGAATATGACATGTAAGGAACAAGATAACACAAGGGCAGATAAAAATACACGTAACAATATAATCCGGAAATCCAGTTACTACTTGGGAGAAGTAAATGAAGATGGTAGGATGTTATTAAAATGGATCTTATGTTGTGATGGTATGAACGATATTATTCTCACGACCACCTTAATGACTGTCAGCTTCTCGAGAATGTATGTTTTAATATGTCCGTTAAATCTCGTCGCCCTTGACCACGTTTAAACTTGAGAATTACGTTCTTCTTGGAAGTTACGATGCCTAGCGACGTTAACAAATTCCCACATTTCTAAGAAGGATAGTGCCTTCATTGTTAATGGTTCAGGAGTCCGAAAGCTTTGAAAGTGAAGGCACTTCCTTCCTTAGAAGCGTGGGGAATGGTTTATCAAATCTCTCAAATATAAATTCACGATGTACACACCGAAAGAAATCCCATTTGGACTAAATATTAGTGAGGGGTGAAAAAGAGATTTCATATTTTCAGAGAGATACCAGACACGTGTGATACAGCAACATAATTGTGCAGATATACTGCATAGAGCGTAGGCAAGTTAGCTGTTTTAGGTGCTACAAAGCTTCATTCAGTATTAAATGAGGAGATAAAAACTTTTTATATAGCCATAGTAGGCACAATTTTGCCGAAAGGGCCGTGATTCTACCCTGAAAATAATAAGTCTGAGACTGGATGCCGAGAGTCGATTACAGAACCACGCCATGAAGGTGTATGGTGAAGTGGAACTAAGCTAGGACATTCTTAACTTGGTAATTAGAAGGATAAGCGACAAGCTTAAAGCCCCGTCCTATTTAGTCGCCGGAAATTATCCCCCGTTATTCGTCAATTCGGTGACTGCATGAGCGTTGAAAACACTACTGGTGCTTCAAAGGCGGGAAAAAAATACTTGGTTGTACTAGAAACTGAACCGCGATTTTTCTGAAGAGACAGTTGCCACATAAACATCATACATTATGAAAAGAAAAATGGATGTAAAATTCGTTTCCGTAAAAGCTGCTTCTCCCCAAATTAGGCGCACACGTGTTCCTAATTTGGGCAGGTTAATAATTTACAAAGAAAGCACAAAGAGAAGATACAAAATATACACACACACAAAATACAAATACAAAGGATACAAACTAAGAACAAAACAGTGTTTATCCCTGACAGGCTCACAAACAAAATCTTCCTCCGTACCAGCACAAAGTGTGTGCGCCCATCTGAAACATTTCGCACATCGTATCTAGTCTTCTCCATTGTGGTCTTCAGAGAAACGACCGGTACAGCACACTCAATTAGCGTCTTGTTCCTCATCTTCTTCCGTCTAATCGTCAGCGAAAGGAACTGTTAGGTCAGTGTCCGAATCTGATGAAGTGTCAGACGGAGATCGATTCCTGCAAACCTTTCTCTTCCGTCTTTTTGAAGGACCAAGAAGAACATTCGACGCAAGTCAACTGGTTTTGGATTTAGTGGTCGGTTTCATTTTCTTTTTCTGAGTTGCTCAACAAATTTTCTGTAACGTGAACTCGTTATTTTCTTTGCTGTTCCAACACGAGGATTTGGCTTTGGGTTCAGGCTTGGCACAGGGCCGATATCTGATGATCAGAGAGCCTCAGCAGAAGTGAACGGCGAAAAATTAGCAGAAATAAATTACGGTTGATAGCTGGTCTTTACCAAAGCGGGACTGTTCGCAGGAGCAGCATTTTTGTCCTCTGAGGACAGAGGGAAATCATAAGGCCTGAAGGTGTTCTTGTCACAAGGAAAGAGGCCTGTCCCCCGGAAACAATTACGCACTATTTCGCCTGTTGCAGCTCGTTTGTATGCTTTTCCGAATAGTTCGCCAATTTGGTAGACAGTGGCAACTCGCCCTGGGTGTGAACGGAGCCATTTTTTCAATTTCTTGGCAGTAGAATATTTTCAGGGGTCCCATGAAAGCTTTATCCAAGGGTTGCATTTTGTGGTTGCTGTGAGGTGGGAGGCAAATGATGTCAACATGAATCTCTCGAGCTAAAGTAATGACCTCCAGGTTCCTGGTGTGTGAATAATGCCCGTCCCGTACTAAGATAACAGAATCTTCTTTTGTCGGCTTTGTATGTTTGATGAAATGAGGAAACCATTGGGAAAAAATCTCGCTCCTTATTCACCCCAAGGAATGGCACACGTGGATTGATCCAGGCGGTGAGCCATTCATCAGTTCTTGTTTCATATTTTTTCTCTGAAATACAAGTAACGTAGGAATGAAGTGTACAGTTGGACTCATACACGTGACGACTGTCACAAGAGATCCCCGATCTGCGGATTGAACAGAAGATAACTGACGTTTGCCTTTCAATCCTAATATTTTCGTGTGTTTGGGCTGTACAATAGCGATGCCGGTTTTGTCACAGTTATAACGTCTTGCAGGATTATGTTGAATGGTGTCCATAGCGGGTTAGTAGATTTCAACAAACTGAGCTACTGATTCAGAAGTGAAACCCCTCGCTCTTGACAGTGAAAGACCTTCAGGGGTTCTAACTGAAATTTGTGGATGACGACGTAGGAAATTTTTCAACCACTTCCTTCCTGCCTTTTCATTTCTATTGCAAAATTGGTTTTTAATTCCGTTTCTTACAGCAAGTTGGTAAGCGAGACGCATGACGTCTGCCTTTGTCAAGCCAAAAAACTTTCTTTCCGTCAAAAGACAGTGCTCAGCCAGATCATTTTCTTCTTCACAAGGAAGAACCTGCTTCCTACCCAGTTTTGTTTTTACTGTTTCACTTGAGCTTTTCTGCCGGTCTTTAACATAACGCTCTAGTGGTGTTTGTGGTAAGTTGAAAATTCTGGATGCTTTGCAGCTGCCAATTTCCTTGTTTCTTACAGCCACAATAGCTGCCTTCATTCTTTCGTGGTCCCATTTGTTCCTTTAAGCCATCTGTAATATTATACAACCCAGAAGCAATAATTCACAAGGTACTGACTTCCTAATATGGGAAGCCCCATATTAGGCTCTTCAAACCTTCCCATAGTAGGCGCGAACAGGTGCTCGAGGAAATGGGTGAATAGAACAGGACATAAAATTCTACCAGTGAACCAAAGCAAGTGTTTGAGATTACACTTAACAGAGAACTGAGCACCAAACTAATTCAGAAAAATAGCTTACCTTCAGCGACTCGTGAGTCCCAATTTAGCAATAAGCAAATATTTCACGGCGCACCAAAACAAAGATGTCCACTCAGTACCGAATTCCAGAGCAACTGACCGTTTATACTTTGATTACAAAGAACAGCCTCAGGTGCTTGGTGATTTACATTCTTAAGCAGAGAGCGCAGCGCCTTCTGGTATGAAATAATGCACCTCCCCTTATTAGGAAACCTCCCCATGGTAGGCGACTTTCCCACACTCAGACCAAGTGTTCTGCAAAATGCGTATCTGCCCTAATACGTGTTTTGCCGAGGAAGTATACAGGATAAAAAGTGTGCATGCAGATGGCAATTAACCTGTGACGGCATCTGTAGGTAAAGTCTATAATTACCGTGGTACAGACTTTCGACAACGCTGAATGCTTCCGCTATTAAGGCTAGTAAATGCATCGTTCACGCTACTGCCGTATACATTGAAGAGGGCATAATGATCACGTTCTACCCGATTAATTTTCCGCGTTTTGATTATTTAATGAAAACATAGCAAATAGTTATACTACTTAGCTGTAAATATCGTACCAATAAAATATTAGAATAATCGAAAAGGAAGAGGCTGCGGCACTTTTTAGGCGAAAAGTGACTTTTAGCTTCGCCTTGCCTGTCTGTCCGCATGTTAAAACTCAACTCTTACGGGACGGATTTTCATGAAATTTAATGTGTGTTTTTTTTTTTGGAAAATCTTAGAGAACATCCAACTTTCATTAAAATCTGGCATGAATAATGAGTACTTTACATAAAAACCAACGCACAATTATGATAGCATCTTGCTAAATTATTTTTAGAATCAGCAGTGTTTAAGACAGTAGCTGTAGGGATCAAAACACACGTTTCGTGTTGAATAACGTTTTTTTTCCCCGAAAACGATGTTTGTTGTGAGGTAATGTGGAAAAATATTGTAGAGCCGGACAGGCAACAGATGACTATATACTACGGCTGATGCGCTTTGCATGCTGGATAACCAAGGCTACAGACACACACAATGCGTATTACTTGTTTTTACACGGTAAAAGTGGTTACGTACATGCGTCTCCGTGGTAACTTATAAGTCCATGGCCTGTCTTGCTGTGACGTGTTTGGACGGAATATTTGATAAAATAATCTCACTTGTTAAGAATAACCTGCACATGCACCGGCCTAAGCTGCAGTTGAACCACGAGCGTAATATTGACCACACAAAGTATCATCCTATTATGCGTAATCAAAATGGTCTGCTGTCGTACACACCGAGTAGTACAGGACCATGTCGTCTAGTGGGCAGCACTCCTGCTTCGTGCACACGCCGAGTAGTACCGCATTATACCGTCCAGTTGCAGCACTACTGCTTCGTTCTCACGCCGAGTAGTACAGGACCTTGCCGTCCAGTGGGCAGCACTCCTGCTTCGTGTTGCAGATCAGTGCAAATTTCAGCCCGAAAACCGAATAACCTGACTGTGGTGTACGTGATTTCCGTCAGCATCTGCAGGCAAATTCCACATGAAGTTAAAACACAGCGCTTCCTTTCCAATTCTTTTTTTTTTTCTTAATGATACTGCCAATAGATGCTAATAAGTCTCGGCTGCTGTCAGCATCGTTAAATTATAAATTAATACGTAAACTATACCCTATAATCTGGTAGTATTTATCACTGTTTTGGAGAAACATACTGCCCCCTTCTTCTGAAAATGGAGTATGAGATTCATTCGAGGTCTTGGTAATGACCTATCAGAGTAAAGAGTGTAAAACAAAGACGATTCACAAGCAAAATCCTAACAGGCTTTAAAATTTCAAAATTAATATTCATAAATTATCCAAATTTTTACCAATTGCTTAAAGCGCGTTAGTTGTTCTATGTACCACTTCCTTCAACATTCAAAACTCTGAATTTCCCGGCACAGTTTTTAATTAGTTCCTTACGTTTTATAAACTAAGCAGCGACCTTTCCCTCCCCAGTACTGACCTACTGGTCTTTAAAATGCAGGGTTAGTTTATTTTCTGTGGATAGGGACTGAATTTGTAAATTACTTGTGAATGAATTCCAGGCTTCAAATGTCAATTTGCTGAGCTGGTTGGTGTACAGATAGTGTTTCTGTCTTGCGCTAGTGTGTGAAATTTATCCAGTTCAATAAAATCGTCATTTACTTTAGTTTAGTCCTGTTTCGGGACTTCGGCACAAGTGGCACTAAGCTATGAACGCGGCAGATGTAGCCGAAATTCATGCCTTCGTATTCAAGTTCTACCAAACGTCGGTAGCACAACCTATTGGCAAGCAGCTGAAATTCCCCAGAACATGATTAACCGTAACAATGTAATCCTGCGAAAGCTTAAACTTTCGTAGCTCAGCGGTAACTAACACTGTGTACCAATTTCTTCAATGTTACTAAATTCTGCATTTCGTCAAACGTTATCTAAATGTTGCCTATAACTTTCACAGAGATGGACTGGGCATGTGGCAGGCATACGGGAGAGTAGAGGAGCTTGCAAGATTTTGGTGCGGGGACCTCAGGGAAAGAGGCAACTTGGAGGATCGAACTACAGAGGGAAGGATAATATTAGCATGAAATTTACAAATGGGGTAGGAGAAATGCATTGGCGTGATCTGGCTCAGAATAGGGATAAGTGATGGGATGTTGTGAATACGTTAATGAATATTCCGTTTCCACGAATGCGGGGAATTTCTTGAGTAGATGAAAAGAGATTACCTTCTTAAACAGGACTTAGCTCAGTGGAGTTGGTTATTTGATTAGTTGGTTGGTTAATTAGCTAGTTAGGTAGTTGGTTACGTAGAAAGCCATGTCTCACAATAAATTCTGATCATTTCCTAAATAGCATTAACCAACAGGTTCTTATATTCGCAGTGGACTTAGAACGTGCTTTCTGTGCAGTGAAAAAGTTATCTATCTCATGTAACTCGCTGGTTTTTGGAATGTGAGTGAAGTTTGAATGAGTGAGTGAGTGAAGTGAGTGAGTGAGTGAAGTGAACTTCAAATTCCGTTGGCATTGTTACTGGTTGTTCATCAGCAGTTAGCAGCAGTCAGATGGAATAAACGCTTACAATGTTTCCACGGTCACAAAAAGTTTGGGTCGCAAATGACGTGTGTTTTGTGTCAAAGTTTGAAAGGCGCATTAAACAGACCCGCATTTTAAGTGACTGACGACCCATCGCCATTTGCGCGTAGTATATTTCATAATCATGATTATATAAAGTTGGACCTTCGTTGTTGATTGAATATCATAATTGTTCGGAATGACTTACGATCGAAATTTACGAAATTCATTGTATTGAATTAGTTATTAGGAAAGTAAAGATAAACACGACATTCTTTTCATATTATGCATCATTAGCAACTATCCAATATTATTATTATTATTACTATTGTTATTACAATTATTGACTTGATCACCCTTCTCAGCGTCTATCTGTTGGGAAACTTTCACCTATCCCAGAATGTCGGGGGATTAGGCTCAATCACGGGAAGGAAATTCATCCTAAGGACAAATGGCGTGTCCTAGAAACTGACGTGCTATATAACACGTTTGTAGTAGTAGTGTTTTTGCCCCACTCTTAAGATGTTTTTGGCTAAACCTGTAATCTATAGATATTTTAGGAAGTTTGTTGGTTACCACTCCTTCCTTCCGCAGAGGTGACAACGGGCTATACAGACACGTTGTTAATTTTCCAGATATTTGTTATTTCCAGGGCCAAGATTTATTATACCGTAATTTTCATGGAATGTGGGGGAAATTATTATTATTAATATTATTATTATTATACTATATGTATGTCTCCTGTCACAGGCATTTCTTCCTGGTACTTCTCTTGAACCAGCGGTGATCCCCACCGCTCAGGCTTCAAGCTTCACATTGCAGTACTTTCCGTA
>Ga0123352_10013804_pt1 | contig 12833 bp, 4 predicted proteins | sample TergutLab28metaG_FD_89700 | JGI IMG/M metagenome (GOLD analysis project Ga0123352, IMG submission 89700) | Labiotermes labralis P1 segment gut microbial communities from Petit-Saut dam, French Guiana - Lab288 P1 | ecosystem: Host-associated > Arthropoda: Insects > Digestive system > Gut ... | reverse complement strand
CATATTACAATGTTATTGTAATATTTATTTTGTAATGTGAGATGCCAAAAGTATTGAGATTGAAATGTTGTGATATGAGTTGCATTGGCCCATAAATTTCAAGTCTGTATACACCTGGAGATGGATCAAGTGATCCACAACATGTAGTGTGGTTACAATAAAATATAATTCTGTTGGCTGATCATTTGTTGTGGTAGTTATCCACCTTCAAACTGCACTTAAATGAAAGTAAAAATCAAATTTACTACTGCAGTTTACTAGCTTGGAATCTCAAAATTTACAATATTGTAATTTCTGACATGAAGGTAAAAATTTAAAACATTTTATCTAGAATAAAGAAATAAATATACTTCCATACATAAGGCAAGATGGGTGTAGCTGTGCATTGTAAATACTGAGATTGTGTAAGACAAACAGTCTGAGTTCATAGACAATTTAGTTGGAATTTTAGAGGTTGCATTTATGCTTTTTTTTTTTAATCCTGCATGTAAACTTTAATAATTAGTACTATGTCAGGCAATCAGGTCAGTTTGAATTTAGATGACAAAATGATGTGGTTACTTAATTCCCGACTGGATGTAAATTACTGAATGTGAATTATTTGGGTAAGTTGCATTCTTCTTATTATAACAGTATTTAACACAAAGTGACTGGTTTAAAGCTTCAAAAGTCTTATTGAGCTCTCCCATTACAGGCCTGGACAGGTTCTTGGGGCTCCTGGAGTTTGAGGCTCCCAGAATTTCTGGGCAATCGGCATGTGAAGATGGTAAGGTTGTCAGTCCTAACCTCCGAGATTATCCCTGGTAGTCATACTTGTTAGAGGCTTAATCGTCCCATGGCCATAATAAGGGAGGTGAGAGTAAGTAAAAGAAAAATCCCAATGGCCCCGTCGGGAATCGAACCCGCGTCAACCAACTGCGTCATTGCGTGCACGTGCTTACGTCTGCGGTGCCAGTTGTTATTGTACACCTTGCATCGCACTTGATTGTGAAGCAACTACCTATAAGTTATTGAAGCTATTGAGGGCTTGACCATGAGTCGGCCACGGCCGTCTTAATCGTAGCCAAAAAAAAAAAAAAAAAGAGCACTTCGAGTCGCGTGAGCACCGTGCAGCTATAGCCTTATACATGTGGCAAAGTAGCTTCGAACCAAATTCTGAGGTTATTTGGTGACGTCAATTGATGCGATAGAAAATAAAAAAAGGGAACACTCTGTACACAGGAGAATAAGCGAATATAGGGACATATGTAAGGTGTAAGAATGGCGGAAAATCTGCCGGCACCACCGCCATCACCACGAAAATAAAAAAAACAAAACAAAAAAGCACACACAATTACGAACGTCACTGTACCGAGGAAAACGAGAGAGTTACACAACCCTGTAGTCTCATTAGTTTACGTAAATTAAGTGATTTGTCAGGCCACATTTTTACACTATGCCAGTGAAAAAGACGACTTCACGCGGTGAACGTCAAAGATAACACGTGTCCCTGGATATTCGAAGGTAGACTAGGCCTTGCACAGGGGCGACACTGTCTGCCAAGGCCGATTCAAAATATTCGTCACGTTTCTGTTCCCTCACGAAACGTCACCATTCAAAATAATTTCCTCATGTGTAATTAAACAGAATTTTTGAAGCTGACAGGAACTTCTCCGTCACGTCGCAGTTCCGAACCGTCTGAGAACGACTAACGTGACGGAACGGGTCCTGTCTGTGTCCGCTCGATTCCTATTGCGTCTCCACCACCACACTACGGTATTTGCTTGCAGCACGTGCCGCCTGTTTTTGTTCTAAAAAAATGCATGAAAAATTATAACTGTTGTGTGTATGTGAGCAAGTATATGACGTGTCAACTAAGAAGTACGGTGATAGTGTCTGGAAAGAAAAACTCTGGAGACAAATAGGTGAAAATTTGAAAAAAAAAAAAAAGTAAGTTTCTTGTGTTTTATTGCGGAGTTTGAAATTGCTGTCATTCCATTATGACCAAAGTTCCAATAATTAACAAATATCGGAAAATAGATTCCGTGGCAGCGGAAGAATACGGCAGATAACGTAAGGGAATAGAACATAAAAGTATTTATCGTCTATATTCACCATATTGTAAAACAGTTTTCGGGAAAAGCATCCACCCTAATTGTATATAAATTAATCTAACGTTTCACTCTTTCATTCTGCCGAGACATATATCTGGATGGATTGTTTAAATCTGTCTCTTCCTTCGAATGCACTTTGTTGGATCATCCTTCGTTTGGAATATTTCTAAGATTGTTTTGAACATTTGCAGAACGTGCAATATCATTTAGGCCTATGCCTTGATCTCTGGCATAATTATGCAAAATACAAGTTGCATAAATGAAGTCCGCATCTTCGGCAATGACTGCAAGGTCCTCTCAGAAATTTGAAATTTATGGCTTAATTTTCTGAATGTATTTTGCACGACTCTCCTGGCTCGGGACAGCCGATAATTTAAGACGCTCTTCTCATTGTCCCCTTTATTTTGCGATCCTTGGTAAGGTCTCGTTAAGTTTTTAAAGGGGCCAAGCGCGATGTTCTGTGAATCTGTTTATTTTCCGGAATAATGAGATGGGTTTCTAAATAATTCCCAAGTTCTGAATGAGCAAAAATCCTTCCATCGCTGTTTTGTTTGTTCCATACGATCCTACATCTACGAAAGTAAATTTATAATGAGCATCTAAAAATGCTAACAAAATAGGAACCCCTTGTTTTTAATTGAGAAATTTGGAACCGCTATTTAGAAATGCTCGAATTTCAGGTTTTCCATCACGGCACAAATGCACTCACGGAAGTTCCAAAGGTCCCAAGAGTCATTCGTCATTGGCCACCAAGTTGTCCGTGTAGGGGTCGGCATGTTTTGTCTTATTATAGATTTGCACACGTCGTGAACAACCCTGTACAGTTGAGTGCCCCAGGCAAAAACTGAATGAAATAGGAAACTATCTCCTGTAGCAAGCAAACTTGGAATTAGTTTGCAAGTTTGTTCTTAATACAGTAAGCAAGCTGTATTTCTCGAGAAAGATATATCAATTACGCGAATACAAAAATAACGAGAATTATTTGTTTCTGTGCGATGTACTGGAAACTCGGCCCTTGTGCTGTGGCTGCAGTCAGGTTACACAAACGGCAATACACACGTACCTACGTACATACATACATACATGCATAAAGGTAAAGGTAAAGGTGAAGTTCACCCTAGAACAGAATATGAAGGCCTAGAGGGGGAGTAGAGGTATAGCTCTACTCTTTCTTTAATCTCGGCAAAAGATGGGGTGGGTGGTTAACGCCACGCCCCGGCCGCTTTATCCCCAGGAAAGAGATCCGGTACCCATTGTATAGGAGGTTGGGTGGGCCCCATGGCTGGTCTGGATGGGTGCGGATAAACTTTCCCCCACCGAGATTCGATCCGCGGACGTACATACATAGATAATTTCAATTTCATCAATCTTTAGAGCACACTGGCATTACATATAAAGCAAGCCATGAGAGTGAATATGATGGACAACAATCAATAGTCACAATAAACCAGTTTCACATGGGCACAAATATGGTCAAAACCTCACACATAAAAATAATTAACAAGAGTAAAATAATCTAATATAAAATAATGACAGTAATCGCAAATGATACAATTAAAAAACTGCAACAGGCCTCATATCAAATAAAATATTAAGTTTTCGTATCTTATATTCTTCAACTGATTAGAAAGCTTAATCAATTAAATACTTTTTTCCAATTTGATGTAAGACATTTTTTACAACCGACTCAGCATTATAGTCGGGCAATTTATGAAAGATTTTTATGCTTTCATAGTATATCGCTTTCTGGTGTACTGGAAGTTTGGTTGACGGTTTTTTAACTGTAATTTATTTCTTGTATTAAAACAAGGAATTGCGGAATTAAACGTATAGATATCTTTATGTGCGTCATCCCCGTTGTGTGATATACAATTAGTATGGCAATATATGTGCGTGGCACTTACCGAAGTGCCACGCACATATATTGCCATACTAAATGTTTAGATATCCAAATTCTGTGAAAAGAACCTCATCAGGGATAATATGTATTGCGAGGACAAGGTTAATAATTTTAATCTCTGAAAAACAAGTTTGCATGATGTTCTAGAGCTTGAACTAATCCTAGTTCTAATTATCTTTTTCTGTTACAGAAAGGCTTTTTCGCTATCTGTGAAGTTTCCCTGAAGAATGTGTGGGAGATAACATATCATTTGACAAGACTGTATTATAACGAACAGTACAGAAATATACAATTTCCATAGCTGAGCTTACAGATCCACCACTATAACTGATTAGCAAATGAAATAAAGCAAAATAAATAACTTATTCTTATATTAATAGGTACAGTATGTAGGCACAAGTGGACTTCGTTGTGGGACCAGTATTGAAACTATGTGAAAAAAAGTGACTATCAAAAGTGGCCAGTCTGCTTCAATCAAAATTTCCAAGAGGAAATAAGCTGATGAGATATTTTTCGCGCGCTATTATCTGCGTGACACACACTGTCATGCATCTGTAAGTCCACGAATTCAGTTTAACAGAGGAAAAGGACGACAGCGATGAAAAAGAATTATAACAAGCAGACAGTGAAGACTATAGTACAGCGGAACAAGAAGACCAGACTCCTAGAATTAAAAAAATTAGATAAAAAAATAAGATTTATGGAGGGACATCAAAACGCCCTAGGTATCAACGTAGGACGGCATCCGCAGTACTAATAAAATATTTGGTAGAAAGAGATATGGATAGAAAAGCCCACCTACCTCTTGATCCAATGGACACATTTTTTTCAAAAACACTACAGCAACAGTGAAATCATTTTCTCCTTCCCATCAAAACATCTCCAAACCAAGAATATCTGCGATTGCAGCTGAAGTGGAAATGACAATAATTTTACACGAAACCCAGTATACACTCATTCATCAGAATATTCTTCTGGTTCCCTTGACGGGCCTGGGATAAAAAGAACACTCATTTATGACGCAAATTCTGCTCCAGCCCGGTCGCCAAAATCTGTGTAAATGAATTCGTCAACATCGCCCAATATGAATACATATCACCAACAATCCCCTACTAAGTGAAGTATGTATTGAATTTTGTATTATTTACAGTTCTTGAAACAATCAGTGTAAATTCAATAAATGCTTTTTGCTGTAAGATTACATTAATTTGAAGTCCAATTACCTTAGACACGTAGCTTGGTTCTCCATTGCTGATATGAATTCTCGGAAGGTAGTGGTCTCCTTTCTCACATCCGTTCCAATATTCTGATGAAGAAAATTTATTTGTGCTTGGACGTTATAAAACAATGATAAAATTTCATTTCATCATCACCTAAATCTTTGTACAGAGTCCAGTATTCGCCTTCTGATTTTCTGCTTCTGAAGCACTTGTGAAACCACATACTCTTCTTTTTATCACTGAGAGCAGCATTTTTCTCTTCTTCGTCTAACATTAATTCTATTTGCTGCCAGCTGTCTTTTAGAAAACGAAGGGAGATGCATATTTGACGAAATTAATCGCAAGGTTCTGAACTTCACGTGCAGCTGTAGGTGAGTGAACACTACGGACCGCGTGAGTACAGACCATTTTGACGGAACGGAATCGTGACACACGAAGTTTGTGACCAAAGCCGTCACCACCACCACCATCATTTAGCCGTATCTTCTTCACTGACTTTTGGCGCTCCCCGTGCGTTGTCAGGACAGACAAGTTCTTTCCCTATAGCATCTCTGACGAAACTGGACGGGACGAGCTGGGGTTAAACCCCTTTTATAAGGCTGAAACAAAGACGGTGCTATGTCTACCAAAATTTGAGGGGTATTTTACATTTGCCTTGGCTTGTAGATGGAAAACGAGCCACTTTAACAGAGCGTGCTTATGTCGTCTTGCGCAGTGCACAGACTCAAATTTTTGGCATGACGAGCTGCAGGAATATTGCTGTTTCGGGGCCACTGGGTGGGACTGTGAAAGCCCTCCAAATTAAGCGATGTTCTATTTATCAGGGTGGAAAGGAAAGCGCACTTTTCGGTCCCGTGTGCCTAGAGGTGCGTGTAATCGACAGTGGCTTTGTCTAGGATAGTTGCCAACTGCGAAAAGGGGATTTTGCAATCCTCTCAATGAATGCCATTGGTATTCGAGGAACTGCTGTACAGTGTTTTGGGCGTTACCGCATACGGACTCTTGAAATGGTAGACCTAAATGACATTGTTGCCAGCAAGGACCTATTCCTCGACGATAATTTCATTTCCTGTTCCTTTAAGAGCAGCACAATCGACTGCAAGTTCCACTCCGCTGCCACACAAACGACAAATTCCAGACAGAAATTTAGATACGTAACTCTTACACGCCCAAGTAAAATTCTGACATCCTCCCGTGGTACTCGGTAGTCCAAATACGGAGGCGAAAAGATGTACGTGCCGATCGGGGTGCATGGTGGTGAAGTTGGCGACGAATTGTTGCAGTGTGTAACCCCGTCCATAAAGATAGAAAATAGACAGGCGTACTGGCCGCACACAGTGCTTGTCAGTCCCTAGGTCTGCTGCTTTTTGTAGTCCCAAAACGCACAGTTGCGACAAAGAAACGATTCTATGGGCGGGACGAAAAGAAACAGACCACATGAATCGAAATATAAGGGACTGTGCCATTTCTTGTAGATGGCTAGCCCCCGTGAACCGCTTTCTGTGTGAGTATCAGTGTTGATAATGACAGTTCCCGCCGACGGTACTGAATGCGGTAGAAGATCCGAAGGAAAGACTCCGAAAAACTTCGACAAGTTCCTCTGGGCTATGTAATTTGCAAGACATCCATTATTACTAAAAATCTGTAGTGACGTTCGTCAATTTAGCTATGTGAATACTACCACCATGTTAGAGATATAGAAGATAAGCTGTGGCTGTTCTAAAAGTGTCTTGTAATGCATTCATCAGGTTCGCCCAACGCAAACTTCAACTCGCTAGTTTCAGGAACACTCATCGGTGCATCTCTTTAAGGAAGTAATTAGTAGGCTACTATTGGCGGTAGCGAGGAGGGTCTGATGTCCAGCATACATAAGGCTGGACAGAATTAAAATCCTTCTTTCTTTACCAACGTAACGCAGTTTGATAAAATGAGCGTATTTGAAAATATTTCATGTGCTACTCGTTTCCGGTAAAAAGAGATGAAGGGTTACGAATGCATTAGTTAATGGCATAAATTCGTTTTTTTTTGCATGTTTCTAATCTTTAAATATAGGCTAAAGCAAACTATGCAATCTGTCAACATTTGTTGGCAATTAGTATAGTTATATTGCAGGAACAGTAACACAGAAATACGAAGGACCTTGACAGAGACCTCAGTCCTTCCACGTGGCTACCTACTTCCCAAGAGGCGTGACGTAATCTGGATGCGAGCAGCTATCAGTATTGTTTACTACAATCCACACATTTAAACTGAACAAACACTTTGATATGAGCCCCGTAATTCTGACTTACAAGAAAAGTCAAGTGCACCTTACAACAGGTCATGAAGTCGCAGAAGGGAAGTAAAGGTATAGCTCTACTCTTTCTTCAAACTCGGCGCTAGATTGGGGTGGGTGGTCAACGCCACGCCCTGGCCACTTTACGCCCAAGTAAGAAACCCGGTACCCATGGAGGTTAGGTGGGGCCCAGGGCCGATCTGGACGGGTGCGTAAAATCTTGTTCCACACAGAGATTCGATCCCCGGACCGTCCAGTCCGTAGCGATGACTTGCAGTTACATATACAAATTACTCTGAGAGACCGTCAGTAGGCTACAGTTCTGTGCCACACAACTACAAGCACAGACAGACACAAAGCCCTACATCACACTCTTCACAAAAGCAAAATGACCTAGACATTGTTACTGGAAATATTAGGTGTGATGTCTGCACAACGATGTTTTCTTGTATTTACTTACTTACTTGCTCCATGGAGCAGAGTCATTTTTGAGAAGTTAACCGGTTTGAAGCTAGTCAAGAAAATCCCCGCATTTTATGAGACTCGAAGGTTCATTACCGCATTCACAAGTGCCCGCCACCTGCCCCTATTCTGAACCAGCTCGACCCAGTCCACACTCCCACATACAACTTCCTGAAGATCCATCTTAATATTATTCTCCCATCTACGCCCTCGTCTCCCAAGTGGTCTCTTTCCCTCAGGTTTCCTCACCAAAACCCTGTCTACGCCTCTCCTCTCCCTCATACGCGCCACATGCCCCACCCATCTCATTCTTCTCGATTTGATCACCCGAACAATATTGGGTGAGGAGTACAGATCATTAAGCTCCTCATATTATTATTATTTGTATAGTCATAATGATTAAAACAGATAATCTTACTGTGACATGTTTCATCACTGTATAGTTCATCTTCAGGCTTATTCTAAACGTAAGGACTTTTTTTTGGGTTGTTTTGCAGTGTTGTTATTTTAGTTGCTTTTAATTTTCCCTCTTCTTATGTTGATGGTGTTCGTTCTCGGTGGCATTCTTGGTATTCATGTCCCTGGTTATTGCTACTTTGAGTTATTTTTACTCATATTCTTTTATAATGCTTCTTGGTAATTTGGTGCTGTACTGGATTGTGTTGCTGTTCAGTGGGTGTTTTTCCAGTTTTGTGTTTTAACTTTAGTTTTGTAAAGAGTGCATAAAAAATCGTCATGTTTAGAATAAACCTAAGGTGAATTATACAGGTCGAAACATGTAGTGAGATTATCTGGTATTAAATTACTGTGTTCATAAAATAATAATAATAATAATAATAATCATAATTATAATAATACCACAAGACACTGCTATGCAGACAAGAAAACTAATATTTTCAATTACAACCTCAATGTATAGCAAAATCGGAGGTTAACAAAGAAGCGCTAGATTCCTTCCTACAAAAGAATACACATCACATCTTCTGGAATGAAACTTAGCAGCCCAATGACGTCAATCCTGGTGTCCATGCTCATGAGGGGGAGAACTTTCCTCTTATCTTTCGAACGCACAACACTCGTGCCTCCTTTTACTTTACAAATTATGTCACCTCCTTCAAATTCAAGGTAGGTGGCCCTAAGTTTATTGTCATGTCCTGTCTGCTGATGGACATTGCCACAACTGCTTAATTAATTCTCTATCGTGAAGATCGGAAAACTGTTGTTGATTCGATACAAAATAATTATCCATGAATAATTTCAGTCTAGCAATTTCCGCTTTGTTTGCTGCCGAAATGTTCCGTGGTAGGTGTGATATTTGAAGCAGCATTTAAAAGCCGTTTTGCTAAACAAGGACCATGTCACATGTGTATCGATTTCCATCACAAGGCTTGTAGAGTTTTGTTACAAATCTATTATGCTCTCTGTTTGGTGCTGTCGAAAATTCATTCTAACTTTAAATTTCACAATTCATTCACTGTCAAATATATATTATTTAGTTAGCTAAAATCATTCTCTCAGGTGCATTTTGATTATTTTCCAAGCGAATAACTTTCATTACACGCACAAAACAATAACGTCTCATGACTTTCTAGCTGCTTCGAGTACAGTGTAGATCGATGGTTGACCAGTAATCGTTTATAGCCTCCCAACATCACGTCCCATGGGGATTATCAGAGCTATAAAACAATATATTTAATTAATAAACACTCCTGCACTAGAGGCTATACTGATTTTGGAATGCACTGAACCGAACTCCAGTTGTATCGACACATAACTCTTTCACCATCAATGGACAGCTACAGATCTACTAAGTAATACAATGTCATAAAACGTAAAGAGGATTCGGTTTGTATGAGACAGAAAAAGAAGAATTTGGAGTAATAATAAGGCTTGTCCAACTGAGCTCGCAACTTCGCAGGTAAGTAAACTGGCCGCTTCACCTGAACGGATTAACATTAATTATGATGTAACGTCCGAGTTTTTCACGGTTAATTTCAGTAAACTGAACTGTGTACGATGTTTAACTGCAACTGTAAAACCGTGAGAAAAATAATCGCAAACCACACTTTTGCACGAAAACCGCGTTCTGTCAACACGCCAACTTGACGAAGTTGCGCACCACAACCCAACGACACGGCTTTAAAATCAACTGACGAATACATTTTCCAGGAACGCAATGTCATTCTAACCTACGCCTTTTTGGGCCAGTTTTCTTCTCTTATTTTCACAAAATTTCATAAGAGGAGTTTAATGTAGTGGATTTTTTAGAACAATGTTCAGGTATAATATTTAGAAAATAGTTTCCAAATCGAGTTTTTAACTTTTGGATGAATGATGCAACAGTTCTTATGTTATGGAATTCCATATTTATGTCGTAAAGTAGACATCATTTGTTGAAATTTAACTGTTATGAAGTAACTGAAATGAAAGGTATTTGCTGATGGCCAGATACCTGGAAGAGTGTACACTTAGACCGAGGTCAAAACAAAGACTATGACATAATATCAACAAGTATAGTTATTGTTTCATTGAGAAACAATAAATTGATGTGAAGAAGTTGGGCAGAAAAACAAAACAATTATAGTATACAACGATAGGGTACAGAGCATCATCATCATCACTCGTAGATGTACTGGGGAGGACTGTCGAGTATATCACTACCTTCGAGGTGACAGAAGGAACGTCACAGCCAGGAAGCCCGACTTCGTGCTGGTAGCCTATGCCATTTAGTCATACCTACAAGGCAGGAAGGTTTATGGCTAAGTGATCAAGGCCTACGGTAGTTCTGGATAGTGGTGTTATCAGAAACCAGGGCATTATCCGACTAAGAGCAGTAGGCCACATCGCCCCTTATTTTTATAATGTAATATTCGCAGTATTATATTTTATGTTAAGGAATTAGCTTATACACGGTCGCTTTCTGTCTCTATGAACTCCCTGTCTGCGAGCTCAGTAAAGGGTAGTTTTTAGGGTCCGATCTCTCGCAGTCCCTGCATTTTTCATCAATAAGTGTAAGATATGGTGGCACGCTACCGAATCAGGTCCCTGGACTCTGCGTTCGAGAGCCTGATTCTTCCCTGCAGTGGTGCGAGTTCTGATATTCCAGAGCTAGCCTAGAGTACTGGAAGGTTGGTCCCTTGCATCACTATAAGGAGATTTACTGAAAGATTTGTTGGTTAGATATATAGAACATTTAAAACAAACTTTACAAATTGATACGAAACACACATTTATTGCTAAGATACCATTTTATGCCGTCATTCGGCGTGCGAGATAATGAAAAGGTAACAACACACACCGCATCATTATGAGTTGCAACTTTTCCTTAACCTATTTGTATTGTCCGAATTAGTGTAAGGTGCTATTAGATTTGTCATTTTTAGAAGGTAAATGTCGCGTTTATTTTCAAAACTTCAGTTTATCATGAGCTATTAATTTAAGAAAATCATAATTCAGAGCAGATATTTATGGGACAGTAAAATCTGTTGGACCATAAAGAAAAACTGGACTGATCTTATTCGTTGACCAACATAATTGTCAAATTTATAACCTCATATAATTAACTGTGATTAATTCCATAAATTAATCAATGCATAAAGCTCAGAATCCAAACTCAAATGGTTGGTTTGCATTTATAAAGGTTCCCCATCTCTAAATTCCTATCGAGCTGTTACTGGTAATAGTAATATCACGTCATCAAACAGAACTATTAAATCATAAAGGTATTTGTTTCCATAATCTTATTCTGGAACTTTGGTCTATTTTCATACAATTTTTCTAGATTTTTGTATAGAGATAATTCTGAATACTGCTGATAAACACAAGTTAGTGAAGATATAGAGGAGAAGGCTCTACAGCCTACTTTAACGTATTATTTTTTTTTTATTTATTGAGAACACAAGTAAATTATGAAAAGGCCGAGCAATAGCAACTGCCTTGTTCAATCTGTGGTCACCACAGCCCTGATAATGTAACTTTGTGCTGATAAATGAAAAGTGAAGCAAAAGCTGCTCCCTTAGATATACAGGATATGCCTTTATTCTAGGCATTCCCTCTTGCTGTTGCATACCAAAAACTTGTATAAATGCAGAAAATGAAATTTTAATTTAAGTAAAACCAAATGTATTTCCACAAGTTACTTTTTTGAGAGGTCTATAATACAAATATTCTCTTCAAGAACAGAAATTTTTTAATATAAAAGCACCAGTTTCTTCAAAATCCTTGGTAATGTAAACTAAACTTACTCACCAGCATTTGTCTTCAAACATAACAGGCCAATTGCTAATATAATACAATTATATGAATGTGGAAAAACTTATGAGTGTGAAAATTACATTTACTATAAAATAAAAAAGTACAATTATACAAGTACAAACATAAATCTTACAAGTAACACACACTTCAAACACATCTTTTAAAGAATTATATATATTACTATAATGACACTGGAAAGTATATTTTGAAGGAATGAACCCTAAAAGGAAAAATAATTTTGAGTAAACAAGTATCAGCACAAAGGAAGAAGAAGGTTAGGATGACTAAATAACTTCAATGAGCTGAGTCTTTGTTGAGAAGCTAACAGTTACTCAGCTAGTCAAGAAATTTCCTGCTTGCTGTTGGAAAACAAAGGTTTCTAATTATGCTAACAAGAGCCCACTAATGGAAAACATCCACAGCCATATAAATCCATCAATGGCCTCACATTCTGCTCCCTTAAAATCTACCCCAATAAATCTATTTGCATTAGGCTTCCCATTTGGTATCTTTCATTCACGTTTTATGATCCACCTTGCATGCAAAATTCATCTCCAAATGTTTGCTATATGCCCTACATTTCTCAACCCCATTACAATCGCCTTACCAATACGCTGTATATTTATGCT
>Ga0123352_10013803_pt1 | contig 12833 bp, 8 predicted proteins | sample TergutLab28metaG_FD_89700 | JGI IMG/M metagenome (GOLD analysis project Ga0123352, IMG submission 89700) | Labiotermes labralis P1 segment gut microbial communities from Petit-Saut dam, French Guiana - Lab288 P1 | ecosystem: Host-associated > Arthropoda: Insects > Digestive system > Gut ... | reverse complement strand
TGCCCCGGCTCACCGGACACTTGCAACCCAGAAGAAACTGGCCTACCTGGGCTTCCGGTGTCTTGATCACCCACCCTATTCTCCGGATCTGGCCCCGTCGGACTACCACCTGTTCCCTGGACTGAAAAAACAATTGAAAGGTCGCCATTTTTCGTCCGACGCGGAGGTCACTGCTGTCGCGGAGACCTGGTTGGACGGACAACCTTCTGATTTTTTTTTTGAGTGGCTTACAAAAGTTAGAGCAACGGACTAAGAAGTGTATTGAGCTTCGTGGGGAGTATGTTGAATAAATCCCGAGTTGGTCGCTGTAGCTTGTTTCCTTCCTGGTCGGGGTAAGGACTTATCAGCATCCCCTCGTACTTTCGAATTTTTTAGGCGCGTTCACAAAGTTGCAAAACGGGACCATTAGCTTTTTTTCCCCCCAAGTGAGACATCCCCGTTTTGTTTAACATAAGCTAAAATGTAATACAAAATATATATAATATTTATGTACAACTTTATATTAGATTACAATTCCAGCACATGTTTCGGCCCAATTGTAGGGTTATCTTCAGGATGATCTTTGAACAGGTGGGCCGAAACATGTAGCTGGAATTATAATCTAATATAATCTAATAAAATATAAATTTTATATGACTCTATTATATATAAATATTTTATATTGTTTTTTAGACCATTAGCTTAGTCATCTCTGCCCTACGCAGGGTAGGGAGGGAGGAGGAACTCGGCTCGCCGCTGGATGGATTTTCGTGAAATTTTATGTTGGAGAATTTTACTAAAATCTGCCGAAAAAAAATTCAAGTTTGGTTAAAAGCGGACATAAATAACGGGCGCTATATGAAAACTTACGTACCTCTATGACTGCTTTATCATGGTCTCAGTCGTTAATCAATAACGATAGTAATCGATAATAATCGTCCTCGTTTCTTCATGCGATTTACACAACGCAATATTAAGGAAAATAAAAATATATGAAACGTACAAGAAGACACGTTACATGTCAGACAGTTAGTTGGAATGACTCAAAGAGCCAAGAAAGCTCATTAAACATATTGAGTAAAATAAAGACTGCACAACTTGGGTTCGATTCTTGGCATCAGTAGATATTTATTCTTCTTGGCACGGTGGGTCGCTTCCCAAGGACTACAGCCTCCGTGGCCTAAATTTGGGTTTTCACTTATATCCAGTGCCGATATTCATTACAAATATATACTTCCTTCTCACTCACACCTTTATTTTGCTGTACTTAGGTAATTAAGCACACGAACAATATTGCCTTTTACTTCACTTCAAGTGAAGAACAACTTTAGGAGACAAAGTGCATGCTGAACGATTACAGAGTAGGCAATACATATCGTAATTTGCCAGGAAGGAAAGCGAAAAACGCGAAGAACTTCAGTCCGAGCTGAGATACGTAAATGACACCTCAAAAATACGAAACAGGACTCCTGACAATTGGACCATGACTTTTTATCTCCCTCAGTAGGCCTAAATAGTAAAATAACATCAAAGAGTTATGGAAACTGAACTGTCTCAGGATAGGTCTCAGTGCCAGGCTTTTGTAAACTCGGTGATGAGAGCTATAATTGCTAAATTCTTGAAATTTCTTGGCCATTTCAATAACGATAAACTGCTGTAGGGGGCTCCGATAAGAACAACGAATGTAGTAGCACCTGTTGCAGGAATGCTTCCAAATGCATTCGCTTGGAACACGCGGCGTGCCACTGGACGCAACATGCCGTCTTCGTGATGCCATCCATGTCCGCGTAATCTAACGACCTCTGGCAGATACAGACAAGGATTCGGTTCACTTCACACCGCGTCAGTCTCTTCTGGGAGATGGTAATTTTCCAGAGCGAGACGTCATGCGCCCTGCGAGACCAGAGTCCAGACAGATCGTAAAGTCGAAGTCTGCACGTAGACTCCATAAACAGTATTCGTAGTAGTAAGTTCATTAGTACTACAACTACTATTGCAGCTGTGTTTATTCTCCGACTGTTCTTATATCGGATAATTTATTAATTTACTAATTTACTGAAGTAACTGCAAATTTTGCCAATCTCAGTGGCCGCGCGGTCTAAGGCGTAGGTCTGCGGCCGCTCGCTTGCTGGGATTGTGGGTTCAAATCCCGCCGGCGGCATGGATGTCTGTCTGTGTTGAGTGTTGTGTGTTGTCAGGTAGCGGTCTCTGCGACGGGATGATCACTCGTACAGAGGAGTCCTACCGAGTGTGGTGTGTCGTTGTGTGTGATCTAGAAACCTCGTGAATGAGGAGGCCATGGCCGGTGTTGGGCAGCAGCGCCATAGGAAAAAAATTATCGACAGTTATTATTGAAAACCGGGAAATCTGCGGAGAATGTGGCCTGTTCCATTCACTGCTGTCCCTCGGAAACTGTTGGAATGCCCTCTTTTTGGTTTAGAAACTACAGAAACTTGTATATGGTTTGTGACAATATAGAAGTTGATAACGGGACAATGCTACTACTGTCACCTGTTGCATATGCCAGTGCTATTTAACTTAATTTGCTAATTTCACACGCCTCTGGATTGCACTGTTGTGTTCCATTTAAACATTGTCAGTATTGAGGACTGCTGTTTCAGTTAGGTGCGTATTTTTTGCGGTGCTGTAAGCTAACGTAGTGTCAGGTCTGCTGTATTTCCGACCACATCACTTTTCGGTTCCAGTAAATATTGTACAACTCGTCTTCTAAAACACATTCTGGTGTATACTTTTCGTAAAATATAAAGGTAAAATTCACCCTAGAATAGGTCACGAAGACCCATAAGGGAGTAGAGGTATAGCTCTACACTTTATTTAACCTCGGCGCTAGGTGGGGGTGGGTGGTCAACTACACGCTATGGCTGCTTTACCCCCGGGAAAGACCCGGTACCCATTGTATAGGAGGCTGGGTGGGCCCCAGGGCCGGTCTAGACGGGTGTGGAAAATCCCGCCCCACCGGGATTCGATCCCCTGACCATACAGCCCGTGGCGAGTCGCTATACCGACTACGCTATCCCGGCCCATACTCTTAGTATGGTACTGAAATTTTTATTAAGCTGATTTTCAACAAAAAAAAAACCACAATCCATCTGCTTAGCTGTATAATCGTGTCCAAGCCTGTAATCAAATTATATTAAAATCTTAAATTTAACGCAATACACATGACTTCCTTATCACAGCCACACGTTCTGCATGTGTTTTTGTAATTAATGAATAATTAAGACTACATTTCAAAGAATTTAATGTTTTAAAGGTCCCGACGTCCTTGAGGAGGAGGAAGAATACATGTTTTAAGATTCATTACTCCTCACCGTAAATACTCCTCACCAGTCGGGCGTATAAGGACAACCAAATCAAGTAGAATGAAACTGGCACAACATTTACAAAGCACGGAGAATGAGCAAAACGCATTAAACAATATTGTCGGAAAGCGTTAGAGAGTTAACTTGTACACATATATGGAAACAAGATATTAAAGTAGATCTTAAGACATAAGAAGTGAGATGGTGAATTTGATTCATATAGCACAGGGTAAGGACTTGCGATGGGCTCGTGTGAACACGAAAATAAAACTTCTTTTAGTCGGACGGACTTCTTCTACCTACTCATCGTAGAAATATTGTTGCATCTGGTCACACACATTGACACACACATACACACACACACACACACACACACATACGGTAGGACTCCCTTGGACAAGAGATCGGCCCCTCGCAGCAGCCTGTACCTGCACAACACACAGAACTTAACAAGGGACAAACATCCATGCCCCGGCAGGATTCCAACTAGCAAACCCAGCAACCGAGTGGCCGCAGACATGCGCCTTAGACAGCGCGGCCACTGGGATCGGCTGAAAATGGAACTTTTGCTTCCATAAAAGACGGAGAATTGCTTGCGCACCTGTGCTACTATTAATCTCTACTACAAGAACGGCTCTGCTCTACTGATTCCTAACTGATTTCTTAGTTAGTTAGTTAATCAGTCAGTCAGTGAGTTAGTTTTTCTAGAAAGTACGCAGATCATAAGCTTCCAAACGAACACAAGAAGGTACTTCTTAATTCACGCCTTCCTTAATTCCTTCATGTTTTGATTGTATTATTCCCAGGTACAACAATATACAAAATTCCCACCAATGTGCTATTAACTGAATTTATCTCAGTTCAAACTGCTGGCTGTCTCTGAAGGTGGAAGGTCAGGCGTAATCAAACAGACGCAGACACTTCAAGGTCAGTTTTAATTGGAAGACTTTGGCACTGTAATCACGATGGAGTTTTCTATTTTCTCGATTGATCAGAAATGAGATAATGGCACCAAATTCATCTGATATTGCTGTTTATGGTGAGTCACAGAGCCGTCTCTACAAGGAATGAAGTAACAAGTAACTACGGAATGCAGCTTCAATACCTAATTTAACAGACAGAAAGCGATAAAGAAAACTACTCAAAACTCCTTAGTAATTCAGAACATGTAACACATGCATGGAGAGACAAATATGCAAACTGACAAGCAACCTCGCCATTTGCAATCAGTTTTTGCAAATGGTGCAAAGAAATCACACAAGCAAGCAAGCCACACTTGTCCACTGCCACATCCTTATCAACTCAATGTAGGTCATTGTTATAATCTATTTTATGCTAAATAATTCCTGCAGTTGATGTAGGCTCCTTACATAACCTACGGACACAAGGTCCTGATGTAATAATTCATTTTTATTATACAGGGTTTTTGAAATGTTAATAGTAGCGTTTCATATTATTTTATTTCTCTGTACAGTGACCGCTGTGTGAGTAACTCACCGCTCGTCTTTCCGATTTTGACCTTTGCCCCTATCAGTGCAGAAGTTCTCTAAATCATATTCATATTGTCAAACAGTCGGCAGAATTATTTGGAAGGAGGATCTGACCATTGCTACGTCTGTGTAACCATAGCAAAACAAGAACAGGAATGGCAATGTGTGCCCAATTGCGTCCCTGTGGCACTTGACTGAGTACTGCATGACCACTTGTTGACGCAGATGAAATCCCAAGATCACAAAGCTACATGTATGACATTCCACAGTCAGAAAAGGTTTTCTTTCATTTCTTATATTGCTAAAAACTTATCACATAAAATGTCTCAAATAGAAGTTGTAAATATTCCTGATCACTTCATGCCATATTCCACTGCTTTGTATGAAGAACCGTTCTTGGCAACACTTGATGCGATGGAGTTTGACCTTCTAAAGTGTGGGTTATATAATTCGCAGATAACATGAAAGTTAAAATTGCCATCTGTCTTTACTGCAGAGCTTCCGTATTCAGTTCCATCGAAATTTGCTGAGTAGATTTAAAGACAAGACGTACAGACGGACGCAAAGACAGACACGTAATTCCTATTATGCATTCGTTTTAAGCGCTTCTGCAGAGAAGCTGTACATACATAAGCCTAGATGGTGAACCGGCGATATCATAATTCCAGAACAGAAGGTATTACGCGTGCGCCAGGACGTCTGAATATACAGTCTTTAAACATCTGCGGAACAAATGCTGTTGGATTTTACACACAGGAACCTCAGACTTTTATGGCGGTCAATGTAAAGACACCGAAAAACTTGAAACAAATCGTTATATTTCCGGCAAACACAAGACAGTTATTTTATTCAGAAATGATTACATGTTTCGTTCTGAAAAGACATCATTAGGCCACTATTACAAAAAATTTTAAAATAAGGTATAAGCCAGTGCCAATTATGCTTATTATGTGGGATCACCCAATATTGTGCGGGTGATAAAATCTAGAAGAATGAGATGGGCTGGGCATGTGGCGCGTATGGGTGAGGAGAGGGGGGTGTATAGGGTCTTGGTAGGGAAACCGGAGGGAGAGAGAGAGACCACTGGGGAGACCTAGGCTTAGATGGGTTGATAATATTAGGATGGGTCTCCAGGAGGTGGGGTGTGGGTGTATGGACTGGATTGGGCTGGCCCATGATAGGGACAGGTGGCGGACGCTTGTGAGTGCGGTAATGAACCTTCGGGTTCAGTAAAATGCGGGGAATTTCTTGATTAGCTGCAAACCAGTTAACTTCTCAAGAAGGACTCTGCACCATGGAGTAAGTAAGTAAGTAAGTATGTAGGATCACATATGACTGACAAAGTTTATACAAAACTATATAAACATCGTTCGGTTGGTGATACCTGGCCTGTAGTTGTGTCCAAATTGTGTATAAACAGTCAAATATAAGTAGAAAATTATTAAAAAGTTGCAATATTATTTCAACGTTTTTAATAATCATAGGCCAGGGTTTGATCAACGCAACGATTTTATATAAACTTTGTAATTCAAATGGGATCCCATACAACAAGCATAATTTGCACTGATTATACTTTATTTTAGTTTTTGTAATGGTGGTAACTTTGTTGTGTTTGATGGAACTATAGCGATTTGTTTTAAGTTCATAAACACAGCGGGATGTCCTCTGTAAAATTAGTGCAGTAACCAGTTTTCTGGAAGGCAACGCTGTGGAATGTGACAAATCCATACCAACCTTTCCGAAGAAAATGCTACCTGCCTCTGCAAGTTTACCCTGAAGATGTAGGCGGCAGGTTCCTCTGAAACATTGGTACCATCATCCAAACTACATGGCATCACATTGCATACGAACCTCAAAAAATTTGAATTGTTACAGAATAAAAAAACTGCCATTGTCAAAATTGTGATAATGGCAGTGTGCATACTGTAACAATATAAGTTTACAGATAAACCACACAGAACGCATAAAAATGCCTTAATATGATACAGCAGAAGATAAATTTCTCATAATAAAATATTAAAACTTTTAGAAAGATGTAAGTTCAAGATGTTCCGTATCGTTACTCTACCAAAATGTATTGTACTAAATTACAACAATCGAGCAACTGATACGTAACGCTAGAGTAAGCAAATAAACATATTCCTGATACGATTAAGACACATTAATAAGCAGCGTGAACTAAGCAAGTGTCATGCAAAAAAACTCCGTAGTCACAGTTACAAACAGAATAATTTCTGTAGATGGACAGATATTAAGGTGTCCTTACTCATAAAAAATGTGAGCCCGGTAGCTCAGTCGGTATAGCGACTGAGCTACCGGGCTAGACGGTCCGGAGATCGAATCCCGGTGGGGGGCGAAATTTTCCGCACCTGTCCAGATTGGCCCTGGGGCCCACCCAGCCTCTTGTAAAATGGGTACCGGGTCTTTCCCGGGGGTAAAGAGCGGCCGGGGCGTGATACTGATCCCTCACTCCCTTATAATGACATGGTCAAGAAAGAGTAGAGTTATACCTCCACTCCCCCTACGGGCCGTACGGCCTGTACAGACTCTCAGTGCCTGTACAATGGTGCACTTTACCTTTTACGTTTACTCATAAAAAGTACACAACTCGGCACCCATATTCAGTTTTGCAAAACACATCTTAAAGTGGCGGTGGTTTAAAAACATGAGAAACAAATCCTACACCATTGTAAATTTAAAAGAGCTTTAGATAGTGAGTTAAATTAGTCCACCAAGTGGAACGATGGCTGATAATTCTTGAATCCGGTTGCGTCCACTTTTCCGCGCATTTGGCTTATTCAAGATAATAGCCGGTGACCTATCATACTTCAGACTTGTTACCAACAGTGAGATTATGTAAGTTTTTCATGACGCAATAGGCCCTAGTAGGCTAGGGGCTCCTCATTATCGAGGCTTCACTATCACACTCAGCTAAAAGCACCATATTCCGTAGGACTCCTCTGGACAAGTGATCAGCATGACGCAGAGATCTCTGCATGACAACACACAACACTCACAAGAGAAAGACAATCATGCCACCGGCGGGGATCGAACCCGCAATCCCAGATAGAGAGCGACCGCAGACCCACGCCTGAGACCGCGCGGCCACCGGAATCGGCGAAATTACGTAATACTGCCGAAAAACATGCAGAAGAACAAAGATAAAACAAGAGCAACCTGAAGATTCAAATTTCTTCGCAAGAGACGCTTATTTTCTGCGGTACCAGAGTCCAACTCGGGTCTAGGCCGCCTAATTGTTGAGGTTCCTAGATCATACACTGACACACAGACACACATATGGTAGGACAGCTCTGAACGAGTGATCAGGTCGTCGCAGAGGCCGCTAACTTCACAAAACACAACAAAAGGAAAAGGACAAACATCCATATCCTCAGCGGGATTCTGACGCACATTCCCAGGAATCGAGCGGCTGCAAACCTACGACACAGCCCGCACGGCCACCGGCATCGGCCACGCCCTGCATGCTGGTACATATTTACAGACGTTTCGAAGGATCCCACGGCCTTCATCTTCAGGGTTCAGCAGTCCAAGAAGAGGCTCTTCTTGGACTGCTGAACCCTGAAAATGAAGGCACTATGAACATTTTAATTGTTGGTAAATATTCACCAATCGACATGGCGTAATATCCTAGAAATCTTGAACCTTGAGAAACATCCCTGTAAGGAACTAAAATCTTGTCAAATGTAATAAAATTAATAACAAAGAAAATGTAGGCGGGACTGTTTAGCCCGTAAAATGCTGTAAACTTAAAATAGAATATTTTAACTTACATCAAAATTTTATTAATTAAAAATATTGTAACTTAACGTTGTACTATAAAGTCACTCTTCTTCTTGCAAACAGAAAATCATAAATTACAATCGCAACATTCTTATGTTCCTGACAGAACACACAATTCCCAACAAAGGAACCTCAAGTAATCGCATGAAATAAAACTACACTATTAAACACTATTAGTTGGATAATTGACGGCTAGCACAAGTTCATTAGCTTGTCTCCACATCTGTAGGCCTATGACTGTTAGTGACAACAGGTGTGCAACAAAATAACATACATCGTCTGTTACGAGGAAAACTCGTAGCTCGTGGCTTGACTAGTGTCTATTAAGCCTAATTATCTCAGTTCCTTCTACATCCCTATTCGAATGCCTAAATGGTGTTTTGTAATAGACCCTAGAAGGCGAACGTATAGGCTTATACCACTGCTGACTCCAGTAGTGTTCACTGATGGTGGTACTAAGGTCACAACATTTCACTTCAAAACAGTGTGTCCAAACACTATATTCAATGGACCACATCCATACATATAAAACAAACGGTCTAAAATTAAACACTCTCTTTGAGAATTTCTCTGTTACATATAGTTGTCTCTCCTTTTCGTCACACTTTTGTCTCCACTGACTTTTAAGCAGCTAAATATTATATAGTCCTGAACAAATTATTCCCTATTGTACGAAAACCAAGCTGTATAGCGATAAACTTTGATATACCAAAGAAGGTAATGTTCTACGGAATATTCAAAATGGATTCTAAAACATTCCGCCAGTACAAATACACCGGAAATATTTATTTCATTTTTGCAAACCAACAAACACACTCCTCCGTGGGTAATGGGCGGGGAGGGGGGGGGGCACTCTTCCTGGCTTAAATTGGCCGAGACACGAAGCTGACCGCTCAACCTTATCTGGTACCTAGGTTACATAGAAGTAGCCTTATACATAATTTGCCCATATGCCTTAAGGTCATAAACAGGGGCAACTTTACCCTCTTTACTTGCACAAAACTGCGCCACTCGACAGCACCCCACTCAAGTGCCGACGGACTCATCGGCTATCGTGAGGCGATTTGTGAATTTACGCATACATTCAAGGTGACTGCTCGGTTAAACACTCCGGCCGTCCCGTTCCTCGCTTATCCTACTTTCCATATATAATGATCTCATTCATTACTTTGACACTGATATTGACAGAACTGCGTTAAATAAACTTCACCCCAAGAGGTCCGGAAAACACGGGTTTAGAAACCACTTCTTCATGTTGTATTGTTCAGTGCACAGGTGCGGCCATGGTTTTGTACTGGAAGCCATTTCGACCATTTCGTCCGTAATGCTCCTGAACGAAAGCCAACACATTTTTTAAGGGCAACTGTATGTGGTAATATGCACAGTAAGGGAGTGGATCCCAGAACACGAACAGCGCTTCCCGCTTGTCGAGCACAGTTCCTATAAGCCGTCCGACAGCTTCCACACTGGGGTGCTTCAGAGTGTTCATAACAGCCTCGTGCATCCAGTATCTGCCAGAGTCAGCCACAAGGGGCCCCGAGTTCTGACGGCTAAAGTGTTTACACGGCTTCCACACGATGCGAGGGTGGACACTCGTATAGCAAATATAGGGCATGGACACCCCCACACGACAGCTCATTGGTACCAACGTTTTATCTGCATCTGAAACCACAAACCTGAAGCTAACGTGTCCCGTCACCTGCCGGAGAAGTCGTACTCTGGAGAAGAAATTCTTCAGCCAACCAGCAATCTCTTGATTCTCTACAGGTACCAGCCCTCCGCTGTCTTTATTTACTTGGCAAGTGACATTAGCCACGACTTGAGATTCCTTCACTGTGGTGCAAGTGAGAAAAAGCTGGCCCGGCACGTCCTGAATTACAACCCACGGTTTGTGCTCGCTTATCTCGTGAGGTACCTTGAATTCACGGCGGTGAGCTGGCATAACAATTTTCTGCTTGTACCTGCATCCCCAGGGACCGATACTGACCATCACGTGCCTTCCAGTCCTCAGCAGGCCGCTGTCATACAACTTCAAAACTTCGTCTCTTGACGTAACAGCATAATGGAGAGGGGTTGGAATACCAACACCCTGACAATGCTGCAGAACCTCTAATATATCATCCAGCAGCCAAACGTCTTTTACTCCGGGACAGAAGCAAGAACACCCCAAAAGCTCTAGATGAGGTTTAGCGAGAGCGTCGTAGTAAGCAGTGGACGTCGCACTCACGGGGATGAAGTAAGACGCGTTTTCGCGTTTCACTATGTCACACAATGCTTTCACGTACTTCTGAGGATGATCGACTGCTGGTCGCGGAACTGTATAAAACTTTTGGACAGCTGTTGAGAATCTTGCAAGCCCAAACAGACCTTCGATTTCAAAGACCACAACTCGAGCCCCTGCCGAGTAGAAGTTGCGTGCAAGATGCAGAGCTTGAATTGTGCTTCCTCCACTGATGAGAACGGTCCGTTTCTTCCGCCCACGCTCAGAAGCCGGAGTGTGGAGAACCGTCAGCAGCCACTTTATGAGAGTCAGAGGGAGATGAACGGATTTCCAGAAGATCCACAACCACGCTGATAACCAGAGTGTGGGTCCTAACAGAATAATCTGACCCCAAGTGAGATTCGTTACAGTGGAAACAATGTGTCTGATGAAGTTCATAAAAAAGGTAACGTACCACCCTACAAACCCTGCAGGGCGAGGAAATTCCTGGTGCTGAGATGCTAGTGGAGAACTCGGTCTGCTGCCGGTAGGACTGCTTCCAACGTGTCTGCTGAAGGTAGGACTACTTGCAATGTGATTTAGACGCTGGCGGACCGACGATATAGAGATGTGACCAGAAGAAAGAGCATGATTCAGACCTTTCTTTCGGATGGTAGGAGAGGCAGAGACTGGAGAACACGAGCCAGATGGGGTTGAAACTGGAGTGTACAGCGAAGGCGGAGAGGTGCTGTTTAAGGAACAGCTACCACTACCCCCATCAGTGTCTCTAATGTATCCATTACCAAGTGTCATTTCTCCACGCTGTGGCGAAAGTTTCTCAGTACCACACACCAGCATCGCATCACCCATTCACACACGCCTCACTCCTCACGTCATGCAACAGAAGCCTTCTACGTACACGCAGAATGACAACTGAGGGCTTGTTCGGTGCTGCCTGGCATCTTATGTGAACTACAGTCACGATGCCCGCGGCTTATCTTATCCGTTGCAGCTCGAGTCAAGCAAGCGGCTGAATGTAGTATTGCTTTATTCGAAAGAGCTGCATTAAATTGATGCAGATCTCGTGAGCGTCTACCCGCCCGAGTGTTGAACCTACTAAACTTAAGTGAATTCCAATTAAATAAGATTATAGATGTCTGTAACACAGTTGCACAAAATTAAGTTTGTTCTGTGCTGCTACCACTATCACACACGGAGATCAGATAAAACTGATCCGCAATAATAAACAATACTTACACGCCGTCACGACTTGCTACTGGCTGCACGGTCCGGGGATCGAATCCCGGTGGAGGCAAGATTTTTCGCGCCTGTCCAGACCGGCCCTGAGGCCCACTCAGCCTCCTATACAATGGGTTCCGGGTCTTTCCCGGGGGTAAAGCAGCCGGGGCGTGGCGTTGAATAGCCATCCTTATCCAGCGACAAGGTTAAAGAAAGAGTAGAGCTATACCTCTACTCCCCCTCTGGGCCCTCGTGGCCTGTACTACAGCGAATTACTAAAGTGAACCCACACACCGTTAACTCAGTTTTTTATTATTAACAAAATTACTTGTCGGTTGCTCTAGCAACACTTTTCGACGGTAACTCGCCATCTTAAAGCTAATCTGAAAAATATAAAAATGTAAAATTTAAACTGCATAAATATAAAATACGAAGTGTCACGTGCCCGTTCCTTGGAATGAAATCTCATTGCTTACAAGGGCATTACATTATATATTCTCTTAACCCTACTTATATATTCTTATAATAGAACCAACTACATGCACTAATTTCTTAAATTTATTTTTGGAATAAAACTCTACATGTTTCGGACAGTTCCTCTGTCCACCTTCAGGAGTTTTTCACTGTACACACAGCAATGGTGTATGTCATACAGGTTTGCTGACAGCTTGCGAGCAGGATCGGGACGGCAATTGCGAGGAGGATCAGGACGGTCAGCTCCGTCCTGATCCTGCTCGCAAGCTGTCAGCAAACCTGTATGACATATACCATTGCTCTGTGTGCAGTGAAAAACTCCTGATG
>Ga0123352_10013800_pt1 | contig 12833 bp, 8 predicted proteins | sample TergutLab28metaG_FD_89700 | JGI IMG/M metagenome (GOLD analysis project Ga0123352, IMG submission 89700) | Labiotermes labralis P1 segment gut microbial communities from Petit-Saut dam, French Guiana - Lab288 P1 | ecosystem: Host-associated > Arthropoda: Insects > Digestive system > Gut ... | reverse complement strand
TCACGAGGCTGAGTGGACCCCGTTCCAGACCCACTACTACTCAGAAAATCTGGTAGCGCCGGGGATCGAACCCGGGACCTCTGTATCTGTAGCCAGAAACTCTGACCACTAGACCACATTTATGATAATTGAATTTTAAACTTTAAATGAAATGATTCGTAGAACTATAAAGATAATTTAAAAGAAAGTTCAAGCGAAACTCAATACATAAATGTGTATTGCATTTTTACACTATCCAAGGAATAAACCTCTACTTCCATCTTTAATCATAAAATCAAATGCAATCGTTCTGAAAAAGAATATGGAGAAGCCACTTTTTGATTCAGATTAAATTTGCCTAATAAACCAGAAACTTACTGCGTGCTGTACTGTGGTGTTCACTGTCATCTTAGCGTTGCTATGGTAACTAAATTTATGTAGTTAAAGGTGGGAATGAAAGAGCAAAACTACGATTTTCAAGCCGGGGTATTTTATTCGGTAGAATGACTATTCTACCACTACCCTACTGAATGCACACCGAGAGCGAAGCGTCCAGGGCGTAAACCAGACCTTTCATCTTCATCTAATTTCGAAGTTCAACATGAATGAAGCCAGAGTTCCAGTCCCTTGTACGCCTTAATTCCATGCTACGAGACAAATTTACCTTTGCCTTTGTCTTCAACCTTGAATTACTCTTGACGTAAATAAACGTCATTTAAATTAATTCTGAACTAACGATTTGCATTGATGTGCAGTTCATTCATCTGCAACAAGACAGAATCAAAACGTTATACTTATGTTGTTTCAGTAACCAGAATTAGTAAGTGGAAAAGGGAACAAAGAAGAAGAGGCATTTTGAAAAATACCAACCTTTTACGAAGTACGAAAACTGGAAGTGCTACAGTAAATGAACATCACGGCGTATAGTATATGATAAACCTTAGAACCAGTGCTGAAAATATTTGTGATCGCAGCAGTTCCGTTACCAAAACTGCTGCAAGACTTGTCTTGCTAATAATATGATCGTGCATCAGAAAAGTTTAATCTTTCCAGAATGGGAAATATTTCTCAATAGCTTACACAAAATCTTAGAATTTCATAAGTAAATACCAGAACGTTATTCCCGTCACTTGCAGTGGAATTTTCCCTCCGCTTAGAAGCAGAAATTGAATAATGCAACAGAAACTTTGTGTAAAATTTTGGAATTTATTTACTAAATATTTATATTTCTATCTAATTATTTCTCCATGGATTATAGTTCAAAGTTTAATAGACCGTAACGAGTTAAAAGTAAATTGCGTGAAGATCTTACAGGCATCCTTCGCTCAGAGATTTCAGGCTAAATTATAAATTATAAATTATAAATTCACCAACTGTCCAGTCAAACATTGTACTTGTACGTAATTTTTATTTAAGTTAGAAACAAATCATTTGGGTTGTCAAGACAAATCGTTTTCTAATCCTTTATCCGCGGCTGGGTTTCCGCACTGCCAGGCTATTAAGGACTGGGAAAGGACTACAGATCTTCCAGGACGTTCCTTCTGATGGGGAAACCCACATAAGGAAATTAATGACACGAAGCATCCTTGTCCACAGAACACACTAACATCGTCTTGTATACGCATGTTGTTACAGCATGGACCTAATAGATCCTGGTATAAACCCAAAGTTTCCCAATACCAGAGTTCGTACAGGGTTGCTGATAAGTCCTTAGCCCGACCAGGAAGGAAACAAGCTAATGTTTCTGTCAGAACGGCGTGAATTTCCTTCGGCGACTTCCCTTGCAGGAAAAACAACCTGATGACAGCTCGCGTCTCGATGTTATTGAAATTGCGCGCGTCTCTGACATGCTTCCGAGCTTGTTTCCTTCCCTGTCGGGATAAGGACTTATCAGCACCCCGGGTGCTTTTAGTATGAAATTGTACCACAAGCGCTACGCTATATGAAATAAGCTGAGTAGGCTAAAGAGAGATACCAGCAACTATTGAGTGTTGCAGTAGCGATTTAAATCCATTCAACAATTGAACATCGTGCTTTCATTTATTTACTTTTCTACAAAGTGTTTCGATCATTACTTTCGACCGTCATCAGGTAGAAAACACAAGTACATAGATGGAGAAGAATGTTCTGGAAGAAATTCGTCCAGAACATTCTTTCCCATTAATGTATTTGTGTTTTCTATCTGATGATGGTCGAATGGAGCTATCGAAACGTGTTGTAGAAAAGTAAATAAATGAACGCACGAAGTTCGAATGTTGCATTTGTCGGGATTTAAATGGCTACTGAATAACTAACACAAAGTTACGATGTTGCCTTAATTTATTATGTGCTGAGTTACATACACGGTAGTGTCTCGAAAACGTCTAGTTCAAGCGAATTCCTACATTTTTGTTTACGTGTGTTCAAGTTCAGTACCTACAGAATTTCAAAAGACGAGTCACTCAAATGCCCTACGACTTTTTTCCTGTAGGTCTGATTTTCACATTTCTTGAACTACTCATAATTTCATTATGTTCTGAGATGAGACTACTGTTCAGAACCTCAGTAAGTATAGTGGAAATATTTATCTTACTCTTATAAAATTGCATTTTTCCCATTAATTGATAAATTAACGCACTCAATGTAAAGTAAAAGTAGAGGTACAGTTGTTGCTGTAAATGCCGTAGAGGCGTATGAAGGAGTTGCGTTACAGCTCCACACACATTCTTAAACTCAACACTAAATGAAGGTGATTGGTGAGTTTCACGTTGCAATCCCTTGGCACATGGTTAAGATTTCCCGGTACACATTGAATGGGACTGTGGGTAGACGCCACAGACGGTCTGGAAGCTTTAACAAAGACAAATTTCTTGTCCCTGCCAGCAATCCAGCTACGTTTTCTAGGCTGTCCAACCCTATTCCGGTGATTATCAAGAATTCGCTATGAAACGCTGAGAAAGATCATACAGGGCCCTTCTTCTGTCTGCCCCAGATCCCCACGTCTGTAATCAAGGATGTGTAAACCCAGTCCCCGAAGCTCTCTACTGCCTTCCTGATACCAGAAGATGGACAAATTCCACAATCCTAGAAATCCTACGAGTAACATACCATTGGCAGTACGTTCAGGATACTATTTGAATTTATGAGTGCGTATTTGACAGGGGAATGGAGGAAACTACATAAAGTAGAGCAATTCCTAGACTACTCTTCGTGAAATAGGATATTATTAGAGTGATTACATCGGCGGTAATGTAGTTCTTGTAGGAGTGGTAGGAAAAACATGCATGAAGTAGCCCTGGAACCTGCAGGGATGACACCACCGAAGATACCTAGATGTAAATAGGTGATGTAAGTACATAAATATATATACATTCATACATATGAGAGTATCTTTGTGTTCAAAGCATGTAGCCCGGGAAACTGAAGGGGTGACACCACGTAAGATATCTAGAGGTAAATAGGTGATAAAAGTACATATATATACATATATATGTATATATACACTCATACATATGAGATTACACCTTGTGTTCAAACCTTTCTTAAAGGTACGGAATATATGAACACAACGTACAGCGGCGCGGTTTGATAACACAACAATAAGCCTAGCTGTTCTACGAAAGGCGTGGAGTGTCAACAATTTTAGTGAGCATTATGTTGTATTGCACTGACCAGCAGTGCACAAAATGAGTCACGTAAGCTTCCCAAGAACATATAACCAATATCAATATCACAGCAACCTGAATATATTCATATGTGCACCTGTAACTGATTATGAAGTTTCGCAGATCTCCTGTAAAGTAAAAGTGCACATTATGGGTGAAAAAATTTTTCAAAACACGACACTTCACCTTAAGAAGTACAATATTTGTCACGTTTATGAAATAAATATTTTGTTACAAGCGATTCACTCTGGCAAGTACACCACAGCCGATTACGTAAGAAAATGCAGAGATAAATAGATAGTCAATTTAAGATTCTCAAATTTATATTTACCGACCTCCTGATGAAGGAAATGTGCTTGTGGAGTCCCTGAAAGTTGTCAGGGGAACCCCAGGTGTACATAAAACAGTTTAATAACACTGTGATAAGCCATTAAGAGTAAAGAATTATAATAATTGGAAGAAACAAAATGTCGACTTTAATTATTTTACCTCGTGCTTCCTGAATCAGATCTCCTATACATGTATACACGATCTAATTAAATATAGTACATTTCCGTGCACCTGTTTTTCATATACAATCATTTTCACATAAACTTATTAACTTACACTGCGTCTTAGTAATTGTAACTGACTGTATATAGGGACAACACAGAGGGCTGAAGACTGTGAAGCCTACATCTGGTTTTCGGAGCGTAGGGCGTTCGAGCTATCACGTTAAGATATCTCCAAATATCGTTATTTGCATTATGGAGGGACGGAATATCCACCAGGCTCTTCGTCATTCCTTCCTTTATCATAAGAAGAAGCGAATAAAAGTGTGTAAAAGGAGGAGGAACTGTATGGTGCCCTTGAGGTGGTTGTATATATAAACAGATGTTCGTAAGAAATGGCAAGGCGACAGTAATCTCTGACGCCGCGCTTCTGTCGAGATACGAAGAACAAAACTGACAATTCACCCAGTAAACAAAGTTAAAATATTACACTCTACAAAAATGCCATAGGTCCGTGTATCGAATCACATACTGCAATCAGTACCATATATTGCGCACAAATATTAAAAAAAAAACACTTTCCAGTAGATCTACATACACGTAAGTAAGCACAAACGGCTCTGGGCGAAACAGCTCGTTGCAAATCACCTTGATGTTTGCACATCTCCGAATGAGACATGAAAGGAAGCTTCTTCAGGAATATGGCGGAATACGAAAAACCATAAATATAGTATTTTTTTATTTTGTACTATGAGACCGACTGTGGTTAAGGTGCTGTGCTACAAATCGGAAGGTCGCTGGTTCGATCCCAGCTGGTGTCAGTGGATTTTTCATTGACATAAAATCCTTCCTATCGCACTATGGCCTTGGGGACGACTCAGCCTCTAACAGAAATGAGTACCAGGAGTATATCCTGGGGTTAAAGGCGGACGGTGCGTAAGGCTGACAACCTTACCACCATCCTGTGCCGTTGTCACGAAATCTGGGAACCTTAACTTCCTGGAACCCTCTGGGCCTGTCCAGGCCTGTATTGGGGCTGCTTTACCTTTTTAACTTCACTATTAGAGTGACAAATGCACAATTATTTCACAAACTATCACATTCCTAAATGTTTCGACACTATCGTGTCATCCTCAGGGAGCTTGTAATCAATACCTTGCCAAGTTACACAAGTATTTCAAATGCAGCTTTTGGTAATACAATTTACAAATAACAGCTGCATTGGAAATATTTGTGTAACTTGGTAAGGTATTGATTACCAGCTCCCTGAGGATGACACGATAGTGCCGAAACTTTTAGGAGTGTGTTAATTTATGAAATAATTGTTCATTTTGTTGCTCATAGTAAAAATAATAGAAGATGTACGGTATACGTAGTAAAATAAAAAAATAATAAATTTATTATTTAGCTGCAGAAAATATTAATAATTCTGAACAATATACTAGTCAGGAAATGTCCACCATGCAAGAAACGTCTGACGCTGTCGCTTAAAGGTAATAACCATAGGAGTAATGGTAATGGTGGTGATCAAAGTAACCATAGAGCCATAGTTGCCAGATAAGCATTGCTAACCACAGTAGCCATAACAGCAATGGTAAAGTTAATACGAAAAACAGTCATAAATTAGGCAACCCTCACATAAAAATATTGGATAAAATTCTGAATGTGGTTAAAAATAGTGAAATACCTCAATAATTAGTACTGTCAGTTTTATCACCCTTCTTATAAGTTGGTACAATGATACAGACCTTCCACTGCTCATGCAATTCTTCCTTCATCCAAACAGAATTATTAAGCCTATGTATCCCAACGCTCCCTACCTTACTTCTATTTCGATTTATTCTGAAGAAATTACACTTCGGTGTTTTAAATATTAACGTCAACCTCCCAGTCGCCAGGCTGATATATGACCTACTTATTTGTGTTCCAGTCTGTCTAATATCGTTTATTCCATCCACATCTAATAACTGATGGAAGTGCTTGTTGAACTGTTCAAAATACGAAAAGAATCTGCAAGAAAATCGCCTATTTCCTGCCTTATCAAGTCCTACTAGTGTTTTTAATATTTCGCAAATTTATTTATGTCTTTATACAAGTGCCTCACACTCTTACCCATTAATTTCTACTTTCAGATATTCTCTCTTTTTGTAAGTGCAAATTTCATTGTTAAGCGCGTTTGCATACTCGCGAAAAGCTCTTATTAGGTTCGTCATGCCTCTCCGTCCGTATTAATATCTATCCGCATGTATCAGCTGAGCTCCCATTGGACGGATTTTTGTAAAATTTGGTATTGGTGAATTTCGTTACGATCTGTATTGAAATGTACATTCATTACGTAATCTGTCTCACGACAGGTCCAAAGCTTCTTCCACAGCGATTTCTCCACATAGGGCCTTCTAGAACTTCCTCTTTTAATTTCCAATATCTTATCGTTTCCTTAACACCATCCAGTAGCTACTTACGTCTTCTTCCTCGTCTTCCCGCCCCTTATATATTTTTTTCAATAACGTGCTTTATAAGGTAATTTCTATGCAAGATGTGGCCAGCCAATTACCCTTCCTTCGTTTCACCCCACGTAACATACACCTTTCCTCCCTTACTCTATATAATATTCCTTCGTTTCTCACAAGATCGGCCCAACTGACCTTCTCCATTCATCTCCAGCGCCACATTTCAAAACTATTCATGTATTTCTGATCTACTTTCCGAAGTGTCCAATTTTCAGCACTATACAACGCTGCGCTCTAAGTTATCACTTTACTGGTTTCTTCATTAAATTTAAGTCCAATTTGCTGGTGAACAGTTTTTTTGTTACAATCGGACAAAAATATCGGGAACTTTACATGAATAACTAAGGGTTATTGCTGCTCGTGATATTACATTCCCATTAAAGCGCCTTCTTCGAGTTAAATGGTATCAGACAGTTAGGATAGCCGAAGAAGTATAGACATTACGTGAACGCGCAACAATGTTACCTTATGCGTAAATAGCCGATCTTTTCTATATTTTTCAGCTTATTTCCACTACATTTACCAGGTTCTTTCAGCAAATGCATTTTGGCTAGCTTTCTTTTATCTAAGGGTTTGAATATTCAGCTACTTCACTTCACAACAGTCTAGATTCTATAATCCTCATTTCGTTACTTTCTTTAACACTTTCCCAAGCCCCACTGACGTCGTCAAATCATCCGCGTTTTCCAAAGCTACCAAACTCTCTGATGTTTAAACCTGATACTGTATACAACTTGCGAAATTTGGGCGTACTCTAATTATGGAAGTATTTCTTTGGCTCTGTACACATAAGGACTGAAAAACCAGTCAGGACGACTGCTCTCCAGGCCGCGACTCCAAATTACAAAGCAGAAACGCCACCCACTCGACCAAGACGTTCGGCCTTACTAGTGTAAACACGGTTATGTGTTAAGCCTGTCGTCCGTAAGCCGTCAGTCTGAGTTTTGCCTAGCCATTTACATGGCCACTAAAAAAGAGGCAAGACGAGAAAATCACAGCAGTATAGTCAAAAGGGGATAAACTTCTTAAACCCTAAACGGAAAATGGGCTTTCCACGACATTCAAGCAATTCTATCCGATATAGCCGGCGTTCTCGAACAAGTGTGTGTGTGTGTGCGTGGACTAATTTTTTTGCTGACTGTAGGATGGGTGTTGTCAGTCACGAATGCAGCTCTAACGTTTGGAATGTCAAGTTTTTCTTTGGGATTTCAGCTAACAACTGTTCAGTTTTTGCTAGTATAGACAGTTTGAACACTATCGTGACTCTTGCGATCACACGTGATACAGATTCACAAGTTCCGCTACACAGACCACGAGTGTATTATGTGCCACACAATCCACATTCTGCTCCAACTGCTCAACACATCGTGACAGCCTTGCCGACTCCAATCTACCTGCCACAAGTGCAAGGTGGTTCCTAAGCTGTAACACGCCACGCAGGATACACGATTTCTTATAAGAAGTATTACGAAATTATTTCCTTCAGGAAATATATTGTAAGGAGAAGAAATTCCACTTGGCCGAGTTCGAGAACAGGTATATTGTTTTGGACCACTGTATTCTGCAGCCTGCGAACTTACTGTACCGCAGTATCCGTTTTTCTGCATGTTCAAGTGTCCCCTCAAATGAACCCAAATCTCGCCTGAACGTAAAATGAACCCGGAATCAATTTCCACTCACGAAGTGACTGAAGATGCCAGTGATATTACTGGATCACGTGTTCGTTGGTAAATCGGCGCCTACGGTACCACTGGTTCTACTCTAGCCATCTCTAGTGATCTCCAATTTCGTGTTGAAGACGGAATGGCAGCAGGATAAGACAAACCTGCTGCACTGAACTGTATTAAATGTGTAATGTGACTACAGGGACAAGACTTATTATTATTATTATTATTATTATAAAAAGGTAAATTTTTTCTCTTCCACGTCAAGAAGGCGTACAGGGGACGCAGCCTTATAGCTCCAATCATACTTAAACTCGGCACTAAACAGAGGTGATTAAGTAACTTGATGCTCCGTCCACTTTACCCCCAGTAAAGAACCCCGGTAACCATTTAGTAGGAGACTGTGTGTGCCTGACGGACAGTTTGGTCGTTCTGAAAGAGAAGAAAATATCTTGCTCCTACCAGGATTCAAACCCCGGGCAGTCCAGGCTGTAGCCTACTCACATTATTATCATTGCCAGTGGTAAACATAATTTAAAATACATTATTAACCTGATATATACAAGAAACAAGAATTACGTCGTTTTGTGCTTAGTATTTGCTGTTTTCTGAGACCAGCTTCTCTACGTGCCAGCGTGATTTCTTCAAACATCCTCGTCACCACCGCATAACATTTCGTTTTCCCAGAATATAATTTTCATTTATATGTGCTTATAAAATTGTTGTGTCTAAGCTGAAATAACGGGAGGTCTACTTTCAATTGTTGTTGACTGTATTAAATTATATACAGAAGATGGAGTTGGTCGAAGCAATATGCTTACAGGTCAGATTAAGGGTCAAATGCAACAAGTTGGACGCCCAGTTCTCTCACCAATTATCGGCAACAGTACCTCAGACCATGACGACAATACATACCATGGTAGCGAGGACTCACCGATCGCCAAATCTTTCTCTCTCCTACCCCATTATTTATTGCACACAGCTACATACTTGATGTAATCACTTTGTTTTATGTTCAGTACAGACATGCTCAAAACCTTAACACGTAGTTTAACTTCTCAGGTCTTTCATGGTTTTTACGAGCAAATGAGTTGTGTTGAAAGTGTAATACACGTGTATAATGCTCTGAAGATTCATATAGCCGTCTTCGGCATTATGTCACGGAAAATATGAGGCTTGCTACGTCGTTGTGTCCGCAAATCTTCAGTCAGCACATCGCTGTAGTCCCACATATCCCATCCTGACGACGTAAAATCGAGCACAGGTGACGATGTACATGTATCGGCATTTCCCTACTGTGGTTCCATTTACAGTATAATTTTTGTATGATTCATTTCATGGTGCTGAAACTTGGGCTCTTCCTAAAGTAGATCGGAAATACCTGGAAAGTTTTGAAATGTGGTGCTGGAGAAAGAGGGAGAAGATCAGTTGGACCGACTCTTCCTAAAGTAGATCGGAAATACCTGGAAAGTTTTGAAATGTGGTGCTGGAGAAAGAGGGAGAAGATCAGTTGGACCGATCGTGTGAGAAATGACGAAGTGTTATAATGAGCCAAGGAGGAGGGGAATATCAAACACAAAATAAAAAGAAGGAAGGCTAACTGGATTGGTTACGGCTTAAGTACGAAATGTCCTGTAAAACACGTTATTGAAGGAAAGATAGAGGGAAGGACAGAAGTGACGGGAAGACGAGGAAGAAGACGTAATAAGATACCCTAAGAAGATGAGGGTTACTGGAAATTGAAAGTGGAAGCACTAGATCGCATTCTGCGGAGAACTCGCTTTTAAAGAGGCTATACACCTGTCGCAGTTCAGACTATGGAATGAAAGAATTTCACAACGCTAACGGCATCTCACGATGACTGATGAACTGGAAAGGATTTGGGAGGAAGCGGTCTTTGTCTGATCGAGGTGCTGTCCAGACGTTAACTTGTACGGATGGTGAACTTCAGTCAAGACAAACGTTGTCGCAACCGAGATTCGATGTGGAAACTTTTCCAGTACAAGTATTATTAAAGTTATTCGGCTACAACAAACTTATCGACTTTTAAATTTCACTAAATCACCGATATCTAACACAATTCTACAAATGATACATTTCATGCAGGCACTCCCATTGTATTTCATTGCTGCTGACTTATTTTTTAAAGGGAAGGCGACGACTTTGCTGTTAGTTTTTCTGTTACAAACTTCTGAAAGAACAACTAGGGATTCAATACTGCAGTAATTGACGTTGATAAGAACAAGCTGCTGTGATTGAAATATGTGGTAAAACACACAAACCATGCATATTAATAAAACCACGAGAAGAAACATGGGCGAATGTGAAACGATCATTATTTCATCTATTCACTGGAGATTACCATCAATCTAAATCATTATTTAGAGTAAGATATTTATTTAAAATTAAAAAATCTCATCAGAATGTCTAGAGATCGCTACGAATTAATTCTTCAGTATTCACCATGGGACCGGCGGGATATGCGGCAATTATGGCTAGATAAACATGAAAAGACCAGTGACACCTTGAACTTTAAAATATACGCCTTAAGATATAAATCCTTTTTATGTACAGAGTGATGATTATTTGACATTCACTCACGTTTGTGTAGTCATTTCTAAATCAAAGTCAAATGTGTGCAATTCAGTCTCCGTACCTTCGCCAAAAGAGTAGGATTGTAGCCTGCGAAAATTGCGTTTTGTCTTCAATTTTTACTTGTTCTATGACGCCTTGTCAAGTGTACAGCCCTTACAGCAGTAAGCAATAGAAATAATGATTCAAAATTATTGTGGCTCGAAGCTACTACAATGTGTTGTGTGCTATAATCCCCACTCTTTGGAGCAAGTTTTACAGACAGCAACAATTATTTGTCAGAATTTAGGTCGCGATTAAAATACAAACTTCCAAAATAATAATGAGTGACTAGCATTACATCTTGGGTTGTTTTTCCAAATTTTGTTAAAATATATACTTCAAGAGGGCTCTCAAATTTTCCCGTTCACATCCTTACAACGTACTGTAGCCCAGACTTTAGCACTGACCTGCTATTAATCAACAGCGATCTTCTTGCTTATCTCAGTGAGATTTATTAGGGTTATAAAAATATCGGTGAGCAGGCTTAAAAGGAATGTTACAAGAGCGAGATGAAGAGGAAAGTCTTTTTATTCTTGGCCTTTTTATTTAACCCTTTCTCTTAATATACATTAACGGAGTATAGATGATCGGATTGCCAGTGGCAAGGCAATCGAGGCTGCCATATCCATCCGCGCTGTCTGCTGAACTCGGCAAACAAGTTACACAGGTAGGCTGCATTGATGTTGCGTGAATTGGCTCATAATTACAAATGAATAAGCCACTAAACCATCGCTGATAGGTTCGTCGCCCTCTAATGGGAATTAGAACCTTGGGATAAGGCAGATGTACATGTAGCCTACCAAAATTCAATTATTCAGATCATGTTGAAATAATTTATGTGTTTATTTGTTTATTTATGGTTTATTTAATGATACTGTCACTGGTCTCGGCCATACAGCGTCTAATTGCTGGACAAGTCATCAATGATTAATTGGAAGTGCATTAAAGCCAACGTCCCTAGTCTGTTTCTAGGTACTCTCCAGACATTCGCTTGAACTGACTGAGGAAAACCATAATAACCCTATCAGGATATTGAGGGTCCTAACCAAGATTTAGGAAGTGCATTCCTTGGATACATGTCACATGCTCTTCCACCTGAGCCATTTTCCTCGGTGTTAGAGAAAGCTGATGAGAGAGAGGAAGGCCTACTTAACTTTGGCATTGTTGCAAGGACGTTGATATTTTAGTCTGCGACTCTGTACTTTCTGCATACGACATACAAGATATTGCCTGCGGCAAAATAAAACACAATAAAGGCTGAACACAAGAAAAAACTGTTATTCCAAAGAAAGGGGCACAAATCTTTACAACCAGTAACGGAAAGAATGAAGAAGTTCATCAGCTCTCTATAGACTTCAAGAAGGCTTATGATTCAGTTAGGAGGGAGGTCTTATACAAGATTCTCATTGAGTTTGGTATCCCTAGGAAACTTGTAAGTTTAGTAAAGATGAGTCTGACTGAAAAATATAGCAGAGTCCGGGTAGGCAAGAATGTGTCTGACAGGTTCCCTATTAGGAATGGTTTGAAACAAGGAGACGCTCTATCACCAGTGCTTTTTATCTTTGCTTTAGATTACGCCATTAGGAGGGTTCAGGTAAACAGGGATGGCTTGAAACTAAATGGTACACATCAGCTGCTGGCTTATGCCAACGATGTTAATATACTGGCAGGAAGCATGCCTACTCTAAAGGAAAATGCAGAAGCTTTAGTAGCTGCTACTAGGGAGATGGGACTGGAACTAAGTGCTGATAAAACTAAGTACATGGTCACGTCTCGAGATCAGAATGCAGGACAAATTCGGAGTGTGAGGAATGATAATATTACCTTCGAGAGGGTGGAAGAGTTTAAATATTTGGGAACAACTTTAACAAATCAAAATTCTATTGCGGAAGAAATTAAGAGCAGATTGAG
>Ga0123352_10013799_pt1 | contig 12833 bp, 1 predicted proteins | sample TergutLab28metaG_FD_89700 | JGI IMG/M metagenome (GOLD analysis project Ga0123352, IMG submission 89700) | Labiotermes labralis P1 segment gut microbial communities from Petit-Saut dam, French Guiana - Lab288 P1 | ecosystem: Host-associated > Arthropoda: Insects > Digestive system > Gut ... | reverse complement strand
GGTGCAGAGTCCTTCTTGAGAAGCTAACTGGTTTGCAGCTAGTCAAGAAATTCACCGCATTTCACGGAACCCGAAGGTTCATTACCGCACTCACAAGCGTCCGCCACCTATCTCTATCCTGGGTCCGCCCAATCCAGTCTACATACCCACATCCCACCTCCTGGAGATCCATCCTAATAGTATCCACCCATCTACGCCTAGGTCTCCCCAGTGGTCTCTTTCCCTCCGGTTTCCCCCAACAAGACCCTATACACCCCCCTCTCCTCACCCATACGCGCCACATGCCCAGCCCATCTCATTCTTCTTGATTTTATCACCCGCACAATATTGGGTGAGGATTAGAAATCATTTAGCTCCTCGTTATGCAATCTCCTCCATTCCCCCGTTAAGGGGTAAGAGATACACAAGACGCAAGACGCTGCTTCCGAAGCTGGTAAGACCTCACGTAAAGAAACACCTTACATGTTACCGGAACATAAATTTTATTACCGTATTCCCAACATCCTGAGCTATATGAATCCAATCCGCAATTTTAAAGCGTGTTTGTTTAAAATATATTGTAACATTATCCTCCCATCTACGCACTGGTCTTCCAAGTGGCCTTTTCCCTTTACATGTCCATATACAAGTTTTTGTTTTATGTGAGAGGTAAGAGATACACAAAACAAAAACTTCTATTTGGACATGTAAAAGGAAAAGGCCACTTGGAAGACCGGTGCGTAGATGGGAGGATAATGTTACAATATATTTTAAACAAACATGCTTTAAAATTGCGGATTGGATTCATGTAGCTCAGGATGTTGGGAATACGGTAATAAAATTTCTGTTCCGGTAACATGTAGGGTGTTTGTTTACGTGAGGTCTTACCAGCTTCGGAAGCAGCGTCTTGCTTCACGGAATTAGATACTATATACACTACAGGAACAGCGAAGCTACGTGGAGCGAAAGCGTAGTCTTGTTCGTAAATCTGAAATAATATTGGAGGGAAGAGTCGTGATCAATTTGATTACTTTGCTAGCAGTGTCTGAGGAAACTCGCCTGGTTCGGACAGTCGTTACTTGTTCAGTGTCAGAGCCCTGTATCTTTCAAATACATAACATGTGAGCAGCTAGGGAGCGAGCATGCTCGGTGTGTGCTGGACACAAACAAACATAAACACAATTTATTTTACATTTAAAAACCCATTGAAGACTTGATTACACTGATAAGATTCGAGCACTAATTCAGGTCTATGAACACTTATATTCTCGAAATTAGAGTTTCTTTCTATGTTTCTCGCAGTAGTAGATTACTTCCGTCTTCTAGCCTTCTAGAACGGAATATTTCCAGTAACTATTTCATAGACACCAAAGTAAATGCAAAAATTTCGTTTCATAAACTCAGAAGGCGTTCCTTTTCTATTATATACACAAACCGGTTAATAGACTTTAGGAAAATAATGTTTGTTTAACTGCGAATCATATCAAATTTGTAAATTCAATCTTCATGTAAAATATTTACCACTGTTTTGTAAAGTTTCAGTAGTTAAATAATTTCGTACCAAAGCATGAGCTTCAAATCCATTTGCATATTATCGCACAATCGTGAATACTACCGGTCTGCATCAACACTTGCCTAATCGTTGCACAGTCAGTGGGTACCTGTACGTCTGTGTTAGGACAACTACTTGCGGATTAAGTAAAAAGGCAGAATTCACTAATAAAGAAATGTTAAGTATAATTCACTTCAATTTAATTAACAAGAAAGTAAAGGAGCAAAGACTTAATGTTTTGGTTTTCTCCTCTCCTAACATCATCTTGTCTCCCCTTTCCGTAGTTACTTCTCTTGTATATATTTTATAATTGTGGAGCAATTTGTTTCTTCTTATTTTGCAACAAAGTACGGTTTGCAAGTTTAACGCTAGATGTCTCATGTAGCGTACATGTGTGCAGTAGCGTGTTTTCTCCCCCCCCCCCACCCCCCATGATGACGGCGTTGATTTGTTAGAAACCGGGTGGAGAGCAAATGAAATTCTTAATTTAACAAGTAATTAAGTCGCAAGTTAGCTCATTTCACGAAACACGCCTGGAATCCCCTGCAGAATGGCTTCAACAGTGGGGACGCGGCAGAAGGACCTCCAGAGTTAGGAACAGAAGACAGCGCTGGTTGTTTACATGCAACACAAATTCTGAACCAGAAAACGTCCGAGTCCCAAGGCAGGTTAATATAAAACTCTTGGTGTGGCAGTTATTTCTGAAGTTTAACTTGCTGCGTTTATTATTAGTGTTGCGTGCAAAGGCTGTGACTGATATTCTGAACCATTCGGTCCGAAATACCCACTGTCTTTTGTGTGGGGCACTCGACAGCTGGGCAGTACCTTACCGCTGCATGTAGCAAACAAAATGCACAAAATTATACCAACAAATTCGCTATAATTTTGCAGTTAAAACACTAGTGTTGCAACTGTAAAATTTTGTGTTTAATATAGTGCATTTGTTGGTATATCCTTGAATTTTAACCATTAATACACGGTTAGAAATACTACAAAATTCAAACAAAACTGTTCTTGAGACAGTGTACATTTACGCACAGTTCTAATACAGTTTATTGTACAGCACATACTTTGTAGAAGATGTCTTCCAGTCTTAGGAAAGAACATGGTTTGAAGGTGTCTAAAAATAGGGTGCTAAGCAGAAAATTCACATGAGTCATGTTAGGAAAGCAACAGGCTTTTGTAAGCATGGTGATGAACACAGGGAAACACAAAAAGGAAGCAAATTTAATGATCATGTGAGTGACTGTCGGCTTTTTAGGTGCGTTTGCACCATTGTGAGAAGCGACTATTAGCTTCGTCATGTCTGTCCGTCTCTCTATCTGCCTGTCCATCTGTTCGTCTGAATGTTCGCATGGAACAACTCGGCTCCCAATACACCGATGTTCATGAAAGACATTTAAGTATTTTTCGAAAATCTGCTGAGAATGTTCAAGTTTGACTAAAATCTGGCAAGAGTAACGGGCAATTTACATGAAGACTAATGTACATTTATGACCACATCTCGCTCACTTCTTTTTAGAATGACAGATGTTTCAGACAAAGGTTGTAGAGAAAGTCAAAACATGTATTTTACGCTCAGTACCTTTTTTTCTAAATTCGTGCCCTTTATTAGCTAATGTGGAGAAGTAATGTAGAGCAGGACAGGCCACAGATGACAATATGGCGCATGCGTCTTGAGTGCTGGATAACTAAGGCTACAAACGCACACTCGTATTACGCAATGCTTCTTGCTTTTTAACTACAACAATGGTTGCATAAAGGCACCTCAGTATTATGTTATATTTTTGTTGCCAGTCTTATCAAGAATCGTGTTTCATGGATTTATGTATTGAATATTTCCATTAAAGTGTTTATTGTGCCTACTTCCAGAATCGGTGTGGAAAGGAGTAAATGGATGAGCAGTTACTTCTGTGTATCTGCTAGCAATATGTTGTCATGATGACAAGTGTCGTTATATCTTGTGAATACAATAATTTCCGTAAGCGATATATCACAGAGCTTAAAAATCACCTGCTATCGTTGGTATGTCAAAAACAAATAGGGTACTTTAACGTATAAAATATAAGTCTAATTACTGAGATGCTGAAAGATATATAACTAAAACTATTTTTACTTTCGCGAACTTTAATATCACTATCAATCAGTATCAGTATAGGATTTTTATTCATAAGTTTATGTTAATATATATTTATGTATGTAAAATTAATTAATAATAAAAGACGTGTCGAAGCTACAGTGATGGATGCCCTGAGGAGATCCTCTAGAATATCAAGAAAAGAAAGAATAGAACTGTAACTATAAAACAACAAATTGGATTAGAGGAACCCATTAGAAAAGAAATTGAACAGAACCAACTTCAATGGTACGGCCATGTTCAAAGAATGGCAGAAGGAAGATTACCCAAAATAGCATTGAAGTGCATGCCGAAACAAAAGAGAGCACGAGAAAGACCGAAGAAAAACTGGATGGAAGGTATAAGGAAGGCCATGAACGAAAGAAACCTAAATGAAGGCCAGTGGGAAGATAGGAAGCAGTGGAGTCTAGGTGTCGGGCAATGTAGAACGACGTTTTGAAACCGACATACATACATACATACATACAAAATTAATTTACATAATTTTTTTCGTAGGCGTTCATGTTACAGTTCTTGAACGGAAAAATAAATAATTGGAAGTGACATCTTCTTTTTAACCTTATAGTGATCGTCTTTGCTTTATCAATATTGTCTCTCCTTCCAAATGAACTCGGTTGAACATTCTCTTCAAGATATTCTGTTTTTCAAGACGTTGCGTTTCTACTTAATTGGGCCATAATCCCCTAACAGTGTCTACTAATTTAAAAGGAAACTCAGAGTTTATTTTCTGCTAAATAAAAGCTACGGACGGATTTTCCTCTTGCCTTGCTAACGGAAAACAGTTCCCCGAAGACATTGTGGCAGCAATGAAGGTGTACTTACACAAATATAACATCGTAATAATTAATTCTTTATAAGGGAAGCGAGGGAGGAAGAAGAGAGGGGTTGAACTGCCAGAGGTGTGAGGAAAACGAGAATATTGGATCTATTAGGGCAAGACTTTATTAAAGTATAACTGCTAGAGGAAGGAGTCGGAATGCGGGGGTCAGGGGGGGGGAGGACGGGCGGCCGAACTCTTTAGTAATAATCTCTTAATTGTGCCACGAGGAAAGTTTTACAACTTTAATTTTGCGCTCACGATGCTTCCGCTGCTCTTCTTTCTATTTCCTTTCCTTTCTTTCTGTTTGCTGTCGTCGCTTGTATATGGCACACATAAGCGGTGACTGACTCGCTGCTGTAATGAAGTTGGGAAATACCGCATTAAGACTGTTCATTGCCAGTTCTTGGAGGGAAAAACATTGTGATATACCGTATGTTACGTTGGTTGGTTCGACTCTGCTGCCAAATTTCTTAAAATTTGTATTTGAGTTATAACCTGCACATGTTTTGTGGTTTCGTCTGATTTTTTTCTAACAATGAGTCGCAGAGGATGACACTCAAAAACGACATTACTTGCTCGGAAGTTTTTACGACTTTAGAGGGGATATTATTCAAAATGATATCAATGTGTTGAAAAGATGTGAATCCGATACTAGCCTACTGGACCAAGCTAAAGACCCATTGCAGGTTCTTCAGAACACAGATGTTAGGTTTTGAGTTCCGTTAAAGGCAGGTAATTACTTGATCAGAAGGAGACTAGCAGGTTGTCATTAATGTTTCTTGTAATCCTTGAAGTTAATTATTACAGTGTAAGGTCAGAAACGCACAGTAACTTATCTGACCATCGTTTAAACTGTTACGGCCGATTCAGACTGTCATTGAAACGTCAGCGTGGAGCACAAATGTTGTTAGCAGCGGCCTGTTACCTGTCTGCTTCTGTGGTGAAAACTTTCGATCGAAAAGAGATACTGGGTGTTTCTGACGTGACTAGAATGCTCATTACCACCTTCATAAAGAAACAAGTATCCGCTACCCTAAGCTTATCTGATTACGCTCACATCATCATGGCATGTTCTATAAGATCCATTTTAATATTATTGTCCCACATTCAACCCCCGTCTCCTAAGCACTCACCTATCTTCATATATTTTCTGCGACTAACCTTTTGTCATTTCCTTATACTTTCTATATATAAGGCCCATCCAATTATGTTGGAAATGTTTGTGAACGTACGTAATGCTGGCAGTGGTGTAGCAATTGTGAAACTTCAATATGCGATGTTCTCCAGTGTCTTGTAATTCAGTGCCCCATAAATCCGAGTGTTTTGTTCAGTAGTCTGTTTTCAGACATCCTCAGTCATGTTCATCCCTTCGCATATGAGGGTTTAATACACGCATAAGACAGTGCTGGGGACTGCGGTGGCGCAGTGGTTAAGGTGCTGTCCTACAAACCGGAAGGTCGCTGGTTCGATCCCAGGTGGTGTCATTGGAATTTTTCATTGACAAAAAATCCTTCCGATCGCACTGTGGCCCTGGGGACGACTCAGCCTCTAACAGAAATGAGTACCAGGAGCATTTCCTCTGGGTAAAGACGGCCGGTGCGTAAGGCCGACAACCTTACCACCATCCTGTGCCATTGTCATGAAATCTGGAAACCTTAACTTCCTGGAACCCTCTGGGCCACTCCAGGGCTGTAACGGGACTAATTTACCTTTTTATAAGACGGTGTTACTTTATCTAGAATTTTCGGAAGATTCAGTTGGTCGGAATCGAAGAAGTATCTCTGAGAACCGTAGAATTTATTTTCGTTGGAATGTAATTTTAACAGGATAAAAGAAACAGATATTCCAGTTCCTTTTAGTAAATAATTAAAGGGTACATGACTGACACACTGGAATACGTTAGTCAGATGGGAGGGAGCTGCGAGTGTTTGTATGTGCGCGTGGTCTTTTTGATATGCAAATAGCGTGTCCTGACTAACGCGTCAAATGAAGTCCTCTCTTTCATTTAATAAACATTCCGATCATTCTTTGATAAGGTAACAAGATTAATAGCTGCAATATATTTGATTACGGGACAAATTCCGCTGAGAATTCGGAGGAAAGAAGAGGAGTTTGTTAAAGAACATATTTAGTTCAGTGACATATTAACGTTTATAAAATGGTGGTCCGCGGATCGCTGCAATTCCGTGACGTAATTCATCTTGTTTGGCAAATTAAGATTGCTTCATAGGATATTATCTTGAATCGTGAAGCTCTTCAAATTAATTTTTATTATAGTGAAAACTTTTTTTTTTAAACATTACTAGTTATAAAAATTATCAGCAAGCCTATCAATTACGATTTAATATACCTTATAGTTGACACGGACTGGAAAATTCTGACACTTTTAAACTACTTATGTCATACGCCCTAGTACATAATTTTTAATATTCAGTGTTTCTTGTAGAAGAATATGGCGTTTCTGTAAATTTCGAACCGTGCAGGAAATTTATTATAACAATATCATTCTTTAACATTTTGAAACTAATCGCACAAATGTCTGCGACTGATAGCACATAGTACCAGATAAAGTGCTAATTATACTGCGGTTATATGCCTTACAAAACCGTGTAGGCAGGTATTGTGCAATTTTTGTGAGTCCCACTGCCCCCCTGCTATAGGGCTATACACTGCAAATATCGTGACCCTGAAGACACACTTTGACGAGCAATACACATCCAAATAAAAGGAGTCATACAATAAAAAAGTTTATACGTACTAGTAATTTAGTCTTATATTTTTACGCTATTATTTTACTGTACGTTTCAAGAGAGATGAAGGACCGGTTTTTGGAAAACCCACTTCCGTTATGCCGGTCCGTGTACCGTAAAATTTTCAGGGGAAAAGTGGAACCGAATTTGAAGTTTATTACCTCGTATATCGTCCGCCTGTCCACTGCATTCTTTACAGTTATTAGTACTTCTGTCACTAATTTAAGAATTTTTGTTTAATTCACTACAATCATGAACAGCTTTGGGTCATAACGCTTTAGTATTCATATCGTTCTACTTTATATTTAGCTAATGTGGCTTAAATTAAACAAATGTTCCGTAAAGTGAATTTAGTAGCTGCGCTTAAAACATTATAGCTTTTGAAATAATTAAGCTTACGTGACAAAGACAATAAACGTGACAACAAATCTCTAATTGAATTATACACATTTTTGACAGTCGCTTAAAGATAAAACAGGAAATCTGCTACGTTCAAAATATGAGAAAATCTATTGGGGGACTATTTTTGAGATTCCATGACTGTACCGTCGCAAGAGAGCTTTGTCAGGCGAACGTGTCACCCCCATCCACCCCCTTTTCTGGCCCACACGAATTTCTGGCGAAGAGAGATCAAGTTACGTATTGAACGTACAGATACAGCTTGAGACCTAGAGCCTGTTGATAATGGCTTGAGCTGTATATTAACCCATTACAGAAGGGGAATTTTAATAAAAGAGCACATGACACTTCTCGACAAGTTTAACACCAACTCTGCCTAAATCCTTGCAAAGGAATTTTCCTCTAGGAGCTGATAGGCACCCGGCTGGTCAGGAAAATCCCACAGCTTGTGGAATTCCAAGTTTTATTGAAGAGTTCAAAGCACTCACCAGTCGAGCCTATTCTGAAACAGTGGAACGAGTCTGTGAAGTTATATCTTATTTCCTTAGATCTTTTTAATATTATCCTTTTTCTCCTCCTAGGTTTCTCGTTAGTATTTTCCGTTCGGGTTCTTCTATCTGAAATTCTCTGCATTGGACTTTTTTCCGGTAAGTCCTTCCTTTTTCCTCATTTATACTCTATGACACGGTAATGTAATTTCGTGAAATACACAGTGAAATATTAAGCTCCTTCTTATATATTTTTCTATATTCCTCCTATAAGTTCCTAACTCGAAACTTTTCTCCCCCTTAACGCTGTTCGGATTATTCCAATTTATGGGGTATAACATTATTTTAACTGCTCCATTCTTGCCCTGAATCAAGTTATAGTATCCCATTTTTAGGGAACAAAAAATCAAAGCATAATTTGGCGCCCGTTTGCTTGCAGAAGGTTGTCCCACGACCATACCACGCACAGACCAGTAATGTGTTCGCAGAGTACAGCCAACAAGATACAAAGGTTCACAATTTATTTATTTCTGTAAGGTGCTGTACATGTTTCAGACGGTTTTTCCGTCCATCATCATGAGCTCAGAACTGCACATACAGCGTCAGGTATTGGTGAGATAAATACCTGACTGTATGTGCAGTTTTGAGCTCATTATGATGGACGGAAAAACCGTCTGAAACATGTACAGCACCTTACAGAAATAAATAAATTGAGAAACGTCGCATCTTATTGGTTGTACTCTGTGAATATATTAGCAATGCACGGACCTATAAACGTTAAATTCAATAATGTGCCGTTATACAAACGTATATCGCTTAAGTAAGAGCATTTGTGTTGATTTGTCAATGTATCTTATGCCCTCGTCGGCAAGCTGAGTGACAGTTTACTGATTTAAGCCCCTAAGTTAACACACCTTGTATTGCACCTTTGTGTTAGGACGATAAAATGCCAGTAGACACAAGATAATCAAGAACATTGAAGACGGTATAAGGCAAGGCAATGTGAAAAGAAGTGATTCTATTTTGTTCGTACTGGTGAAGGAAATTTTAAAAACCATATCTTGGTGTCCTTCCACCAGTCCGCATTTAATAACCGTAAAAAAGATGGAGGAATTTTAAAGTAATTCGTTAATTAAAAAGTATGTCTAGTCATGTTCTGATTTCCGTTACCATCTAATAATAATAATATGCGCAGTAGGCTCATGTACCCTACACAGACCGACACGTGTTCCTATAGGCATCACGGGCGTAACTCGCTTCTTGTTTATCGAGCGAGAATTCTTCAACCAAATGTTGTTGTTAAAATTAAGACATACACTGCGTACCGTACATTTTCTCCGCAGAACTCACTATTTTCGAAAAAATTAAACAAGTGCTATTGTTATGTTATTTCCTCTCATAACTCGGGAACTATTTAGCTGTTTATGTCGGCCTCGCCTTTTCACGCTGTTTGGAGAAGGGTATAGAAAGCTGGCCTTTCACGAACTGCAGAACTCGAGGCAGTAACAGACTGAAAACACTATAATTTTTACCTAAGAATAAAATGTATAAATTTGTAATAATATAATTTGTAGTTGTAAGGTGTATTATTTGAAGGAAGAAAGGGGAAAATAATTGAGAATAAAAAGTACCCGAATTATTAATATAAGTCAACAAAAACTCGAGGCACATCCGATAAAAATACTTTTGTATATTGGGTACAAAACAGACTAATTACCATAGACGCTGCTGGTAATACTGAAATGAGCAATAGTGATTGTTCACCTGCACTCTAAACAATACGTATCACGAGTAGCTGAAATGGGCTGTCTAGTTACTCGAAGAATAATAAATAAATACATATATAAATAAATAAATGAGAGAGTCACAATGTAGGAAGGCATAATTAGTATGCTCGTTACTGGGCATTTTACGTGACGTGCATACCATCATAAGTCCCAGTTGTTACTTTATATACCACTAGAGTTAACATTCCAAACTTCTAGGTTCTGCCCGCACAGTTTATGTTTTGTATGGATCTCAGCCAACAAGACAAGCAGTGTTAGTATAGCATAATATTGAGGCGCGTTCGTTCAACTATAGTTGCAGTGGAAAAGCAAGAATTATTACGTATTATGACTGTGCGTTTGTAGTCTTGGGTATCAAGCGTGAAAGGGCCACGCGCCATATCGTTATCTGTCGCATGTCCACATTATCTCAAAAAACGGCGCGAATTTCGGAAAAATAGTTATTGAACATAAAATGTGTGTTTTGATTTTTTCTACAATTTGTGTTTGCATAATTTTTATTTAAAGAACTGAGCGAGATATGGTAAAAAATGTGCATTGGTCTTAGCACAAAGTATGTGTCATTCTTGTCAGATTTGAAAGAAACTCAAATTTTCCCTCTAGACTTTCGAAAAATATTCAGAAATAAAATTTCAGAAAATTGGTACAGAGGGAGCAGAGTGGTTCAATGAGGACAGACGGACAGACGTAAATGAGGTAATAGTCGCTTTTATTGATTTTACGAATGCACCTAAAGAGCGATTAGTTTCCCATATCACATTAACTCATTGGTTTTTATAACTGAGGCCGAGTGTGTTTACTGTGCGGTACGAGTTGAACCTGTAAATATAATTCAGATTAGTTTTAGATCTTACAGGGTGAACTGTGCTATTTTTTATTCTTAATTTTCGATTCTTTGTTTCTGTTGTATGTTTTGTTAGTAAAACTTCATCACGTACCGTAAAAATACCCGAAAGGAACTATTCTCAATCAAAGAGAACGTCCTGACTGATATGCACGTTCAGTGTCTTTCGTTGACCGATAGTCGTCATGTTGGTAAACATTATCGGTTCATGTTACCGCCACAAAACAGGTCCCAACCTCGTCATAAATTAGGAAAGACATCTGCGCAAGAAGTACGATGAACTCTAATTGCTACCTGGTACATAATTACAGGCAAAATAAATTTTCCTGGAAATGATCTTAGTGCAGCGTCATGCCAGAATACTTCATCAATATTTAACGGTGTTGGTGTAACATCTCGGGATGTTAATCAGTGTTCAGGTGTTTGCGTCTTGTACTTTGGAACTACATTTTTATAACAAACCAGTATGTAATTATAGACTGTTTGAATTTCCCGCCTAATATTCGTCACTAAGATACGTACAACTCACCAAACACAATTAAGTCGAACATTCATACGGCCGTGCTTCGCTAGTATATTCGCAGAGTACAACCGACAAGGTGCGACATTTCTCAATTTCTTTAAATTTCTGTAAGATGCTGTGCATGTTTCACATGGTTATTCCGTCCATTGTGAGGAGCTCAAAACTGCACATACAGCGTCAGGCATTTGTCGGACCAATACTGCTATCTGCTGCTAGCTGTATGTGCAGTTTCAACTCCTGATGATGGAAGGAAAACCCGTCTGGAACATGTAGAGCATCTTACAGAAATAAAAAAAAAGAGAAACGTCGCATCTTGTTGGTTGTACTTTGCGAAAACAATTAAGTCTAGATTATAAACGTTGGCTCTTATACATATCTGCTTGAAATATATAAAATTCTGAAAAGTATGCTAGTAGTAGGAAGGATAAAAATGCCCCCCCCCCCCAACCCAAATTCCTATGCATCTTATAGTGAAGATAAGATGAGTACCTGAATTGTAACATAGAGAAGTACAGAAAAGCAAGTGTTAGCTTTTATAAAGTATTGGCGCTTTTCCTCACAGGCCTAAGGACCTTTAGTTCCAGTTCCGACTATACAGAACTGAAGATTACTGTCTTCTTGGATGTGACGTAATTCAGTCTAATGAATGGTCATTTAAGTTTCGGAGAAACTTTCACCTTTATCTTCAGGATGGAAGAGTTACTCAAACCGTTTTTAGAGATTTAAAAATTATTTAATTTTAGTAATTTGTTACAGATTTTTCATGACCACCTGGCACAAGGACACCTATTTGGTATAAGAGAATATTTTCTTATTATGGCCTAACGCATACTTCCATCTGCACTGTCTCCATGCATTTAGGGAATATGCGTACGTTACATGCTCATAACGTACTTTTATTTCCATGACTCGACATCCCTAGTGAGCCTATGCTTTCTCATTATCGAGGCTTCACGATCACGCACGGTGTGACTCCTCTGGACAAATGATCGGCCCGTCGCAGAGACCTCTGTCAACACACAACAAGTAGACAGATATCCATCCTCCAGCGGGATTCAAAACCGCAATCTTAGCAGGCCAGCGGCCGCAAATCCACGACTTAAACAGCGCGGCCAGCGAGTTCGGCTTACAATATACTTCGTTTATATTATTTATTTTTGACAAAGTTGTGCCACTTAGACCCCTATATACATTAAAAACAAACAAAACTCTAAATATTATTACGTGATATGAAATAGTAATATGCCACGTCAAGCTACGGCTACTGGTGCGAACAAGTGTGGCATATTTTTACCGTCTTACCTTAATTCAGTAGCCTAATGTGCAACGTTCATCAGTTCAAAACTACTGTTTTAAACAAGTGTTGATAAATTATTTTTTTTATCGTTACACCGTGCATGTTGTCGAGTTACTCAATTATTACACCAACTAATGCACTTATATAAAAGTTACTCATTAAAACGCTAAAATTGCTCCGAAATGTTTCGGTCCTAAGACCATCATCAGGGAGCTATATTTTCCTTGCTAAAGTCACATTAAAAATAGTCACTGATT
>Ga0123352_10013798_pt1 | contig 12833 bp, 6 predicted proteins | sample TergutLab28metaG_FD_89700 | JGI IMG/M metagenome (GOLD analysis project Ga0123352, IMG submission 89700) | Labiotermes labralis P1 segment gut microbial communities from Petit-Saut dam, French Guiana - Lab288 P1 | ecosystem: Host-associated > Arthropoda: Insects > Digestive system > Gut ... | reverse complement strand
TGACCCCCCTCTATCCGCAAAAGTTGGCACTAACTTCGCCGACCGGCGGCGGCCGCTCTGTCGGTATAGTTCGCGTGCGGACTAAGGCCACGGAGTTTAGTTTAGTGGAAGAAAACTCACCGCGAATTGAGATCAGTAACACACACCAATGTATGTTATTAAATTTAAAGTGCTTATTACTCTACTTGGCTCTTCTTAATGACATGCTTTGAAAAAATATCCATAAATGTATTCCCCCCCCCCGAGATCGCTCTACCCATAGTTACGTCCAAACGACGTATGTTAATTGCATCGTCTTTTCTTCAAGGAAACTAAATTGCGTTTTCCATTACCAATGAACATAGTCGGTCCCATCGGTCCCATCTTCAAGGGTCAAAGAAAATGGGACCGATAGGTTGTTCCGAACTCTTGGTAAGGAATTACCACCATACGCTGCGTAATATCCCAGAAGAGCGCAGATCTCAAACTCATGTCTGAACTTCTGCGTAGGCCTCCTAAGCGTAGGGTGACCTATTAAAGCAAATCAGCTTTTAACCCCATTTCCTTATAAATAGAACCGTCTAGTGCATATTAATATGTTCGCCTTGACAGAAGGTATTGTTACATCAAGGAATCTATCATGTAAAAATTGATGTCAAAATACGCATTCATCTTTCAATACTACGCCATCATATTGCGTCCACATCAAGTTCATTTCTGTTTCTGACCACTATTTTTTTTTTTTCTGAGCGTCTTTAGCCGCACGCTTCCACCGTCGGCCTGGGCCGGTCCATACTACATGCATAACAACTTTCAGTTCGAATTTTACGTTGTGTACTGTACTAAAAGTTACCTGTATTTAAGAGAAACGCTCCACCTTCAATTTCACTTTCTCGCTCAGTATGGAAACAGCACGTCCCTCTGAAATTGCGGTGAATATCTACCAGACTACACAGCGTCATGTCTCAGAAATCAGCACCTCTATATTCCTCGTTGTGGGAACCTCAAACTTGCATCACTAATTATTTTGCTGTCTGATAATTCGCCGAATAATATCATGTAGTTAGAATATCTTAGTGCTGCATCATAGCTGACGTTTTCTATCTAATTAAAGATATGGATTTTTGGCTCTGAATAATAGTAATTAATTTATCAATAAGCGTAGAATAGATATGTACGCAATCTAATGTGATTTTGGTTAGTATCTGTAGTGGATCTGAGTCTGAAGCTTTGTTCTGTAGTGCGCCACTAGGAAGGGTAAGGCTAACTAGGGAGGGACTGAAATCGAATGGGCAAAATCAACTGCAGTTACTATTGTTGTATGCGTTGGCCACTGACATTAACGGAATGTTGTAGGCTGAAAGTGCTCAAGAAAAGGAAGCTGAGGAAGATATTTGAACGCATAAGGGACCAAGTAACAGCGGACTGCAGAGCACTGTATAATGAGGAGCTTCGTAATTTGTTCCCTAAACCAGACATTATTCGGGTGATCAAGGAAAATTTGGTACGGGGGACATGTGGGGGGAGGGGGATGCTTACAGGGATTTGGTGGGGAAAAATGGCTGAAAAAGGCCTCGTGGAAGACCAAGGCGTAGAAAGGACGATAATGGTAAAATACATCTTGTGGAAATGCAGCGGAAGAGAGTAAAGTGAATTAAAATGGCTCATGACAGGGACAAGTGGCGGGATCTTGTAAACATGGTGATAACCCTCGGGTTCCATAAAATGAGGGGTTTTCTTGGTTAACCGAGGAATTATTAGCTCTTCAAGAAGGAGTCTGTTCCGTGGAATAAAACCTGTATAGATGCCACTTGTATTTGGCAGTCAGGGTCACATTTTTGCGGTTATATTTTGAAAGATGTTTTAAATTCGCGCACACATTAAATGTTATTTCCACAAAGTAAGGCAGCCGCCCGCTTATTGGGATTGCGGGTTCGAAACCCGCCGGGGCATGGATGTCTGTTTCTTGTGGATTTTGTTTTGTCAGGTAGAAGTCTCTGCATCAGATTGATCATTCGTCCATAGGAGGCATACCGAGCATAGATCATCTAGATACTGAGTGTGGTGTGACTGTAATCGAAAAGCCTCGATAATGAGGAGGCCCTGGCCCACTAGGGGCTGTTGCGCCATGGTGGGAATGTGGTAGGTGCCAATGGCGTAGCTAAGTTTTCTGATGTTCGAGGCGAGTAATCACAATGCAGGCCCTTATCAGAATTTTTATCTTTAAAACAATTACAAATATTTATTGAATATCCTCATACTAGGCACGGTAATATGAATATTTTTTTTGCACGCAGAAAATAAAAATTTTCATTTGAAATATTAATTTTGTCGCCCAGTATCCTGCCCCTTCGACTCAGCTGCCCGGTGCGACCGCACCATTCGCCACTCCCCTAGATTCGTTTCTGGTAACAGCGTTCCAGAATCACAATGAAATAATTAAAGTGTTGCGTCATCCCTGTTGTGTTTGTTAGAACCTAAGGTAATTCTATAAAGATGTAGCAATCGTAACACAACTATATATCAGGTGTATATATAATTTATCAATATCGACTACATGTTTCGGCCATTGCTGCTGTGGCCATCTTCAGGTTTTATACAATTTTTATCAGAGAAGCTATATATATATGATATAATATAGAACAAATTATTAGTGTAGGTAAGGGGGAACGATATCTCGTTTTACACAAAGTCGGTGGGCGTGTGTGCAGATGGTAAAGACCAAGCATATAACATGTGTTGTCTTAAAGTGGTATTTATGAGCAAGATGCCGCGTCCGTCCATCATACACACTGCACTACTCTAGGCCCACTCGCTTTTACAAGTATGTTTGTAGCGTCATAATCCGAAACCTCGTACAAAGTTACCTTATTTGAAATAATGTATGAAGTTCATAATAGTGCGTCTAAACTAATTTGTTACATAGATTAAGGGGTAAAATATACCGTAACCAATGAGAAAATGCGCGCGAAATACGACTTACCTACATTCCTTTTTTTTTTTTATCATTTAAGTTGTTTGTGACGTTTACTGCAAATTTCATTGCTATATCACACGGAACAAGTTCAAAATGAAATGCATAGCTGTACAGAAAATTTAATTTCGCCACATTTCCTAAAATTTACATGTCATTATGTAACGCTAACTGTTTGTCACAGATTTCGGGTGTGTTGCTGGACAGTGTTGCCAGCTACAGAGCTGTATTACTGTCTCACGTAGTCCTCTGATCTGGCTGAAGCGTCGGTAACGCAACGTCTCGCTCGGTGAGCACGTAGCCTGAGGGAGGGGAAAGAAAGACTAAAAGTAGTTTGTAATAGGTCGTAATTGATAGGCGACAGTCAATCACGTAGAGTATCGTAGCTGATTCTGTAATTCTTCATCTTCAGTTTAAATTTGGAGATAAAATGGCAGTTCACATTAAGGACGCGGTAAGCATTCATGTGTTCCAAGTTTGTAACGTTTTAGTGTACAGATTGGTAGAAAAGAGCAAATCCACATAGTCAAGGCACTGGTTGAGGTTGCCAGTAAAGCGCAAAGCCACAAAGTCTAGACACTGGTTGAAAAACTTGTAGCAAAAGGGGTGATACCGTAATCGTTCAGTCATATGTGGTCCCGAGTTGCCCTTAGTTATATTTCGTAATTGTATGACATACCCTGTAACACAGTACGAAAGATTTTGTCAGAATCCGTAAGAACTCTTGGGTCCTCAGGATAAGAGATTGTACATGGTACAAGACATAGGTTATGACAAGTTAACTGAGGAAGTAGAAGTACATAACTTACTTTGCCAAAAAATTGGTAAGATGTTTAGCAGGTTGAAGAGTTCTCTACAAGAATTTCTGGTTCCAGTGCCAATTGTAATTCGGACCGTATTATTTTGTATTTTAAAAATACTTTTGCTGTATGAGGTATTTCCCCAGAATATTAAACCATAGTTTGTAATTGAAGGAAAGTAAGAAGAGTTTATAATTTTTAATGTGTTACATGTCATATAAGGTGTAACCACTCAAATTGCAAAACAAGCTGCACTTAGTTTTGGTACAGTGATTTCTATATGACTCTTCATGTACCTATATCATCAGTTATTGTCCTACATATTTTAAGGTGAATGTTTTGGAAATTAATTTATTATCATAGCCAACATTCTAGTAAGTGTGAGAGCTATTCTTAGTTATGAAGTGCATGAAGTTAGTGTTGTTGTTGTTTAATGATAATAATGTAGTTTTAAACCATACATTTATGTTCTTAATTGTATTATATCTTTTATAAATTCATTGGGGTTGGGGTTAGTAACAATTCAACTTATGTCATATGCAAAAAGGATTTAATGGATTTGATATTATCTTTATTTTTTGTAATTTTTGGTGGGTCATTAATGTGAGCAAAATAATCAATGGATGAAGTAGAGATTGTTGAGGGATTCCTGTTTTATTACTCCCCATCTAGAACAAATTAAAACATTTAACATTTAAAGTTACTCTCTGGTGTCTATTTTCCCAATAAGATTTAGTCATTATATAAGCTTTGCCTGTTATGCCATTGAACTTTATTTTGTCAGTAAAATAATGTGGTTGACACAGTCAAAAGCCTTTTCTAAATTGCAGAAAGTTCCTCCCAACTAGTATTTTATTATTAAGAGCATATAATATCTCTGTTATGAGGTTATAAGAAGCCATTTTTGTTGATAACTTTGATCTGAAGCCAATTGTTCATTTACTAGTATATTGTTAATATTAATGTGTTTCAGTAATCTTTCGTATGTAACTTTTTCAGAAACCTTTGAAAATGAAGTTAGAAGAGAGCTATATTATTCTTGTCACCTTTTTTTAATACTGTTTATATCACTGAATATTTTAATTGTGTATAATTGTGTAGGGAAAATTCCTGTTGTAAAGTTTTATTACAAATGTGAGGGGAGAACTAATACAAGGAGCACTAAGTTTTGGTATTTTATTTGAGATTTTGTCATATCCATTTGAACTTTCTGAATGTGTGGAATTGGTAACTCTTTCTGTTTACTTAGTTGATGTATGATTGAATTTCATATTTGGATAAGGATTACTATATAATTGAGATAAGTACTTTAAAGGAGTTCTTTCCTTGTTACAATTTATATTGTTATCATTTGTAATATTTTAAGTAATTTTCTCAGTTATTGAGAGGAAATAAGTACTAAAGGAGTCTGAGATAGATTGGTAATAATGACTATTATTTCCATCATTATTAAACCAATAAAATTCTTCATTAGTATCTCTTTTGCCTATTTCTGTTTTTATTACAGTCCAGTTGGTTTTAGTTATGATATTAGAAGGCAGAATCTGTTTGTTATACAAAGTTCTTTTGGCTTGTCTGATGACATTATTCAAAATTTTGCAATAAAGTTTGTAACACCATTTTAATTTTAGGTTAGTGCTATTTCCACTAAGTAGATAACGTTCTCTTTTACGTTGGCACAAGATTTTTATATAAGTTTCTAGCTGCAGTTTATTATTAGCTCTATCAGTTTTTGTTGGTAGGAAAACTGGAGTAAAATGGTCTTAGGAATTAAGCAATGAATTGAACAGAGTATGAGCATCCTTATCATTGTCAATGCCAAAAAAACATCATCCCATGTTGAATAACTTAAATTGATCTGGAATTCAATTATGGAGTTTTTATTAATATTTCTAATAGTTTTTATGTGATAATTTTGGTTTTGAAGATTTATTTTATTTTCTGTTAATAATTGGGCATCATGATTGGAAAGCGCATTAATCATAGGATCAGTAGTATAGTTATTGAACTGATGAGTGTCTACACATACATTATCAATCACTGTACTAGATTTTTTCTTGATTTGAACCTGGCTGGTCAGGTTATATGAGATTAACATAGCATCAGTTTGCTTTTTCATGTCGTTCTCTGGTAGGTAATTTATATTTGTATTACCACATATAATAAACTTTAGACCTTTTTATAAAGTTTTTTAATGATATTATCCAGACCATTGATAAACAATTTCAAATTTCCAAAGGGAGCTATATATATATGGTTTTTATACAGATACTGGTAGGTGAAGGCTGTAATTTTATTGTGCGCGCTTCGGTATCTTGGTATTTGCAGAACTCATTTATGTTTATGTTAGAGAATTGTAGGTCCTTTCGAACAAATGCTTTGGAACGAGAACATGTGCATCACATTGAAACGTGCTTTAAAATTAGTCTACTTTGTTTATCTGCTCCATAATGTTATGTATATTAATCTGAAGAGGAAAGTCATTAGATGGTAATAAATTTAACATCCGAAATAAAACAGAGTTTTTGTAGAAAATTATGTCAGAAGTGCATTGTAATTAGGCTTGCAAGTGAATTTATACATTCTGGTTACTATCATTTGTTGTTGGGGATATGGAAAAATTAAGTACATTGTACTATATACTATGGTGCTGATAAGTCCTTAGCCAGACCAGGAAGGAAACAAGCACGGAAGAATGTCAGGGACACACGCGTTTCAACAACATTGAGATGTGAGCTGTCATCAAGTTTTTTTCCTGCAAGGCAAAGCGCTGAAGGAAATTCATGCTTTTCTGACAGAAACATCAGCTTGTCTCCTTCCTGCAAAGGACTTAGCAGCTTTCCCATAGGTATGAAGTTAACAACAAATCTTCAATCAGCAATTAAAGTTGAAAGTATGACAGAAGTATTCAAGCCTGCATTATAAGAGTACCTATTACTTCATTCCTATTCATTTGATGAATTGACTTCAGTTGAAAATTTATATTTCTGAGACAAGCGTGTGTGTTGACGTGTATAATATTGTGTGCATACTTTTTTGGGGGGTGGGGGTGGTGGGAATTCTTAGGAATATTCACATTAAACATTGGTATTGGTACATGAGGTGACTTAATAATTTTGTTGTCATATACAGTATGTGTAAATATACTGTATGATATGTGTGTTTATTATTGTTACAAGTAGTTACTACTGTTTATGTGTGAAATAAGTTTTGCACGTGCTTTATGATATTTTCCACAATCTTTGGCTTAGTCCAATGAAAAATCTGTGAAATATGTATAAATTCTATAATGGTCATCTTCTGGGGTGTGGTAGTGTGCACTCTGGTAGACATTTACAGGCGTTCAGTTCTAAGTCTGTCAGCTTGGAGTCAGCAGGATCCCCTGAAATATCGGTAAATTTTTACCACATTACATGGCATGACATTGTAGATGACATCACTTGAATTGCTTGCATGGTGTTTTTGAGTAAAGTATTGTAAATGTTTCAAGTAATGCCAGCCAATCAACACAGTAACCTAATACTGGACATTATTTCTGAGCCATTATATGAATTTGTTTATATTATACAATGGAACAGATTGAGTCCGTTTCATTGCTTCAGTATGTAAGTTGCAGTAAAAGAATTTCTTCAATGTTTATACGAAGCATGGCAAGTGAGGAGACGTACATGTTGTGATAGTGGAACAGGTTGTAATAGGTAGTCAAAAAATTCAGTGTTTCATTTGTATTATTGTTATTTTAGAACGAGTTTGAAACGAAGCTTACAGAGGCGGGCAGTTCCCTTGTTGTTGTAGATTTCTTTGCACAGTGGTGTGGTCCATGTAAGGTGATTGCACCCAAAATTGAGGTAAGTGATGAAACCTCAGGCATCAGAATGTGGCTGTTTTTAAGATTTAGTTCGTCAATGCTGTGTTGCTAAGATGTTTGTATATGATATGATATAATAAGATACATTTGTTAACTGCAGTTGGGTTGACACCCCATGGCAGTAGTACAGTACACACACACACACACAAAATACACAGAACAACACAATGAAATAGTATACCCAGTACAGAATGTACATAACAATAAGAATATGTGAACTAACAAAAAATACCTAACAATAAGAATACATTATTTACAAAATTAAACAGAAGCATACAAAACATACAGCTGTATATACAGTAACACAAAATAGGACCAGAGGAATATGAAGCAGCAAACCTCATTTGATCTGTATATCTTCTAATAATGATAGATACCCTGTTACTAAGACCCTCACTCCACTTCACTACACTTGTCAACACTTCACTTTTTCTTCCATTTAAAACTTAACCCAACTACACTCTACTTCTACACTTGACATTTCACTTTCCCCATTTAAACTTCACCCAACTACACTTCACTACCCTCTCATTTGTCTTAACCCCATTTAAATTTCCTACTGCTTCATTTCACCTCACATCACTGTACTTCACCTCACTTCACTTCACCGCGTTTATTATTGCTTTCCTAACTCTCTAAAAGTTTTAGGTTTACAAGGGAAAGTCCCTAACGTTTCTGCAGGTAGTTGGTTCCAGTTTTTCATGGTCCTATTTACAAAGGAATACTTACCGATATACGTTCTTTGCTTCCTGTCCCTAATTTTCCAAACATGATAAACCCTATTTAAATAGTAAGGCCTTCGCAACCTGTTGCGTATAGCTTTCCATGCCCGTTCCCCAGAATACAATTTAAAAAGTGCACATAAGCGTGCTATCATCCTACTGAGCCACAGTTTACAAGTCAGAATCCTTCATATGATTAGCAAATTGAGCAGCTTTCATTTGTACTCAGTCTAAGACATGTATCTGTCCTTCTCTGCATGGATCCCAGCATGCAGCTCCATATACAAGAACAGGACATACCAGTGACGTGTAAGCTAAACATTTTGTATTCCTATTTCATTTTTTTGGGAACACGCATTACAAAGTGAAGTGCCTTCCAGGCTTTTTGCGCTGTGTAATTTACTTGGTCCACACAGTTTAAATTGCTTCGTATGATTATTCCCAAGCATTTACAACTGCTTGCTTCCAGAATTTTTTGGTCACAAAGGGAGTAACCCAATGGATTTTTAACCTGAGCTCTCATAAATCTTATTGCCTTACATTTACCGGGATTTATTTTCATCCCATTTTTTACGGCCCACTCCCTCAAGGTTTCCAGATCCTTCTGCAACTTTTCTATCTAGGTTTTATTTGTGTTTGTGAATGAAACGTAAATGTGGGGCATGGGCAGAATGGTATTCTTGAACAGGTAAACAGTTTGTCTAGACATATTTTTTTTATTCTTTATGTAAATATAAATTATCAACTGCTCATGATGAATTATAATTTTTATTCTTAGCAAAGATTGGTTGATTGATTGTTTTATCATGCTTGTTGCTGGTCATGTTCTCTTCAGCAGTAAATTCACAGTATGTCTTTTTTGATGACTCATAATGCTGTTATCCTGCACCTCTCCTATTCATAGGTGTGATGTGATCACAGCATAAATTTTTTAGCAATTTTTAAATGAAACTGAGTTTCAGGGCAGAGAATTTATAAGAACTGTTATTAACTAGGGACTGTATTGACAGGAGCTTGCTGCAGAGTACCCAGATGTTGTTTTTCTCAAAGTTGACGTAGATGAATGTGAGGATATAGCATCAGATTATGAAATCACAGCAATGCCAACTTTTGTTTTCATCAAACACAAGCAAAAGGTGAGTGGGTTTTTCACATGTATAACTCATGTCCATTCACATTCAGACGTCTTTATTACCAAGTAGATTATAAGTGATACAAGATTTTAAACTTATGATCCTGTAAATGCAAATGTAAAAGCAGCCAGCCAAGACTAGTTCAGCACAAACATAAATGTTATACTCTCTACCAGTGAGTCATACATAAGATATTACAAGTCATTTTTCCTTGAAATGGACTTATGTTGAGAAAAGGGCGTATTGTTATGAACATGTGTTCACAATCAAATAATCTGCTAAAAATTCATGCTACAGTAAATGTAGCTGTTAGTTTCCCAGAAAAAAATGCCTGATATGTATATGAACCTACCAAACCAATGATGACCTTTAAAAAAAGATTTCAGTGTGTGGCATCAGTGTTGGATGTAGAGAACAGTTGGAGATGGGCACATTGACAAAAGAAAAGTGCTGAAAGTTTGTGTCAGTAGCCTGCATATGCAGATGAACTAAAAAATACTTGACAAGTCATTTGCTTGCTTTAACATAGTTTGATGACCATGTGTAGTTGATTAGCTCTGTTAATTTATGCTTTTAGACATGCAGGATTTCCTAGGTCACTGTTGCAAACTCTTCGTGTACTTCAGGCCTATGGAATAGTTAGACTGAAAGTAGAAACCCTATATGTGTAAGGTACATGCCCTTGTTCCTTTTTTCCCATTGTGGATGACAGTGGAGGCAGTGATGTACTTTTGGACTAAATATGCTTATGGATCTGGTCCACAGTGGGGTTAGCCAGATCATCAGTGTGTTAACCATTTAATTACTGGTACCTAGTGTCCAGCTGTACTCCCAATGTTGATTTATTCATGCAGATCTACTTTAATATTATCCTCCCATCTGTGCCTAGGTCTTCCAAGTGTTTTCCTTCCCTCAGATCTCCCCACCAAAATCCTGTATGCACTTCTCCTCTCCCCCATACATGCTACTTGCCCCACCCATTTCATTCTTCTTGATATGATCACCAGAATAATATTTGGTGAGGAGCGCAGCTCATTAAGCTCCTCATTATGTATTCTTCTCCACTCCTCTGTGACCTTGTCCATCTAAGGCCCAAATATCCTTTTCAGCACCCTATCGTCAGACACCCTCTGCCTCTGTTCCAGCAAGTTTGAATGCTTTCAGAAACTTAGTTGGGGAGATAAGTCTCTATATATAGTACTGGTATTGATACGGGCATGGGAAATACACTAAAATGCAGTAGTGTATAACATTACAGGCTTAGCAGCATAAAGGTTAGTGATAATTGAGAACAGTTTCTTAAATAAGTTGTATGCTTCTGGGTACAGTACAAAATTGTAGTATTTTTATTCCTTTTTATGTGAATGTATATCATTTTCTTTTTAGATTGATGCCTTTTCTGGAGCCAATGCTGATAAGGTGAAACAGCACGTACTCAAGTACAAGATATAAGTAAGAAACAGCAAAAAGCATGTGCATTAAGAAATATGAAGCTAAGGCATGAATTAATTGTTGGCATAGTACACTGAGTATATTGAATTAATTTTAATCACGCTTTTCATGTGTGTGATACAAGCAACAGATCAGCACAGCCAGGTAATGGTTAAAAAAATCTGGGGTTAATATTTCCTCCTCTTTAATGCATAATAAGTTTGCTGTGGGTTTCTTTATATAGTGTATATATTGCTATAGGTATATAGTTGGGTGTATATGGAAATATATATATCATTATGAAGTTCTAGCTAATTATATTGGACTTACTCAACCTATCTAACAAATTTCATGCACTGAGAAGTAAACACATTCGATTCACAGTTCCTTTCCTTTCAACAATCCAGGAGTGCCTGAAATAAACTTCTCTGCTGTCCAGGATGTTACATCACATGTTTGTTACCACAACAGCTGTACTGTATAATAATTACGCACAGTAAACTTTTTTTTTTGTGGTACTAAATACAGTGCAGTGGAGTCATTTTATTGTAGGAGGCTGTGAATGCAGTAAAGTTCTGAGAGCATCAAGGTGTTGATTTCCCGTCAGTCTTCATTTAAAAGCAGCTGTAGCGGTGTCTTTGCTCCTTAACAAAAACACACACATTGTACATTTTGAGACTTCATTAAAGTGACTCCTTTAAGAGCTAACTGTGAATTCCTGCTGCAGGAGAATGAGATTTCATTGAAAGCAAAGGCAAATATGTATGGTAATACACAAATTACTGTTTTGTCACTTGCCCTTTATTAGATGTAAAAAAAAATAATTTTTAAGGGCTTGTCTTGGAGGTTAGGTTGTATTTGTCACACAGAAGTGAACATTTTAATACTTGAAGTCAGAGGTGCCAAGGAACTTCCATCTTTTTGGGTGGGTGGGGTGACTCACACTGTAGCTCCTACAGTAAAAATTAGTGTTTATGTTTCTCTAATAGATGTGATGTTGAGACCAGCACAGAAGAGAAGTGGAACAATCAATCTGGGGTCAGTTGGAATTTAAAGCTTAGTGTTCATATGTTTTGGCATTATAATAATTGTTTAGTGATATACATAAGATGCAGCAGCGTTAAAAGAAAACTGCATTCCTGAAATTAACATGAACTGAAAAGTGAGGACAGCATAATATGAGAGAAAATCTTTGGGGCAGGGGATTACATTTCCAAACCAGTATATGTGATAGAGTTTGTGTAATAATGCCTTTTTTAAATTTGTTTGGCATATACAAGTGACATATTATGATAGTGTATTTATATGAATAAATCAGATTTTTAAATTTGAAAGTATTATGTATGGATTCCAGATTTCATGTACTAAGTGGAAACTCGGGAACTTCACCAATGACAGTGTCATGTAATTAATTTGATGTTTAGTTTAAAATTGATAGATAAATATTGTGAATTTGTATTCAAAGTTTGTAATTCTACTCCATTCTCTCAAGACATTTGTATTCTGAGTTCACATTTCCACCCCATTCTGGCAAGATATTTGTATTCAAAGTTTATAATTCCACACCACTATTGCAAGACATTTGTATTTGAAATATGTAATTCCACCTCAGTCTTGCAAGACAGTTTCAGCTGTGTTTCCTTCATTGAGCTTTCTGATATAAGTGATGTACTGCATTATTTCTTTTGAAGCTGGTATAAAAGGAATTAAATGTTAACTTATGAACTCTTTGTGATGATATGATGATGATCATAATTAGATTGAATCTTTATAAAAGTATGCGGTATAACTCATTTCCTTGCAACTTTCTATCTTTTGTTCTAGAGTCTAAGATTCTTAATCTTCTGATGCATATATCAGAACATAGTACTCAGGAATACAAAAAAAAAAAAAAAAAAAAAAAAAAAAAAACAAAAAAAAAAAATC
>Ga0123352_10013796_pt1 | contig 12834 bp, 11 predicted proteins | sample TergutLab28metaG_FD_89700 | JGI IMG/M metagenome (GOLD analysis project Ga0123352, IMG submission 89700) | Labiotermes labralis P1 segment gut microbial communities from Petit-Saut dam, French Guiana - Lab288 P1 | ecosystem: Host-associated > Arthropoda: Insects > Digestive system > Gut ... | reverse complement strand
TTCGTTGTACGGCATGCTGCCACAACACCCAACTTTTACAACGAAATTAATCTGTGACTATTTATAGTGTGACTTTAGCAAGGAATATATACCTCCCTGATGATGGTCTTAGGACCGAAACATGTCGGAGCGTTTTCAATGTTTTAATGTTTAAATTTTATAAATTTTATATATGTGATGTGGTTGGTGTAATAATTGAGTAACTCGACAACATGCAAGGTGTAACAATAAAAATACATTCCGGTGTGTTAAGAGTTTAAATATTAAAGATAAAAATAGTATACGTCAAACACATCATTTATTGTATGGAGGCTACATGTTTCGACCCTTTATAGGATCATCATCAGGCCTTCTTTGGAATCAAGCCAGTGACTGCTGCGTACATGTTGGGATCCCAACATGTACGCAGCATTCACTGATTTGATGATGATCCTATAAAGGGTCGAAACATGTAGCCTCCATACAATAAATGATGTGTTTGACGTACACTATTTTTATCTTTAATATTAAGCGGGGCCATTGCTTACAGAAGTTAAAATTAGTCCATGTGCCTGTCATAAAAGCATATCGTGGAGCGGAGCTATAGCACTCTTTCCCATACTCGGCACTGTGCGGACGTGGGTGGTCAGCTTCACGCTGCGGCAGCTTCATGCCTCGGACAACAGTCCTCGTTACACATTTAACAGCAAGCTTGGTGGACCCCACAGCAGAAACAAATTTCTTGCCTATGTCGGGAATCGAACCAGAATTTCTCGGACGTCCAGTCCTTACACTAGTCACTATACCGACTACGCCAACCGGCTCCCATTTTCGTAGCTTACCTACGACCACATCGTAATTTTACGGAATTACATAACACTATTCCGTGTAATATGGCAATAATCTGAAACAGTGCAAGCAGAATTATTCTTGAAGTGCTGGACCCTGAAGATGAAGTTACAACGATGCTCCAAAACATCGGGATATATGCATAGAATTATTCAGCGTCATATCCCAGAATATCTGAATTTTTAGTGACATCGCTGTGAGAAAATATTAAAGAGAAAGGCGAATACTTTTTATTTCAGCAATTCAATACCAGCAACGCAACAAAATTTGGCTGCACTTCATAACAATGTCCATGTTCTCAATTTTAAAACAAAACCTGCGCTGGACAAGCTGAATAAGAATTTGCCGGGAAGGATATGGAATGAAATCTGCGCTCTTCTTGGATATTACGCAGCGTATGGTGGTAATTACGCAGTGCATGTTGGTAAGGAATTACCACCATACGCTGTGTAACATCCCAGAAGAGCGCAGATCTCATCTACTTCGCGGCGGAAGTCTGAAATCACACATGAAATATTTTAAGGTCGCCCATCACCCTGCCGTACACCTGCAAATAATAAGACAAGTAATGAAGAGCCTCATTCAGGAGAGCTGGCGCTACTAGCTGACAAGCTAAGCTGTGCACACCGTCTCATCTGCAGCTACAATATTAGACATAAGTTAAACAGTGTCGTTAAACAGCTTTCGAATTACGGGAGGTAATTTTGCAGCAGATACAAGTTATAATGTGCCACCGAGTGACAACTCAACTGCAGTTAGTAGTAGTAGTAGTAGTAGTAGTAGTAAAGGTATAAGTAAAGCAGTTCCGTTACAGGCCTGGATTGGCTCAGAGGGTTCCAGGAAGTTAAGGTTTCCAGATTTCATGACAACGGCACAGGATAGTGGTAAAGTTGTCAGCCTTACGCACCGACCGCCTTTACCCCGAGGAATACTCCTGGTACACATTTCGAACCAGCGACCTTCCGATATGTAGCACAGCACCTTAACCACTGTGCTACCGTGGTCCCCAGTGGTAATGGTGGTGGTGGTAGTAGTAGTAGTAGTAGTAGTAGTAGTAATAATAATAATATCCCTGCCATGTCACGAGAGATGAAACGTACCGGAAGCTTTTCTTTTAATGTCATTGTTCAGCAAGTACACGTAGTTGCGGCCATGTTGAATCAAATCCATTTTTTAAAATGGCATCATAGGACGCAGGCGGCCGAGTTTAAGTTTTTATTGCATTTAAAATTGATTTTCTGTTACGAACCGTTATAATAAAATGTCATTTGACAGATATTGGTGTCACGAGCAGGATTAGCAGTCAAAACAGAATCACTGATGAGCCATAGTATGAATACAATATTAGCCGTCTTTTTATTACGGGTGGGTGGAAGGGGGCGAGTTTCAGACATCTGCCGTCAGATGTGAGCACAGGCTAATTTCATTTGTATCTTGTCGAGAAAGCTACAGCTCTTCCTATTTTTCACATGCACCCATAAATACTTCAAATCTTGACGGCGCGGGGAGGAGAGGATGGGTGGAGGGTGGAACATAAAAAATGACTGCTGGCTGGTTATAGCATATATTGGCGCTGCATATAAAAATCGAGAAGGCTCGCCAGCCAGCTTATTTCGAAGATGCGGTACATCGTACGCTAGGACGATGAATATTCGTAACGGAAATTCAAATTCTGCTGTTGCCCCAGTGCGACCCCTTGACCCCATGGAGCGTGAGGAATGGTCAGCAACGAGTATCTCTCTCTCTCTCTCTCTCTCTCTCTCTGTTTCTGACTTCTTTTTATCTTTTTTCATTGTTCTTCCCTATTTATTTCCTTTCGTCTTCACTCTGTATGCTCTTATTACTTTGCTTGCCATGCATTCACTGTTGTTTCTTCTCTCTGTTTGCCTCTTGGTTCCTTTCTTCTCTTCCTTGCTACAGACTATCACGGTCCTCGACGTTCGGTTTTCAAATCTGGGCCCGCAGACCAGCTACCCTGGCATAAGAGGTTACCGTCAGCCCCTCCCGGCGAAAGTTGGGACAGGAGGCCTACCAGAAACGCTTCCTTCTACATACATTCCAACTTGCTGTTCACTAATCATCCTACCATCACATGAGCTACAAAACTGTAGTTCAGTAGAAAAAAGAACATGAAGACAAATTCCTTGTTGTTTTTTTTTTGTTACACTCGGAAAAGCTTAATTTGTCTCCTGTTTTGTGCTTTGTTTCTGCTGTTTTTTTTTTGTCTTTCCTTTGATTCTTCTTTGCATGTTTCAGCCTTTCCTTCCCGTAACAAACGTATTTATCATAGACGCTTGTATCCATATTCATGGCAAAGCCGCAGTCAGTAAACAGAACGTATATTGGCTCGAGCTTCAGAGGCCACATACCAGAAGACGGACTGAAATATTTCGCTTCACAACGTCTGTGTCCAGTACGGCTAAGGATCACATCCAAACTCCTATTCATTTCACACCTGTTAAAAAACGGACAAAGCGTGAGACTAACGTCTCGCTTTCAGACGGTCTCTTGTTTGTGTGATTAATTGCCAGGTGCAGAGTCTTTCTTGAGAAGCGACTGTCACTCGGCCACTAAACAAACTCAACGTCTTCTCCTTGAATCAAAGATCATTACTGTGCTCAAGAGGTCCAGGAAGTCTGCGGTTTTGCATACGATTTCGTACAATGATGGTCTCTTGCGATAGAGAGCTGTTAGCTCCCAATCAACGACCAAACCGAAGAACCGAACCATTGCGGCCCTGCACCACCTCTTACACATAGTCGCAGTTACAGTAGGTATATTCCATACCTGAGGGCCGTCTTCTCTGTTAACAACCTGACCGTACGCCTGGCCACGGCGACAAGGACACACCTCACATGCAACATTATGATCGGTAGTCAGCATTTCAGTTAACCGCGCATAATCTTCGGTTCTATTCACGGCAGTTTTAAATCGCATTTCACAGCGAAAGACAAATTGATTATGAGTTGGAGGGTTTAGAAATGTAAGTGGTCGTAATAAATTTGTATCCATGGGCACAATTTGATTTTGTCCGCTCTAATAACCAATGAAAATCAATTCAAAATAATGGTGCCCAACATTCAGCAAACTTCTCAGAAGTTACCTGCATCTGGTTGTCTCATACATGGACTGCGGCTTATTTCCGTCCGCGTCCAACAGCCAAAAAAATGACTAACCTTACCCAAATGCACAGGTCAAACTGTGCAAAAGGATTAAGGTGAAATACATGTAAGTTAAAATCGCACAATTCTTCCGCCGCCGGGCGAATTTCCTGCACCAAATGCCATAAGCGAATATTAGATTTGTCATTTCAGTCCCGCCGCCCATATGTATCACTGCCACTCCCATCGGCCACGTTTCCGTGGACCTTCAGGTTTTTACTAAAATTTTTCAAACATTCAAACTTTAACAAAAATCGGGCAAAAATAAAGGCACTTTCCAAGAATACGTAGGCAAGTTCATAATCTCCCGCTTTTATTGTTCCTTACAAGTGGGACAGGGTTTGAAGAAAGATTAGAACATCAAGAACGATTGAAAGGATATGCAGTGTTAATTCACCTGCTGGCACGTAACTGTGCATTTGAAAAATCGTTCATACGCTAAGAATCAGTTACATTCAGGTAAATTTCGGAACATCTATTACAAGTTAAGACCAAAACAATGACTGAATTTTTTTTTTTTTGTATTTTCTCCTGTTAACTTGTCTCCGTTTTATAAAATTCACTTAATCTCTCATTTCTAAACGTGATAGAATCCGTACCACTTAATTTGCACATATAATTAACATATAATATAAATTAACGGAAAGAGCAAGTAAGTTTACATGACAAGGAAAAGCGATCGTTCAGCGCCTAAGAATCTTACTGCACAAGACACAGAAATGCTGAATTTTAGACATAACTCATTACTTTGCGACGCTTAAGAGCATACAAATTATTCAGAATTTCACATATCACACCTCCTGTGTGTAAAAGGTAAAACAATCCCTAAACAGACCTGGACAGGCCCTGTGGGTTCCAGAAATTTGAGGTTCCCATATTTCAAGATAACTGGCACATAATGGTGGTAAGGCTGTCAGTCCCACGCACCAGCCGCCTTCACCCTTCCAGGAATTATTCCTAGTACTCGTTTCTGTTAGAGGCTGAGTCGACCCCCGGCTCACAGTGCGGCCGAAAGGATTATGTCAATGAAATATTCCAATTACACCATTGGGAATCGAACTCACGACCCTCCGACTTGTAATGCCTCCACCAACGGCGCTACCGCGTGCCCCCATTTGTGTGTACTTGCATTTCGATATATGTATGTGTTGTAACAATAAAACTACCCGCTTATTTCTGAATGGAGTCTCGTGGAAAACTGTGGTAAGCCCTTGATGCAATTCGACCTAGAACACTTCAGTTGAAGATCCATTTGTTGCATTCCAGAAGGCCGGTTCCTGCAGTATATTCGCTTCATTGTAAACATTAAACAACTCTACTGCCACACTCACGATATTTACCCACTGACCAACATATAAGTACGAAGCCCTTCAGCCACGTAACAATTGCAACGAATTATTACGACTTAAATTAGATCTGATTCTCTAACAGGCCATCCATCTTGTCAATTTATACATATATATACTCCCAGTTATATTTATGTATACTGCATACTTGGAGCTATATAACGATATTATAAATGGCATTACATTGTATAAATCGGTCTCCGTATAACGCTACGTCAGCATCGGACGTGACAGGCTTGCAGGAGATGAATAATTGTAATACACGACATACACTGGTAGGTAGAGATGAAAACCGTCACGGCTTTGTTGTTGCACAGACAGTACTGCACCTAACGTCGTGCAGAGAAACAGGATCTGTGTTTGGCACTCGGGAAGGAGGGAAAAAAGCAAACGGACGAGAGAAAAAGTATGAGAGAAGGGAATAATACGAATGAAGGGATAAGAGGAAATTAAAGAATGCAATGGAGCAAAAAATAAAAGTAGAAAAAATAAAGCGGACAAGGAAGAGACAAAGAGGAAGTGAGTTCCTCAAAAAAAAAAATGCTACGTGAACGCAAAGCCTTGTAACGTCCACTCCACCCGCAACCTCCACGGATATTCCACCGCCTTTAAGCTCTCCCGTTATACGGCGACAATATAAACTGCATGTCGAGTTTATCTTGGAATTTCCATAAAGATTACGTTTCGGCAAATAGTTTACAGGCACCCTGTTAGTAGCACCATTTATTTTTAAAAGAAATTTCCCTAGCGGGATAGCGAGGCCAATGGTGATAAACACACACACAGCAGAAACCATGTACCTATGGGGCAAATGATGGGTCTAGCTGCGACAGGTAGTTCAAGTTGCCAAGAACTTAAACAAGTAAGAAACACAAATCCTGCATGTTGCGAGTACTAGGGATTATAACTCACCCCTTTCTTTAGTCGTTAACTTTTGTCATCCATTCTATATCTTCTTGTAATTATCTACCTACTCACCCAATCGCCAGCCTAACTACCTACCTACCCACTCTCATGTCTGTCTGTCTTCTGTCTGTCCATCCATCTAAACGCCTGTCTATTCATCCGTCCATCCACCCATCCAATCCTCCGTCAAACCTTCCACTCGCCCATCGTCCATCCGCTCTTGTATCGTGCCTTCGCCATCATTCCGCTCACCCGCCCATCAATTATATATCCACTCATCTACGATCCTCAAACAGCATACGTTGATATCGCAGAACGACATGAATAGATTTCACAATGTCTGGTTATATTGAAAAAGTTAGGAAAGTTTATACCATGGAAAATTGATGATAGATATCAGTACGTACCAATAACGCAGCCAACCGATACGTATAATCAACGTTTGCAACTGCTAAGGATATAAAGTATATAGTTGTATAACATAAATATCAATGCTGTGAAATAAATCAACCTGTCAAAAAAAAAGCTATAGACTCGTACTTATTTATGTAACCATACATCCATACATGGTTCCTCGTTTACGTGTTTATTTCTTAATTTATTTACGTATCTCGATCTATATCCCTTACGTATTCTTTTCCATTTTCCCTTCCTTTCTCCTTGTCTCAACTTCTACGCCTCCTTGCAACTCTTGCCTCCCTCTCCAATCTTTCCTTGTTGTGTTTTCTTTTCACTTTCACAATCCAGGACCAACCGGCTGTGATTTCTAATATGGTGGGTCCCACAGCCGGTCTGGCAATGCTGGCGAACAATATATTTCTGCCCGTTCCGGGAACCTCGCCCAGATTACCTAACCCGGCTCAGTACATGAAGAGCAGGCCTGCGTCATACAGACAGGGTTCCCATCATTAACAGCAGACTGTTCCCTGTAAACTACACAGTGAACTCAATTGTTATACCAACTACTGCACATATATAAAATTTAAATATGTGCAGTGGTTGGTATAACAATTGAGTGACTTAACAACATGCACGGTATAACAACGAAAATACACAATGTACGTATATTAACATACCGACGTTTTTAATAGAATTTTATACAGTATTTAAATTGGGTTCGCGCTTAATGGGGTTAAATAATGTGCCTGATGTAATCACTGGCTTTGTAGTTCCACGGTACAACACTTTGGATTGAGCAATCTGTACATAGCAGAACGCACAGCGGTGGAGGTCGTACTGTTATTAGAAATGGCACATAAATCTGAATCCCTCCATACAGAGGTTATTCAAAGAGTTAAGGCCTAAACTGCGTGTTTCACTATACGGTTTACAGAAAGCCCAAAGCGCTCTGAGGCCAATGTTAACAAAACGAAAATTCTTCAAAGGACGGATAATCTCAATACATGCAGCACATTCAAACTTGGTTAATTAGTTTGTTTTTTACGAAGTAGTTACTCAAATGAAACGCATTTCGTATAAATGTGCCTCTTTACAACAACCACGATTTCGGGTACTACTTTCAGGCTAATAACAATAATAATAATAATAATAATCACATCCTTTTCATCAACGTTTTATAGTCCAAAAATCTATAGACAATATAAAATATACATTAAAATTTGTGGCAAATCCATAAGCTCCATTAAGCTCCAAGGACTGTTCATCAAATAAGAAGTGCTATCAAATGTTCAAACAACCCCCCCTCCCCCGAATCTTCCGCATACTACAGTAATAAAATACGGGGAGTAATGTGGTTGGTGGCATGCGGAGCATTTGGGGGAAGAAAAGAAAGGCATACATTGTTCAGGTGGGCAAACCTGAAGAAAGGAGGCCATTTCGAAGACGCAGGCTTAGACAGGTGGATAATAATAAAATGGATTTTGAAAGACAGAATGAGGCGGCAGTCACTGAACTCATCTGGTTCAGGATATGAACGGGTGGCAGACTCTTGTGAACACGTAGTACACGTTGCAATTCCACATAATGCAGGGGAAATCCTTGATTAGCCGAGGAAAATTTAGCTCATTAAAAAGCCTCGGTTGGTTGGTTGGTTGGCTGGCTGGTTAGTTGGTTGGTTGATTGGTTGGTTGGTTGGTTGGTTGGTTGGTTGGTTGGTTGGTTGGTTGGATGGTTGGTTGGTTGGTTGGTTGGTTGGCTGGTTAGTTGGTTGGTTGGTTGTGTACCTGGTCGGTCAGGTAGGTACGAAGCGTGTCCGGAAATTAGAGATACAAAGGTCTTAAACGTGTACATGTTCAATTTAGAAAAGCGACACTGTGAATGAATTGCCTCTACATAACTTTATTTTTCAACATAGTCGCCGGCATTGTCCAAACATTTATTAAGTTTTGGAACCAGCTCCTGTATCCCCGAGTCATAGAAGTCTGCCGCCTGCCCTTTGAACCACGTCATGACTTCTTCTTGCACCTCATCATCGTCGTCGAACTTTTCCCCAGCGAGATGTTTCTTTAGGTGGAGGTAGGTAGGTAGGTAGGTAGGTAGGTAGGTAGGTAGGTAGTAGGTAGCTGACTCGTAGTTCGTTTCCTACATGGGTTCCCAAACTCTGTTCCAGTCAGTGGCGAAGGGACCGTGTTAGCCGTGCGCGATCGGCTAACGTAACTAATACAGAGGGTAAAGGCCCGGGATAACCCACTTGAGTCTGTAAACTTTCACCTCACAGAATGAATTCCACAAAGTTATCGTTATCGGCGTAGAAAATCTACACCAGGGCCGCATTTAGAGGGGACTCAGGTGACTTAAAATGAGATTAACTATAGACTTGACTGAACAACCCGGAAAAAGCATGATCCCATGCAGATGATATAATTTCTTCGCATGACCTAGGATCCAACCCCTGTACTCCACCACGCCTGTTTTAAACATGTCCGTGCGAGCAGGGACCCAGTGGCAGAGGGTTCGGCTGTGTCGTTATTCACATGTTATGCCGGCAAAGTACCAGGCGGCATCACCGGACCCCAATACTTCACTGCATCCCGTAGCAAGCGATACTCCTCACCACAGCTTACTCATACGTACAAATCGACACAATTTTGTACATGTTTAGGCAAACAAAGAGCATGGCCCAAAGGTCTGTTCCTGTAGACGGTGAAAAAATACAGGAAGGGAAACGGTTTAAAATGTAGGTCTAAACCCCACAGAACATAAATTTAAAGTTTTAGCCCCTCGTTCAGTAGACAGCCAATCAATATGTGAGTCAAGCAGTCCCTCGGTCAGTTACTGTGTTATTTTGATCGACTGGCTGTACTGCGTTAGTACATAACAAGACAGGTAACGTAGTACAAAGTAACAGTCAGGCGCGTTCGCGTAATCATTGTTGCCGTGAAAAAAGCAGTGAATATTACATATTTTGAGTGTGTGTTTGTATTATTGCCTTTGTCATCCGGCAAGAAAATACATTTTCTGCGCAGCGTTATATTGTCATCTGTGGATTGTCAGGGTCGACCATATTTTTCCATATTATCTCAAAAAAGCACGATTTTCGAAGAAAAAAATAGCTTACTGGACATACAGTGTGTGTTGGTTTCCTTCAAAACTTCGTCTGAAATATTTGTCTTTCTAATAAGAAATCGGTGAGATATTATTACAAATCTAAAAAGGACCTCATCTAAAGTACTCATTATTGTTGTTAGATTTTAATAAAACTCGCATTTTCTCGGCAGATTTTCGAAAAATTCTCAAATATTAAATTTCATGAAAAATCCGTCCAGTGACAGCCAGGTTTTTCCATGCGGACAGAGAGACGGAGAGACACGATAAGTTAATATTCGTTATTCGCAGTTTTGCGAAAGCCCCTAAAAAAGGGGGGTTTCGGGAAAAAAAATGCAAATGCGCTCTATAGAACTCTGTTCAGATATTTTCTGCCAAACACATCGATTTTCTATGCCGAATATAAAATACAAGGATTTTCCTTAACTGTGGTTGGACTGTAATTTGTTAGCAGAGACACGACTACTTAGTGCAGCAACGTCAAACTTGGCCGGTTACCTCACCTATTTCCATCACGCCACCACACAGAAAGGGAAAGCATCTGTCAGCGTGATGCATGGTGACGACATAACGCCAACAGGCAGCTTTATTGTGATTATTTTCTTCTCCTCTTCTCGTTTTTTATACCACCTTTAACCAGACCTTTCTCTTTTCCACACCACAGAAATTCAGCTTCAAATATGTTCAGCACACACTGACAGAGAGATGTATGGGGCCATAAATACGACGTGACACTACAAGTCTAGAAAAGTGTAATAGATAAAAGGCCGTAAATATCATCCACGGAATTATGGCTTGCAAGGAACATTCTTCAAGTCAAATAATGGGAACAACATTAGTTACACCTATCGACGTTAGTGTTGAATTTCTGTAAGGATCTCTCTTTCTCTGAACGTCTAGCTACTAGCCTTACAGATCTCGTGTCTGCAGCTTCTGTTCTTCTTAGTTGAATGCCCGATAACATGGCTGAAGAGACTACGCTACACAGACACAAAAGAAACGTCAATGTGAAAAGGTGTGAGGACTGCGTGGAATTGCAAAAGTATGGGAAGACCAAACGCGCGCACGGACGTCATACTACAAGACACCGATCTTTCTTCATGGCTTAAGACATTAGGCCACATGCATAAATATTTATGTACCTTTCATTTCCATCATATATTTGCCTCTAAAACCCGTTAACAAGCAGAATAAAAAGTAGAGACGTTAAGCTGCAGGTAGCAAATAACCCTAACGACTATGATAACGCTATCAATTATTCACTCATTCACACTCATTCTTTATTTTACTGAACACATCACTTTGCTTCTTTACACATTTGTTTTAAGCTACTAACTACAAACTCTGTCTCAGTCATAGTAATTACCCAACTTGATGCACAAAATATTATTTTACAATAAGTTTATTAATCGCCTCTACATGTTTCGAGCACTATGTGCTCATCACCAGGAGGTCAAAATTATATATACAACATCTGTTATCATTACACCTGTAGGTGGTCGTTCCGTGCACAGTCCTCTCCCAACCTGTTCACGGAACGGCCACCTACAGGTGTAATGATACCAGATGTTGTATATATAATTTTGACCTCCTGATGATGAGCACATAGTGCTCGAAACATGTAGAGGCCTTTAATAAACTTATTATAAACTAAGATTTTGTGCTTCAAGTTGGTTAATTACTAAGATTGTACTGAGATGCACGGTCAGCAAAACATCAAAATTTACAAACTCTATGCCATCAATTACACTATACTGAGCAAGAATAAACACATTTTTTTACCTCAGTTTCTACTGCATATTGATATATTCATGGTGTGACGTTGGACTGATCCCCCATAATGCCATGACAGAATCTATGAAATTGCAAAATTAGCACTACACAGGTTTCTGAAAGATTTTGTGACAACGTTCGGTTCAGTCGTTTTATATCGGGTGTGGCCGTGCACGATGGTCAACACAGGTAAATCGCCGGACATCAGACTTTTGGTACTTCAGGGCGAGTCTTTGCCACCCCACATATAAAATGCAACATTCTTGAAACCACCCATTCTGGCACCTACAGTATATCCGATTAAATCACACTGTTATTTCATATCCATCGATCCAACCAAATCATTCCGTGACGACTCTGGGTAAATGACCAACTTGATGCACAATTACGTTATATAATACGTTTATTGTTACAATCCTCTACATGTTTCGAGCAAATCTGTGCTCATCACCAGGAGGTCAAATTGTATTAATACAGCACCTGATATAGTATTCTCTGTAAGTGACCCTCCGGTGTGCACACCCCACTAGATGCTGTATTAATACCGGGTCCTGATAAGTCCTTAGCCCGAACGGGAAGGAGACAAGCTCGGAAGCATGTCAGGGACGCTCGCGGTTTCAACAACAAAGAGACGCGAGCTGTCATCAAGTTTCTTTTTTTTTTTCTGCACGTCAAGGCGCCGAAGGAAATTCACGTCATTCTGACAGAAACATTAGCTTATTTCGTTCCTGGTCGGGCTAGGGGGCTTATCAGCACCCCTGTACTGACATCCTGATGATGAGCACAGAGTTGTTAGAAACATGTAGAGTATTATAACAAAAAATGTATTATATAATGCAACTGTGCATCAAGTTGGTCATTTACCCAGAGCCGTACCATGATGCACGGTCAGCAAACATAAAATTCATTCTGTGACGTTACGCAAAAACCAAGCTTAATCATTACCATGGTAACTGGTGTTTTACTCACTCAATGATACACACAAGGGGTCAAACTGTAGAAGGACGCATCACCCCTATTTAGCCGAAGTGGGCTCAGTCCTTCAAGTTTTCAAACTGCGTTTGGTAATGACTTCTCGCACCTCATAAGCGCCAGGCGCCCTGTACGTTTGGTACTGCTTTACTTAACCTTTTGGCGCCGGAATTATTTTTTTTAGTTTTAGCACACCCTGTATATAAAATGTGAATAATACAGAACGAAATAAGTTAGAATTATGAAACAAACTGCATTTTGAAGAGAAAAAAACGGAGAGTATATACCATGTTTAAAATATTCGGTACCTATATTTGTTGAATAAATATATAAAATGCAACTTT
>Ga0123352_10013794_pt1 | contig 12835 bp, 7 predicted proteins | sample TergutLab28metaG_FD_89700 | JGI IMG/M metagenome (GOLD analysis project Ga0123352, IMG submission 89700) | Labiotermes labralis P1 segment gut microbial communities from Petit-Saut dam, French Guiana - Lab288 P1 | ecosystem: Host-associated > Arthropoda: Insects > Digestive system > Gut ... | reverse complement strand
TGTTTCTGTTCTAGGATTATCATCAGGGAGCGATATCGTCCTTGCTAGAGTCATACTATAAAAAGGCACATTAATTTCGCTGCACCAGTTGGGTATTGTAGCAACACGGCATCTTGCCACAACACCCAACTGGTACAGCGAAATTAATGTGCCTTTTTATAGTATGACTTTAGCAAGGACGATATGGCTCCCTGATGATGATCCTAGGACCGAAACATGTCGGAGTGTTTTTAATGTTTTAATATTTTAATGTGTAAATTTTATAAATTGTATGTATATGCAGTAGTTGGTATAATAATTGAGTAATTCAACAACATGCACGGTGTAACAACGAAAATAATGTCTAGCTACATTCTGGCAGCGCATTTGATTATTACGATGTTTTCATATATTTCCGTAGTACTTTCGGCCAAGTTCTGGAAAATCAATCAAACTGGTCACGATTTTCTTTTTGCAAGTATTCTTTTATAATCGTTTCCGAAGTTATTCATAGGCATCATTAAAATTTTTACTCAGAAATAAGTTCTGTATTTGGAGCTTATAGTTACATTAACAGAAAACAAACCCCCTATATATATATATAATCAGCATAAAGTAACTTCAGATTTCGAGACAGGTATTACAAAATGAGTGGAAGAAAGCGAAGTGGGTAATGCGTATTACGTTTGACGATAGCGAACCATATTTGGTTTTTAAACTTCTTGCGTATACAGACTTACCAGAGAACGTTGACTTTGGTTTGAGCTCTTCTGTGTTGGTCGACGCAACTTACCATAAAACAATACAATATAATTACTAAATGATTACCGACTTTTCGTAAACGTTATTTTGCCCCAAGTCTCCCTAATCAACTACAAATCTAAGCCGTGCAAGAGCCCGAAAAAAGAAAAGACCACAGCTCTAAAGCGGTGACAGCCTAAAATCAGGCAATTTGTCTCTATTGTACGTACATACCATTTTCTTGAAAATTGGAAATTTCTGCATGTTCTTCTATTGATCCTATTTGAGTGACCCTATGGTCCCTCCAATAAAAACCATTGCTTTTCTTGTGGTTGGGGAGGTGTGGCGCTTTATCTCTTGGGTAGTAACTAAATATTTAAATACGTTATGTATAAATTTCATGCTCAAAATATTAGACGTATCTTACACTCGCAAATTCAACAATTTTACCTCCTCACACAGTCAGTGAATAGGGCCACTTCGCGCAAATATGACAGACTTGCATTTACTTCCCTAAGTCTTCACCATTTGACTCGGTTTTAGTAGGGTGTAATAATGTTTGAAGCCAAGAAAGGTAAAAGAGTATGCTTTAAAGATGTTTGAAAATATTCGTGAATAAAATAACACCAGTACTGTTGTATTCTGTAACAGAAACTGTCTTCCTATAATTCATTTGGCGTACTGACGCCTTTGTATTATCTTCAGTGAGATTAGCATTTCTAATTAGAGCTATAACATAGATCACAGTTCTGAAAGTGTACATGAAGGTTGAACAGTTCGAATACAAGGCTGTGCTGGGACCATACGTTCAGCAACACGTATACCTTTATACACAGACACATAGTGTGAACATACACATACATATACATAGGCAGAAACACATACATTAATATGTATAGTTACTTATGCTTCATACGTAAGTACGTACGTAAATACATACCTACATGCATTATGCATACATAATACATATATACATACATACACTACATACATACATACATATACATACATACATAATACATACATACATACATGCATACATAAATACATATGTACATACGTACGTACATACATACATACACACACATACATACGTACGTACATACATACATACATACACACACACACACACATACATACATACATACATACATACATACACACACACACACACACACAAACAAAAAATAGTGTTATTTTTTTCTGTCCAATTTGTGTAATATATGTAAGAAGATGCTTTTTGTTTACAAATCCTCGCAGAATGATGAACTAAACTCAACATGACTTCAGTAAAGAGTAAGCAAGGTAATTAGTTACATTTGTAGGCGCGTTGACAAAATTGCGAAAAGCGAGTATTAGCTTCGTCGTGTCTGTCCATCGGCATGAAACAACTTAAATTGCACTGAACGGTTTTTCATAACATTTGATATTGGGCGATTTTCGAAAATCTGTCAAAAACAGGTTTCACTAAAATCCGACATGAATACCCCGTGTTTCACATGAAAACCTATGTGATTTTGTGATAATATATTGCTGAATACTTTTAAAAATGAGGCATGTTTCAGGCTAAATTTGTACAGAAACTCAAAACACAAATTTTATATTCAACAACTTTTTCCGAAAATCGTGTCGTTTCTGAAATTATGTGGACAGATATGGTAGGGGCAAACAGGCCACAGATTGCAATGTAATCAGACGCATGCGCATTGCATGCTGGATAAATAAGGCTAAAAACACACACACACATTCAGAATATGTAACAGTAATGACTTTTCCACGGTAACAATAGTTACTCTAACGCCCATCAGTGTTACTTTATAGGCACGTTTCGTTCCTTGTTAATTACTGGCAATGTAAATTTCGAATGGTAACTTGGTAATCTTACCACTCCACTCTGCATAATATCCGAGAAGTGTTCAGATGTCATTGCTAATGTTTGCAGGCCATTCTTCCGAAAATACCTAACACTTAGTCCGTTTATTGTTTGTTTATGCTGTTTTAATTTTCAATTAGAATCAAAAAATTTTTGGATCTTCTCCAAGACTCGCAAAAAACAATCACTTCTGCAGTAATTTTCGAATCTCTAATAACATATTCGTATGCCAGTATTACATATTGTCTTCAGCATAGTTTTCAAGTTGGAGTACTGGAAGTTTAATGACGCAACCGGAGTGTTAACATTATCTTCACTATGCCGACAGCCTCCTGGACTTACCGGTGATGTCGGTGGTGACTGGGCACACGAAGACACCGAGCAAGGGCAGCGCGATAAGCATGGTGCCGTAAGGTGGACGTCTGCGGCCACACATCTCTTCCGTATACATGCTGCGTTTACCACAGTCGCGTGCCACATCACGACTAGGACGCCGGGACTACCCCGCCAACCTATATGCCGCATGGTCGCACTGCTACGCAGGCGCTCCAAGGCGCCGCCCCCGCCATGACGTGAGGTTAACAAACAACATTGACCGCTCTTTTGATCTGAAGACAAAGGTGTTCTAGTTGATTTCTTTACCTGGAAGTACAGAGTGACCGTACGTGCTGTAAGAAAGTCTAAGAGGGTAATGGAAATGTGGTCATATTAGTAACTTAACTTGCGAGTCGAAAGGAAGAAAGTGGATACGTATCTTTGTTTGTTTGATAGTCAACAGTGTTGTCAGCGGCTATTTAGCTTGAGAGGTTATTGTTGGAAACATGGGGAAGAAAGCTGTAGCGGAACAGTTGAAGTGATTTCGCAGCATTGACTGGAAGGATTGATTAAAATCGAGGCAAAATATAAGTGAGAAAAACCAAGAAAATATAAGTCATGGGAAAGAAAGACCTAATGGAAGGGACAGGAGAGGCAACTCCACATTTCAGTACTAATCATTCATGCAAATTACTGTTATTTTCAAATTTTATAGTGTCCGAATTCATCCTGCCAACCGCGCAGACCTTTAACTTACTAACTCCATGGAGCAGAGTCCTTCTTGAGAAACTAACCAGTTTTCAGCCAGTTAAGAAATTCCCCACATTTTATGGAACCCGAAGGTTCATTACCGCGTTCACAAGTACCCGCCATCTGCCCCTACCCTGAGCCACCTCGATCCAGACCACACCCCCGCAACCTACTTCCTGAAGATCCATCTTAATATTATCCTCCCATCTACTCTTGGAACTCCCAAGTATTCTCTTTCCCTCAGGTTTCCCCACCAAAGCCCTGTATAAGCCTCTCTTCTCACCAATACGCGTTACATGCCTTGCCCGTCTTGTTCTCGATTTTATTATCCGAATAATATCGAGTGAGGAGTACAGATCATTAAGCTCCTCGTTATGTAGTTTTCTCGACTCCCCTGTTACCTCGTCCCTCTGAGGTTCAAATATTCTCCTCCATTTCGTAACGTAGATCGTACCAAAGTATCAGCCCAAGCCCGAGGTTTTCTGTATGAATATTTCGTAAAAAGATACGTTTTTACGGTGAGGAGTTTTTAACACCTCGCCCAAATCCCAAGCTGAAGTACCACTCCTTGTCGGCTGTCCGCGACTTCTCATTCAATATATTCGCAGCTACCCTCCAAATCGGAGGCCGTTCCTCCATCCGCAACCTGAGGACGCGCCATGCCGTGGTGACAGGGACCCACTTATCACGGTCCGTTGAGCCTTCATCTTTCTTAATATGAAAAATTAAACACTTCAAATTATTTCAAAGACGTAATTAATATTCATTTCCAGGAATGTGTTTTGTAAAGGCTGAAAGTGACTAATTATTCAGACCTTTCATCTACATGTTATTTCATTTTTAAATTGAGCAGTTAAAATATCGCATCCTTTCCTTTTTAATTGGCATATATAACTGCTGGTAAAATCAGTATTCACTCCATGACAAACGAACGTAAGTAATGAGGTACCCGTATCGAATTTAGACCCGTTATAACAACAGCTGCAGATGTGAAACCTGTTGCTACATGTCAAGAACCAGGTTTCGCAACTCTGCATTTTGCGGGATAAACAGCAGGTGGATGCATATTATTACTGTAAATGATAAAAAAAATTTTAAACTGGAAAATTAATAATTTTTAAATATCTAATAAATTAATAAATAAAATTGCTAAAATGTTATATCCAACTTATGGATAGAGGGCATGGCAATAAATGACTAGAATCTTTGTTAATTTCATCGTCTTACATTTCTTCACTCGGAACCTGAATCTCTTTACGTGACCAACCGTTGAAGATGAAAGGAATTCCTATTCCTTTGTCTGTCTGATGTGGTTAGGCTGATACCCTCGTCGAAGTATTGAGAGAAAGCCGATGATGGGGAGACCTGTTCTTTCCGAATGGCTGTTGTCAGCTGTACCTGAGATATAGAATATTATCCAAAGTATAATACATTTTTTAGCTTTAGGTTCCTGTGGCCGTGCATCGTGTGCAAATTGTGAAGAGAGAGAGAAAACCAACAAGATGCAACAATCAGATGTTTATTATCAACACTGTCTCAACATGTTTCGGGCATCATTATGCCCATCTTCAGGGGAACAAAGACCGTGTGTTACTGCATGTGGTGTGCTGCGCTGGTACTGCTGGATGTTGTTGGTAGCGGTTGTGGGGCGCTGCGTTGTGGGTGCGAGGATGCTCGCACCCTGCAACGCTGTACTTATTAACAAGCACTACAAAAAATAAACTTAATTATAGTTGTATTTCTTACAACTTTTTATTTATTTTCATCGTGTAAAGAAAATTGCAGTTTTCCATACAATAAATTCCTTTACAAAGACATTAGAGCATTTAACTGAGAAAAACACAGTAAACTTTACGTCACTGAAGGCAAAGTGAGTAAACCCATAGCATGCCTTCTAGGGAAAAAAAACCGTACGTTTTAACAGACACCAAAACAGTCGCGCTGATTACTTTGTGGCCTAAACAAATCCCAGAATCAAGTCTGATTCATTAACGCACCTGTATTTAATCTATCCATTTTATTATCGAATCAACTTAATATTCTGTAGATAATCACTGAATGCATTCGCACAGTTTATCCTATCGTAATGAATACAAAATAACAGCCATTTAACAAACTAGTAAAATTTTCCTCCTGATTACTTCACCGTCAACACCAGCTTCCAATCATATTCATAGCGCACAATGTATGAGAATTATTGTAGGATGAACGTGTTGTTTAGCGCTGTCAAATTCGTCAACTGTCCTGATTAATTTGAAATGGATAAGAGTAAAGCTTTATATATCCATGGATTACCGCCAATTAATTTGTGCTATAGGCTGGATCATGATGCGTTATATCAATTCATATTGCGTTCAGGCCTGCTAGCAATGGACTACTTGGTAAGCTTCATATGAGACCTTGTTCGCTAAATTAAATTTTAATGCAAATACAAAAGGCGTATAATACAACAACAGCACATGAACTGAAATAATTAATAACAACAACAGGAAGTATACAAATCTCCGGTACAGACAGAGTTGCCAAGCGAGCATTTATATAAAAGAATTGAAAAAAGTAATGACAAATTTTACAGTTTTCGGTGGACAATCTTTAAACACGGAGAAAATGAAACATTTTTTTAAAAATCTACCACTTAAGACAGCCTACAAAAAATGAGCCTATTGATCCCATTATCTCATAAAATTTTCTTTGAAATATTCCTTGTTTTGTCCTATTTAATGTGGGGAAATCAGAAATCGAATAAGAGGGGATTCTAATACTTTGTGGATCAAAAGAGGGGAAACACGTCTGATTTCACAGCCGGTCTCTTCTACTAATGATTAGAAGTAGAGTATCTTGCTAACATAATTTTTCATTCCTGTGGTCAGTGTTGGTGAAAAGCAACGTGTTTATAATGGCCATGACACAGTCCCTTCAAAACACTTCTGATAGCCGATACACATTCGCGCTACCTCAGCACTTTCTACTCTGCCTAGACAGAAGTAGCCACAAAATAAACAAATAAATCTGGGAACATTATCACAGGAAAGTTTAGCATTTATTATTTGTTTCCTCAAAGGAAACAAAAAATTTGAAAATTAGTGTCCGTGACATAAAAATGAAATACTATCAAATGAAGGAACTTGCAAATATACAATTTACAATAAATTCAAATGTAGCAAATTTACACACACACACACACCACCGTGAAATTCACATGTAATATTTCAGCAAGGCTGACATGCGGTTTGAAATCTATAAGACTGTAAATATGGTTACATAATATAGCAGGCCATGATTAGTTCAGGCCTTACGGTATGCTTGTAAGTGCTTCATGTAGGAAAGCCTTGTAAAAATAGCCCTAGTAACAAAATTTGTGAATTGCAGTCACTTTCAGGTATAAAAGAAAATGTGCTAGAACGACGCATCGATAGACAAAGTCCTTCGTTTTCACAATTACAACTCTTTCATTTTCTTGTGAAATTCGTAAATTAATTTATAAACATAATTTTTTTTACCCGCTTTGTTTTAAACATTTGCCATTGTGAATTGTTTATTATACAAAAACACTTCGTTTCTAAGGTCTGAAACTTGTAGATGACTATGGTTATGATGATAATGATAATAATAATAACAATAATAATAATATCACATTACACCGGGTGTATTTTCAGATGTTCATTAATTATATTCAACACTACGCTGACATAACCTGTGACATATTGACGAGCCAATTAAGAACGGAAAAAATTGGCAATTATCTTGGTATACGCTTTGTTACAATTCAGTCGCTGTGAACTGTAAATTGCACTCCTGTTACGGTGTATAAAATGATCTAATTGTACATTAACTTTGTGTATGAACAGAGACAAGGTGGTACAGGGTATTCCATACACTAAAAAGAGGAAGTTCACGTAAAAGTCGCCCTCGGTACGCTCAGTGTGTCATTAGCTTTTTGTTAAGTTGAACGAACTCTTTCATGTTTTATAATAATTTAGTGGATACGTTCGGCGAATATAAGAAAGAAAAAGATTTCAAAATTTTTTATAATTCTATGTTCAATTTGCATTTTCTGGTCATATATTTTATTGCCATTAATGTCCATTGACACCAAATCGAAGAATGTCTACAAACTCAGAATTCTTGTTAGTTTGCTAGAATGTGCAATAATTGTTTTATGGAGTAGAGTACTCTTTGTTATGTCTTTGAAATAAATAAATCTAAGATGGTTGTAGTGGGTCCCTGTCACCACGGCATGGCGCGTCCTCAGGTTGCGGATAGAGGAACGGCCTCCGATAATGAGGGTAGCTGCGAATAAATTGAATAACCAGTCTCGGACAGCCGACGAGGGGTGGACCTCCAGCTTGGGGGTTGGACGAGGTGCTAACAACCCCTCCTTGTAAAAAACTTTGTTATGAAACACTCACATGCGGGATTTTTTTTAGTGGCGGACGCTTGTGAGTGCGGTAATGAACCTTCGGGTTCCGTGAAATGCGGGGAATTACTTGACTAGCTGTAAACCAGTTAGCTTCTCAAGATGGACTCTGCACCATGGAGTAAGTAAGTAAGATGGTTGTATACTAAAGCCTGTGAAGGTAAACTTTGAGTGAATCGCAGTGAAGTGCATTAAACTTGGTCGGGCTAAGAGCCAGTGGTAAGTTCTGTGCAAGGGGTGTTCAAACCTCTAACGTTTTGTTACAATAAATTCTTTTACGTAGTGTTGTATAGTCTTATATATCTCGGGGGGAAAAATCGTGCATTCTGTGTACATTTAAAATTCAGAAACCTGCTCTGCCTAAACCTAGTAAAATGAATGTGTCTTTTATAAACACTTCCAACATATTAATTACTTAAGCACTTACTTTAAAAATTAAAAAATCAGTATTTTCTTCTTGAAAGTATTTAGATGTATTACTTAAACACGAAATATTTTTATGACAAATATTTAAGGACTTATATAATAACTCATTTCTGCAGGTAGGTCAAATTACGTGTACACAACGGTAATGATAGTCCTCTTGATACACAGCGATCGTGAGTGACCTTAGCAATTAAGAAACAAAACAATTCTACAGGCTTATTTCATCGGCATTCCTACCGGCCCTCCTGAACGTTAGTGCTTATTGTAAAGGTTTATGAAGCTTCACGCCAAAATATATTGATTCAATTTAATTAAACAACCAAATCCTAGCTTGTAGTAAAAGCACAATATAGAAGTGCATATCCAGTATATAGAAGTGAATTTTTTTTTACGTTTCAAATACCAATAAAATATATCCTCAATGGAACAGAATTCTTCTGTTTAACGACACTGTCAATTCCTAAATTTGCTCCTTTCGTGTGTCGGAGGTATGCTTCTGAAGTGTGAGAAATGAGTAGCCAGCCAAGCAATGTTACCGACAGGGGAAAATCGAAGAGCTAGTAGGTAAACCTTTCCCAGTGTCACATTTTTCGCCACAGTTCCCACAAGGACTGACCTAGAATCGAAGCACGTATACACTGAGAGGTCCTTTTCTGAGTAAATATTTTACTGGTAACATCGATTTTAATATCGTTAATTATGTTCAAATGAGAGGCGTCTTTAAGACAGACCAACACAAAATCTGGTCACCGAATTTTAAGTGTATGGATTGTTATAGAATACAATGTAATAATAGTGAGCTCCTTAATCATTATACCAACTACTGCACATATATAACATAAAATTTAAACATTTAAAAATTAAAAACGCTCCGACATGTTTCGGTCCTAGGACCATCATCAGGGAATCGTATCGTCCTTGCTAAAGTTACACTATATAAAGTCACATTAATCTCGCTGTACCGGTTGGGTGTTGTGGCAGCATGCCGTTTTGTGTAATGTTATGTTGCGAAGAGTGCCCTGCTATAGATGTGCATTCTGTGCTTCGTTGCGTGACACACCAATACTGTATTCACATGAGCCCGCCACTTCTTTCTAAACTGATCCATATGAATCCAGTCCACGCTTATGCATGCCATTTCCCTAAAATAATTTTAATATTATCCTCCCATTTAAGCCTAGGTTTTCTAAGTGATCTCTTATATTTGGTTTTCTCTACAAAAACCCTATTTGCATTCATCTCTTCCCCCCCCCTGCAACCATCAGTTACGGACAATCTAATCTTCACATTTTCCATTCCGTATATTACGATTCAGTTACTATAATTTAAACCAAAGAATACACACAATTGCATTAAATTTACAATAATAATACAAAAACATGGGATGGGACCACGGTAGCACAGTGGTTAAGGCGCTGCGCTACAAATCGGAAGGTAGCTGGTTCGATTCCAAATGGTGTCACTGGAATTTTTCATTGACATAATCCTTCCGATCGCACTATGGTTCTGGGGCCGAATCAGCCTCTAACAGAAATGAGTACCAGGTATATTTCCTAGGGATAAAAACGGCCGGTGCGCAAGGCTGACAACCTTACCACCATTCTGGGCCATTGTCACGTAATCTGGGAACCTTAACTTCCTGGAACCCTCTGGGTACCTCGGGCCTGTAATGGGATTGATTTACCTTTACTATAAAAACAACTAACGCCTACACATTTTCGGTCATCACTGGTCCATCAGCAGGGAATAAAGTAATTGTATAAACTGAATTCTTAATATATTGGTCTCTTGAATGTAGTAGAACCTCTGAAATATCTTCAGTGTAGAGTATGTAGATGGATGCTGATAAGTCCTTTGCCCGACCAGGAAGGAAACAAGCTAATGTTTCTGTCAGAATGGCGTGAATTTCCTTCGGCGCCTTGCCTTGCAACAACAAAAAAACTTGATGAAATTCGTGTCTCGATTTTGTTGAAATCGCGCGCGTCCCTGTCATGATTCCGAGCTTGTTTCCTTCCTGGTCGGGCTAAGGACTTATCAGCATCCCAGTATTTTACAGAAGCTTACGGACAAGTTGAAGATGTGCTTGAGGGCGAAAGCATGTAGGAGTTAGTGGTTTGTATAATATCATTGTAACTATAGTAACACTGTGTGCATTCATTCTTTTAAATGATAGCTATCTTATCCTCTTTACTACTCACATTTCGCTTCCTTACTGGGTAGCGAAATTACATAAAACATACAATCAATCATACGTGAGAGTACCAGTACAATCATCGGAATAAAAATACATGAGAAATACTTCCTAAATTTCGTTTCACTCTAAATCTAGCATTTGTTATGAAGAATATGATGCTCTACATTTCTTGTTTAAATTGAAAGTAGTTTTATATGGGCTGACTATAAAGCCATTAAGTTTAATGCTGAATTTCCTTCATTCCTTTAGAAGCCAGGGGCCATTGAAAAGAGAATTATTTGCTTATGATCGAACATGAAGAGAGCGATGTTGTCAGCGGCTCCCCAAGCTCACCCCCCGTTTGTGGGATATGTTTTTGGCCTGATAAGCCTCCTCCTCGTCCAGCGCAGAGATAAATGCAGGTAAATAATTGAAACAATTAATGGTTTATTGCTGTCTCAGAAGCAGAAACAGTTGCTGTGCTGTACAAAGTAAAATTTATTGAAGAAATACTTCAAAACGTTATTGAATATTACAGGATTCGGACAGTGGTATGTTGCAATGAGAGTTATTAATTTTGTGGGACCTATCAATTACCTGAAGCTTCTTATTTCACAACATATTGAAAAATGTGTTAGTTTTTGTCTTCAGGTGGATAAAAGAGAGTGATGCTAAATTTATAATTTCAGTTCTAGTTTCCGAAACGAAGTGACGTAAGACATCCAAAAAATGGACAATTTCCAAGCTTATTCACAGAGTGAGACAAATGTTTTATCTGCACATCTTTTCCTCACAACAACTTTGTGACTTCCGTAAATGTAATTTACTGGATATTGATTGCCCTAGAAAATCAATGTTCTTACTCTGAGAGGTAGAATATGAAAATTTGTTCATAGGATTTAGAGAAATTTTATTGCCCAAATCATAAATCTCTTTGACACTCATTTTATGGCGTGTGGCCCTCGTACCATGTGAACGAGATAAAAATGGTTTATGAATACCAGTATCGCAATTTTTTCACAAAATCCCATTGTTTTCCTACGTGTTTGAAATTTGGTTTCAGTCGTTGGGGGCGGCAGGAAATTGAGTAGCAAAGCTGTTCCTAAAAGACACCAACAAATGTTGCAACAGGAATTTCACAGCGTAACCTACCTCACCTTCCCTCCCTATTTCGGCTCTTAGTAGTCTATAAATCATCTCTCGCAAACAGACACTTCATTTGGAAAGGGAAACGCTTTTCTCGCCTAACCCTTTTGTCCTTCGGAGCGTGAACCTCCTAAAAGCTATTATAATGCCATCCTGTGACTTACAACCTTAACCAAAGACTGATAACAGCATTCAAACTGCAGTCAGGGTGAACGAGGCACACTTCGCACCATGAGAACCCTTGGCACATGTGCCTTCGTTTCAATAAACTATGGCTCGAAGTTACTTCTTTCTCCTTCCCATTCTTAATTCAATTATGTGTGAAAGTGATAATTCATACCATCTACCACTATTATCATTCAGAATACTCTATTCTTCTGTTACCGAAGGTTAAGATTTCCTTTCATCCTCTTCTTAGTTCAGTAGAAATTTATTTAAAATTCCTCACATCCTTCTGCTAATCTTTTCTTTTAGGTTTACCTATTCCTTATTACCTTTATTAGTTAAAGTGTCCGTTTGTGTATATTCTATATATGATCCCCCTTCCTAATTTAGAACTCTATCTCTGAGTAAAGGCAAAATCGGAAACCGTACGTTATACAGCACTGTTATTGCTGCTATTGTTCTAGGCTGTTCTGTTGTTTTCTGTAACCTGATATACAGCTTCAAGTCCCGTAGGCTGAAACACAGCTGCACTTAATGTAGGCTCCTGATACAGCTTCACATTAAGTGGACTGACATAAAATTTCGAGTCCCGTAGGCTGGTTCACAGCTTCACGTGTTATATGATGATATACAACTTGGCGTCATGTCGGTCCCTGATAGAGCTTCACATGCTATAGACTGATATAAATCTTCAAGTCCCATAGGCTGATACACAGCTTCATGTTCTTACTTACTTACTTACTCCATGGTGCAGAGTCCTTCTTGAGAAGCTAACTGGTTTGCAGCTAGTCAAGTAATTCCCCGCATTTTACGGAACCCGAAGGTTCATTACCGCACTCACAAGCGTCCG
>Ga0123352_10013793_pt1 | contig 12835 bp, 6 predicted proteins | sample TergutLab28metaG_FD_89700 | JGI IMG/M metagenome (GOLD analysis project Ga0123352, IMG submission 89700) | Labiotermes labralis P1 segment gut microbial communities from Petit-Saut dam, French Guiana - Lab288 P1 | ecosystem: Host-associated > Arthropoda: Insects > Digestive system > Gut ... | reverse complement strand
TAATTTCTAGCGACATTCACAAGTCCAGTAACTTACAGTGTTAAGCATAGTTCAGATCAACCCGGTCAAAATACCCACAGCAACAACAGTAACAACAACAACAACAACTTGCCTCCATTATCGTCGCTGCACGTAGAGTCATAACTGTTGGAAGATGCGCTCAGAATATCACGAAGCTACCAGCATACAAAGAATTACACTGAAAAAAAAAACTAGACAGTTTTGCTTCAAGGCCTAAAGGGTGGAGTCCTTAATCGTGAAAAATTCTTCCCTACTCGACAACAACAGCTAACATGGGTGTAGTATTACTCGGATGGCATGCAAGATCTTCACTGATTGGTCCAAGAGTTTTGCAGATAATTACAGGCTACGTTGTACAGTGGTCATTACAATGCCTCGTACTGCTGGGTAATATGGGTGGGAGGATCAGAGATGATACAGGAGGCTCGCTGCACAGACTTCTTGTTTTGTAATTTATAAACCGCCACGCACAGTGTAAACGGCCTATGGAATGTTCTCAGTACAGCTAAGTGCGGCGTAAATGCAAGTGGCTTCTGACGTATGGGTTTTCGTGGTTTCTGTCAGTGCCTCCAGGCAAACTTCTGGATAGGACCTCAAATTGAACGACGCCTCCTTCCACATCCCTTCCAATTAATCATCCTTTGCCGCCCCAACATTTGACGCTATATAGCTAATCTGCGCTACTGATAGCAGAGCCAGACTGTAGCGCTGATAGCATAGCTAAAATGTAAAGCTGATAGCATAGCTAGAGTGTAACGCTGATAGCATGACTAATCTGCGATACTGATAGCATAACAAGACTATAACTCTGATAACATGGCTAGAGTGTAACGCTGATAGCATAGCTAGAGTGTAACGCTGATAGCATAGCTAGAATGTAACGCTGATAGCATGGCTACAGTGTAACGCTGATAGCATGGCTAGAGTGTAACGCTGATAGCATGGCTAGAGTGTAACGCTGATAGCATAGCTAGAGTGCAACGCTGATAACACGCTAGAGTGTAACGCTGATAGCATGGCTAGAGTTTAACGCTGATAGCATAGCTAGAGTGTAACGCTGATAGCATGGCTAGAGTGTAATGCTGATACCATGGCTAGAGTGTAACGCTAATAGCATGGCTAAACTGTAACGCTGATAGCATGGCTACAGTGTAACGCTGATAGCGTGGCTAGAGTGTAATGCTGATAGCATGGCTACAGTGTTACGCTGATAACATGGCTAATCTACGATATTGATAGCATAGCAAGACTGTAAGGCTGATAACATGGCAAAACTGTAAAGCTGATAGCATAGCTAAAAGGTAACGCTGATAGCATAGCTGGAGTGTAACGCCGATAGCATGACTAATCTGCGATACTGATAGCATAGCTCGAGTGTAACGCTGATAGCATGGTTAAACTGTAACGCTGATAGCATAGCTAGAGTGTAACGCCGATAGCATGGCCAAACTGTAACGCCGATAGCATAGCTAGAGTGTAACGCTGATAACATGACTAATCTGCGATACTCTTAGCATAACTAGACTGTAAAGCCGATAGCATACCTAAACTGTAATGCTGATAGCACAGCTACTTTGCAACAATGATAACACAATTCTTCTTCTTCTTCTCAAACACTACTTTCCCTCACGTGTCTTGGTTGTTAATAAAATATTGCACCATTTCAGACGGCCTCTGACCTTCGCCTGCTTCTTCTTTATTCTCATTGCATTTGAATCCCCTTCAACCGCGTGCATCCATCGTTCACGTGTTTTTCCTCTTTTCCTATTTTTGTTGTAGCTGTTGCAATTTTTATTGGACTTGGTTAGTTTGCATTCCTTCAATTTGGCCATACCATCTCAGTCGGAGGGGTTTTAGAGATTTTACAGTATATGTGTATATGAATATGAGGGCGATGTGGAGTGTATGTCCGCTGACTGTCAGAACAGGCAGTACGTAGTCAGCGCGCTGCAGCGACGTGAAACACCGTAACATTGCCAGCGCAGTGGCTCTGCGCCCGTTCGTAGGCTCACTTTGCATTCTGCTTTTTCTGACGAAAAATACTCGTATATTTGAAAATATCTCACACCTTCACATCGACTTCTGCTAAGTCACAGCGCAGTAAAAACGTTGTGCAACGGTTGGGACTAAGGCTGAACACTATCATTACCTTAGTCGCTGTGGCTTCTAGAGTGCTGCGAACGGCCAGCTGACACGCTGACATACGGATGCTGACGAATTTGCATAAGGATGATGACACGCTGAAATACAGATGCTGACACGCTGACATAAAGATGCTGACATGCTGAAATACGGATGTTGATACGTTGAAAAAGGATGCTGACACACGGATGCTGACACGCTGACATAATCGAGTCTTAGTCACTAACAAGCTATAAGGGCAGACTGTCGGATCCATCCATCTTGACTCATGCAGTGTGACACAGCATATCTATGCAAACCAAGCTCATACACTACGCACTGTATGTATATGTTTTGGGTCAGACTCGATCTGACTTCACTGCATTCGGTTTTGTCGGCAAGCGAATAGCCGCCCAAGTGTTCCTTTTCAGAGACATGAGCTTGGCTAGACACTGTATGGCATAAAGGCTGAGTCTAATGTCTAAGTTCATGTGCCATTTAACGACGCTTCAATTGTTAATATTATGTACCTATTTGGAGTTAGAAAAATGAGTGTGGTGCTGTAGTAGAGTGATACTGGCAGGAGAGGAAGGAAGTACTGGGAGAAATACCGGTCACAGTGTTTGTCCACCACAAATCGCATAGGGAATGAGCTGCGATCGAACTCAGGTTTTTATGGTGAGAGGCCTAGGACTAACGGCCTGAGCCATGGCACAGCTCCGCATGATTTTAGAACGACCATTGTCGACGAACAGCAATTTATGTCAGCAAAAAGGCCTTTGACATTTCAAATGGAAAATGCGACAGCTCTCGTCTGTAGCTCTGATTACCACAGACAACACTTCCATTGGCCCACTCTTGTACACAGACTATCACAGAGTATAACTTCAGAGGTCAGGGTCGCATGCTGTCACCCTCTACTGAGTGTACACTGCATGAACAGAGTTCGTTCTTTTCAGAGGGCTGCACAGAATAAGCCGTGTTACTGACCGGGCTGCATTACCGACGGAAACATTGATACGCCCTCGGCTGCTTCATAATGACACTCACTGCTACCTGGCGTACGTATGCGTAACTATAATGGTAACTGTAATTATCAGGTGCTACATGAGATAGAATACACAGAATATCAAGTCTGAAGTTGTTACTGGTGTACAGCCAGACAAACAGAGAACCCAAACAAATGTGAGTTGAAGTACATTTCAGTTTCTGTATCATCAAGTGATTAGACGTATTTGTTAATCGACATTTGCAAGAAACAGCACTCTTATTTTCAAACGACAAGTCATATCATAAAATCCAAATTTATTCTCATTGTTACACCCAATGGTTGTGACTATAAGACTCCATCCATCATTACCTTCACAGACATGACTGTGCCTTAACAAAAACACTTGTAACCTGAAACTTCAATCTTGCAAACAATAGTTTTAAGTCAGATAATTAACTAATTACTTACCGGCACAACAAACATCCAACGCACTTCAGTCCCACCCTGCAGTTTGCTTTAAGCTAACCTCCTCCTGCTTCACAAACAACAAGGCTCAGTATACCCCTACTGTGACTACAAACTGATCGGACCATCGTTCACCTGGTCTTCTAATTTCTGGTTTATTTCTAGGTATTTAATAAAATTACCTCTTAGTAACGTGTGTTCCGTCTTTTCCAAGTCGTTTGTCTGTTTCTAGCGTACTTGACAGTGTCTTCTACACGTAGCAGAATTACCTAACCTCATAAAACCTTAAATATTAGGGAAAAAGAATCGTTCGAAACGTCGATAAACACTGATCCAGCGACACAGTGTCACATCCCAACAGCACAGTGGATACCTCAAACCTCTCACACTACATCGGTCAACTCCAGACATCGATTCTACACGGTACACAGAAATCATCACTGATATCGTTAAGGACAGGAGCCAACACAGAAATGTATATGTGAGCTAAATTATGAGTCTTGTAATGGCAAAGCAGGTGGTGCGTATCGTTACCAGTGTGCCTTAAAGAGCTGAAATAGATTATGCATGGGCCTATGTAGCGGTCATGTTCTTACCCGGACACATGCATAATGAGACAGTTGAGCTGCAGGCTATGTGGGCACAGCGGAGGAGATGAGCTGGTGGCCAGATTCTCATAGCTGCAGAGCTACATTATAATATTAGAAACCCCGAGGGTGAGGGGGATAATGAGGCAGAGGAGGAGAAGGAGGCGGAGGTAAGATGGGGGCAGATCCAAAGCATGGTCCGCCCATCAGAAGACTGCCACAGCACTTCTCACAACTATGCAGACTCACACACGAGTCAGCGAATACAAGATGGTGGTCCGGCGTCTGCAGTGCGTGGCCCAGGTAACTTCAGTTGCATTGCTTTGGGAAATCTGACACGAAATTAGTGCTTATCCCTATTCTATTGCATAGTTTTGATCCTCCGCTAACACCGCTACATTGTTGGCTGTCTTCACGTGACTGTTCTCCCACAACTGCAGCGTTTGAAAGTATTACATATCGTAAGAACGTGGAAGTTCTGAGTATCGAAGCCACGCGGCAAGACGTCGAATTGTCACCGATACGTTAACATTGTCAGGCTTCATACTGAAGTAAATAAGGCATTTAAGTTTTACTTCCTCCCTCACAGAAAACGTATCGTATAAATTACAAATACCAATCTGTTAACGTCGTTTGCAGAAATAGTCACTTAACATTCGGAGAACCAAGTCATACTACATTTCTACATTCATTCTGTGCACACAATACAGAATTACTAACACCAAAACTGATGGTATAAAAATAAGCGGGCCCACGTCTTTCATTTAAGCGCATTACCCACCAAACCAGATAAATACAAAGTATCAAATTCTTCGCTGCAAAATTTATTCATGCAAAGTTAGTTCAAGTAAACCACATTCTGAATTATCCACAATAATTTTCTTTCCACGTTTCTACAGACCAGCAAACCCCCCACGCCCCAGCCTGTGCACATACACGCACACGCGTGCGCTCGTTGGCACGGACGTGAGTGATATAACCGGAGTGACTGTGAATCAAATAGCTTTGTTATCCATAAATGGGTCCCACTATCGCTAAATCTTAACCATCTATATTTCGGTGGAAAATGTGTGCCATCTGCTTGCACGCCAAATAATTTTCCATTTCTACACGCAGAATGTAAGAATTGTATAGGACCACAGCCAATCACAGCCTACACACCCAGGCAGAACACCGCATGCAGTAGGACACGTCTTATTCTCCTGATGATGGGCATAATGATGCCCGAAACATATTGAGATAGAAAGTTTGGTAATAAACATCGAATCAGTTGCATCTTGTTGGTTCTCTCTCTCTTCACCTTATATTAATATACGCTTTCTTTTTACAAAAATATCATCGATCATCCAAAGATGAAGTTTCGATGATTTAAAGCAACATTTTCTGCTAATTCCCCCCCCCCCCTTGAAAGATCTTCAATCAATCTTGACATAATCACAAAAACATATTTCACATTTCTTGATTTGTTAAATTTGTGGAAAGCACACAGATTGCTCTATTATTTCTGAACATATCATTTAATATAACAAATGGCTTTGCCCTTACCCTTTCTGTGTTGTAATGTTATTCCAGCTTAATAACTGGTTACGTGTTTTCCAGAAATTAGGCCAAACACTGGCCTGTCATTACCAACACATTATCCCAATATACCACACGAATGCTTCCTCTACCCAACAAAATTCCATGAAACCTTCCAAACAGCATCCTCTCCTCTGGCAAGAGGCGGTGCGATTCCTTTGTTGCTTTTATTCCATTCTTAAGCATCTCAGGCGACTGAATGCAAATGTGGCATATGTTAAATGCGGTCTACCTGTGAAACCATTTCAGAAGCTTTGGGATTGACACTTTGTGAGGATCAAAAGTGGAAATATTTTTTTGTCCAGTGTTCGTCGATTTCCGAAAGGGCGCTTTTTCTAAAGGTTCGCGTGTTTCTTTCATTTAGCCTCCTAGTCAAAATATCATGCAGACGAAGCATTGTTGCAATGATACTGACAGGGGAAAACTGAAGTATTCGGAGGAAAATCTGCCCCAGTGCCACTTTGTCCATCACAATACTCACACGGACTGACCTGAGGTCGAACCTAAGGCTCCGCGCTGAGTGGCCGGCCTGAACAAAGACACGGTCTGAAAACTAAATTAGTGTACTTTATATACAAAGATTCGGCTCGTACCTCACAGAGAACACCGTGTTTCCATCTTATGCCATGGAACAGAGTCCTTCTTGAGAAGCTAACAGGTCGTCAGCCAGTCAAGAAATTCCCCGCATTTTATGGAACCCGAAGGTTCATTACCGCATTCACAATAGCCCGCCATCTGTCCCTAACCTGAGGTGCTTCCGTTCGAGAAACCAACAAATTAAAGCTGTAGAAGCAAATAATATTGACAATTGCAAGAGTTACAGAAAATACATAAATACCTTTTCACCTTGTGTAGGCCAAATGCAAACTGTTTGGTGTTAAAATTGGCGGTACACATAATAACCACTACAATTCGAAGGGTTAAGATAAGCTACACTACAAACTTGTGTCATTAGATATTGGGGACGTGAAGTGACTGTACCGATATGCAGCAGCGTCTTTGCTTCATTTATATCCGGATGCAAACTGGGCCGAAAGGAGGCAATCATTCCGAATGGGCTTATTCCTGGAGTGCATCGAGGTGTCAACAACGGGTAGCCAAATGTATTGCCTAAGGAGTTACAAGCAAGGGAATGCAAGTGGGGAATGAGTGTAAATAAGTGAAGTGATGTGAAGTGAAGTGAAGCGAAGTGAAGTTACGGTAAAGTTCTTGGGGACAAAATACAATACACATTATGGTGACCTTAAACTGAGGGTGCTTGATTGTATTGTGACTATTTTATTTGGTGTGTATTTTGTACTGTGTTTGTTTTAACTTGTTTTGTAATGTGTGGGTGTGTGTATGTGTGTGTTTTGTAATGTGTGGGGTGTTTTGGTAATATATGTACTTGTATTTACTGTGTTTTGTATTGTTTGTACTGTGTTTTTGTATTGTTTCGTTTATGTATATTTATTCTTATTTGTTTTATCCGTACTAGTGTAAGGACTACTGCCACCGAGTGAAAACTGAACTGCAGTTAGTAGTAGTAGTAGTAATAGTAGTAGTGGTAGTAGTAGTAGTACGTGTAATGTGCAGTGTGACAAATGTACACGTACAGGTGCACACCAATCTGCTGCCTCCGTCTTCAGGGTAGATAAGGAAGCGTGACATCTTGTGGTGGAAAAATGAGCAGTTTGAACTTGGCAAGGATACCGGCAATAAAATTTGTTTGTGGGATTTTCATATCGTCTAAACTGATCCTTATTTACTAAAATAAACGAATAACAAATCAGACTGGAGCATTCCGACTCTCGAGATGAAGGCAGTACATTTCTTCGGACCCAAACAGCCACTACTATGACAATCAGAACCTTACATCCAGTTGCCAGACGCGTGTCAATATCGCTCGGAAACGCATCCTATTGGCTATTGGCTACTGCACAATGCTGAACGTGGTGCTGTGCGATTTAACACTACTGAACGGCACATAGACTGATGCAACTTAAAATTTGTACAGGTATAGCTATAGGTTCAGGTATACTGACAGGGACTTTCAAAACGTGTTACGGGATGATACACACCACACACAAACATACACCATACACACCACACACACTGCACACACCACACATACCATACACACCACAAACACCACACACACCACAAACACCATACACACCACACACCATAAACACCACACACATACCATACACACCATACACACCACACACCATACACACCACACACACATACCATACACACCACACACGCCACACCATACACACCACACACCATACACACCACACACATACCATACACACCATACACACCACACACACATACCATACACATTACACACACCACACACGCCACACCATACACACCACAAACATCACAAAGTCATAAACACCACACACACCATGCACAACATACACACCATAAACACCACGCCATTCACACCATACACACCACACACACACACATACACACCATACGCACCATTCACACCACACACTGCACACGCCACAAACACACACCACACACGCCATGCACACAACACACCATAAACACCACACACACCACGTCATAAGCGCCATTCACACCATAAACACAACATAAACACCACACACCATAAGCACCAAACACACTATATGCACCATCCGGCTTGCTATAAAGTGCGGAGGTTAACACAGTTCATTGAACGAAGTGTTTGAACAGCTGTAGCACGGTGCCACTCTTGGAAGGGATGAACAATATACGTGTCAAAAGAATGTCAATAGCAGGCCGCATAATTCACGGAAGATTTGTAATTACATTTACAGAATATGCCGGTGCAGGAATTAGCACATCCCATTTTAAATCCTGCTGAAGACAGAAGAAACACCACATTCTTAGCACACGAAGAGGTTCTGTGCTTCTTTAACGAACAGAGCGCAGAGCGGTATAAGGACTTTGGAGTACAACTCCACGTGTTCTGAACCTTGGTACCAGGTATGAGTGATCATTTTCAACCGCTGTACCTACTGAACAGGACGTTGATCGGCCCTCATGGCCGGTCTGGACAGTTCGGAGACGGGAAAATAACTAGGTTTTTCGAAAAACATAACCTGATACTTCGGTCGTTGTCCGCGTATCTTAGACACTGTATTGACAGAGCTACCACGGTGTACAGCGTTAGAAAGGTAGAAATGGTCTCAAAGAGTGGATAATATTAATGGAAAAATTACAAAAGTGTGAATTCACAAAACAGGGAATTCTTTCATGTAACTGGAAAGACACTTTGCATGCTGTGTTGAGAATACATCGGGTGCAATGTTACTGGACGGAACCGTACTTGGAAACTGCAGAAGGTTATCCAAATTAAGTTGGAAACAAGTGCCTGAGGGACAATATCAAATGTATGGGAAAGTGAGGCCAGTCACGCCGTTCCCGCGAGATGCAGCCTTGTTCACGTACGCAGGGACCATACGCCCTCCTTTACAGTAAGAACACAGAAGGGACAGCATCCGGCTGCAGTCGACACCAGACAGTTAATTAGTGCTGACTGTTTGTAGGTAGCTGCAGTGTAATGCACCATTCACAGTGTTTTGAAATATAAATACAGTAACGAAAGCCACCTTTATCCACTTCAAACCGAAACGTTATGAAAAGCCAACTGTGTATGGGGAATCAAAAATGAAGCCTGCGTGTCTTCTGACCCATAGCGCGATACACCCTGGGGTTGGTGACGTTCTCTGTCGCTCATCAGAACGGATCATGCCTGAACTACAATAATGCCAACTGCACTGTTCCATTGAGGAATTCAGTGTCGTTTCACATGAACAGAAATTGCCGGATTGTTACAAAAGACGCTGACAGTCGCACCTTCTCCTTAGTCCATTACAAGACACTCTATACACAGAGCAGTGAGCTGCAAGATTTGATACTGTACAGGTCATCACCTACTTAACCAAATTACACGGTGTCAAGTGGCACATGATATTAATATTCGCATGAAGTACGAAAGACAGCCTCATGAAACACAAGACGTACGTTAAATCTGCTGTCCTTTATGGGTATAATTTTCATGAACTGCGTAACGTGAACGCAAAATCGTGAGTTCAAATCAGAATCTCGGTCCATGTGTTCGCCTGTTTCTACCATTCATACCCAAAATTCCTCTCTAGGCATGCAATTTGGAATTGCTGTTATTACATAAAACTAAATAAAACTAAATTACTTACTTACTTACTTACTTACTTACTTACTTACTTACTTACTTACATACTTACTTACTCCATGGAGCAGAGTCCTTCTTGAGAAACTAACCGGTCCTAGGCTAGTCAAAAAATTCCCTGCATTTTATGTAACCCTAAGGTTCAATACCGCTTTGACAACAGCCCGCCACCTGTCCGTATCCCGAGCCAGATCAATCCAGTCCATGCCCCCCCCCATCCCACTTCCTGAAGATCCATAACGCTGGTAAATATTATTTTTGTCACGTGAAATCCAATTTGTGTTTAAGAATTTTTCCACGCTGAGTCCAAATACGTTATTAAAATTGCTCTGTGACCCACAGGTTTTGTGTGACAGAATTTTTGGAAATGCAGTTTTTGGGAATGTAGTTTTATTTATCTCTCTACCGGAATATATTATATATAGCTGAGGCTCTGTATTGTATTTTACACATAGTGTGGGCATGAAAACTTAATCATAACAAAGACAGTTGACATGTGATCCCAATCACAGACAGCCAGACTATGAAAGCTCAGACAAGTACTGACACGATGGGACATGAAACTAAACAGTAACTTCTGCTTGGGGAACTCTGCACTGCTAGTGGTGTGCCGCACAGCGTTGTGGGAAGTTGCGAGGGTTGTGTGTTCTTTTTAGTGAAGTGTTCTGTGTAAAAGGATCGTGTTTGTTATATTGTCATCACGCCAAGGTAGTGTTATATCATCCTGACACCTGCTGCCACCTGACACCTGTGAACTGACCTTCAAATCTCAGAGATGAAATTTTATTCCGCTCATTAAGAAATGTTATGAGCTTTATTTTGAGTGTAAAGTGGGTGACCAAGATAAAAGTTGGCCCCTCACATTTGTTGCGTAACTTGTGTAAGGATTCTCGCAGTATAGGTAAATAATTCGCGCACAATACCGTTCGCCGTTCCCATGGTTCGGAGGGAACCGGAACACCACCTATCAGATTGTTACTTTTGTTCAACAGACATAACAAGGATCACCTCCAGGTCTGAACACACAGTGAAATATCCAGATTTTCCACCTGCAATGAGGCCTGTCCCACACAGTGAAGAGTTGCCTGTACCAAAGCTCGCTGAATATCTGACTTTTAGCGATGACAAATCCGATTCTGGTGAAGAAGATCAAGGACAGCAAGAAGGGGACAATATCCGTCGCGATCCGACATTTGAAGCACTTCTCCTCATCTAAACCCCATTTAATAACACAAGGAGATCTTAACGACTTTGATTCGTGATCTGAATTTGTCTAAACTAAAAGCTGAACTCTTCAGTTTCAAACGAAAAGCGTGGAATTTTCTCCTTCAGGATACTGAAGTGTTTCTTTCGCAACCGCCAAAATGAATTCCAATATTTCTCTCAAGAACATGATCTGGTATTTTGTAATGATATTTGCTCTATTGTAGAGGCTTTTGGACACCGACACTGTCCAAATGAGGGGCGTTTGTTTATTGATTCTTACAAAGTAACCTTAACAGCTGTGCTTCTACCTAAAGTGAATGAAATCCCATCTGTAACCCTAGTCCATGGAGCTGATATGAAAATATGAAACTACTTTTGGAAAAGATCCACTACCAACACTCTAACTGGAACATACGTGGGGACTGATAGGTGATTGCTCTCTGGCTTGTCTTGGAGCTTGGCTACATAAAATTTGTTGTTTTCTATTTGAGTGGGACCGTGGGGACAGAAAGGTCATTACACCCACAAAGAGTGACCTGAACGAAAATCGCTTATTTCAGGACAGAAAACGGTAGCAAGTTCTGTACCGATCAACCGTTAGAAAGTTAATGTACCTTCGCTGCATATTAAACATGGACTCACTTTTTTTTTCAAATTTCTTCAAAATTGCGCTGAATTTATGTATTGGAAAATAAGTCTCCCAGGATAAGTGATGCTAAAATCAAAGAAGTGGTATTGTTTGGATCTCAAATAAGAGAGTTAATAAAGGACATAAAATTTAAAGACCGGCTAAGTGCAGTGGAAAAAGAAGAATGGAAATCATTCAAAAATGTCACTACCAATTTCTTGGGAAATCATTAGGCAGAAAAACATCGTGATATAGTGGCTGATCCTGTAAAGTCGTATAGAGCTGTGGGCTGTGGTGTGTATTTAAAGGGGCATTTCTTAGACTTTCAGACTAGTTTCAAGAACTCTCGGAGCAATGAACGAAGAGCAAGGAAAGCGATTTCACCAGGAATTTTCCACTATGGTACAGCGGTACCCAGTCAAGTGGAGCTCCAGCGTGGTGGCTGGTTATTGCCTGACATTTAGAAGGGACTGTACACATGCAAAACGTAGCAGAAAGCAATCCACTGTTACTCTAGGTCATGTACATACTGTCTATAATATAATGCAAATACGTTTTCTTCAAACTTCAACCGCTTGTCAATTAAAACCCTTGCGTGATAGAAAACATGCAACGTATTTGAATTAAGCGCAAAAAATGCTACAGGGTGTACCTACTTAGATCGTGTGACAATAAATAAAATTTATTTTGTTACAATTCAAATTAACACAGTCGTCTTTGTCCAGATAACAATTCCTCAGGTAACCAAGAAGTTGTTCACAATTCACGGAACTCGAATCTTTCATGACAGTTTTCACAAAAGCCGCATACTTGCCCCTATCCCAAGCCAGTTACATCACTGGGCTGCTGTAACTCTGGTCCTCCCTGAGACCACCACAGCACCTCCTATTAACCCCTTGACGCCTAACGACCCATATAGGGGTCGTACCGCACCGCTAACCTCTAAAGTTGCATTTTATATATTTATTCAACAAATATAAGTACTGAATATTTTAAACATGGTATATACTCTCCGTTTTTTTTCTCTTCAAAATGCAGTTTGT
>Ga0123352_10013787_pt1 | contig 12836 bp, 6 predicted proteins | sample TergutLab28metaG_FD_89700 | JGI IMG/M metagenome (GOLD analysis project Ga0123352, IMG submission 89700) | Labiotermes labralis P1 segment gut microbial communities from Petit-Saut dam, French Guiana - Lab288 P1 | ecosystem: Host-associated > Arthropoda: Insects > Digestive system > Gut ... | reverse complement strand
TAACGAGAAGCTTAAGGAAAAACTTGGAAGCTTTACCAGGAAAACATTCGATAGATTCACTACAAAAGACAGCTATACTTGGAACATCACACATAATACGGAAAGTACTGCAATGTGAAGCTATAGCCTGAGCGGTGGGGATCACCGCTGGTTCAAGAGAAGTACCAGGAATAAAAGGCCTGTGACAAGAGACATCCATATAATAATAATAATACTTTTAGGTAGTGTCATCAGCATTTCCAACCGTTAAAGAAGGTTGCAGGAGCTTTGGATCTATCCGCTGACAGGTTTACGTGTAGGAAAATCCGATATTGAACTGCAATACGATACGTTACTGTCTGCATTAGCGTTTTCGCGGATTTCTTAGAAAAGCAAATAATAAGGATGCATCAAAGTTTACGATTTACGAATTCTATTTGCGACCAAACTAACATTAATTAATGCTGCTACTCGATTTAAAATTTAAGCTTATTTATTGAATCCGTACGAGCGCATTACGATCCCTTCGGAAAGTAGGTAAATATCTACCGAATATCTACCAAATGACAAGTCGCAACGGCCCAGATTTATCCAACAGTCGGCAACGTCACTGTGAGAACCTGAAATTTCGAAGACCCAAGGTTGTTTTATAAAAAAAGGGGGGGGGGGCGTGGATATTCTAATACTGAAATTAACCAACCATTCTCAGATATCTGATAAGCTATATCTTCGCTGTTCGTATGTGATACGCTATGTTGGCAATTGCTTACGGACGTTACGGGACGAATTTCCTGTCCCAGAAGAGCAATGACCTCACCCACACCGCGGCGGAAGCCGGTAAATCTGTCATCTGGCAGTCGGTCAGATGTCATCCTTTAAGATATTGAATTCCGGGTCAAATTTCTGATTAAGATTTCGTCGTGTAAATAAGTGAGTGGCTTAAAAATAACAAATATGAAATTCTCACAAATAACATCTTCATTACAAAGAAATGTTATGAATCCATAGTCCTGGTCGTAACATTTGTGACGTGACCTGTGTGCGTGACAACCTTAAGTAGCAGATGTGTATGGGGAGGGAAAAAGAATTTGCCTGTGTTTTCAGGAAGTACTTAGCAATTGCAGCCTTTTTTTTGAATGGAAGCATCACGATGTGCTCTCAACGTAACATAATATTATATAGTGTACGTCAGCACAATCACTTTATTATATAAGGTAATACAAGGCCATGTTTCGGCTATAACCTAGTCATCTTGAGGCCTATATTAACAATTGTGTTACAAGACGCTATGCACACTTTGGGATCCAATCGTGTTTACATTCGTGGAATATATCCAATTAAAATGTTTGTCTAAAAGGTGTGATGTGCACATGTGTTATATTCCACGAATGTAAACACGATGGGATCCCAAAGTGTGCATAGCGTCTTGTAACACAATTGTTAATATAGGCCTGAAGATGACTAAGTTATAGCCGAAACATGTAGCCTTGTATTACCTTATATAATAAAGTGATTGTACTGACGTACACTATATAACATTATATTAAATAGCAGCCTACCTACTAATGGAATTGCTGGGGCTAATTTTAAGAAGTGTTGAAAGGCAATCTAAATTCTGTTGCTTGTGTATCCGTGCAAACAATTGTCTGGTGCATTTTCCATTCAGAATGCTCCGAAATAAGAAAATGTTTTATTGCGCATGTCTTTTATATGTTTCTTAGAATATCAATTTAGGCGTCCGCTAGCGAATTGCAAGGGAATGGTGCTACAAAACAAATTAAATTTAATCTCTGTTGCTGGTGACCGTTTTTCTGGAGGAAGGTACAGGTCTACAATCGGCAGTGAAACGACGGATTCAGTAATAGACTTTAGCAGGGATGTTTGTCAGCAAGTAGACACAGTGAAAATTTGTGGGCTCATATCTCGTCATTGTACGTTATAAAAGCTTTTACGACAGGGGTGCAGAGATTTTCCAAAAATATAGAAGGCAAGTCAAAAATAAGCAATAGAATGGTGACGTCGAGCGATAGAGAACCAATAAATATCAGCCGCCATAGTGCACAATTTAGACACCCAGGCGACCCAGCGCAAGACGTGTGCACCATTTTCCTTTTCTAGATGTATATATTTTTATAAAATTTGGCAATATTCCATTACACAGTTGGGAAACTAAACAGATCTTGTGGATTGCATTTAGCTGGCTCAGGTTGTTGAGCACAATAGCCTTAATGTCCTCTTGAGTTCCATAAAAAGTGGATAGTTTCTTGACTGCCTGGGAGAATATTAGTTTATAAAAAGTAGCGTAACCTTTTAGTTAACAAAGTTATGGAATAAGAACTAGATATTTGTTTGGATTACCAAAGAGTGAACATATAGGCCTAAATATTCGGGAAACCGAACTTTTACCTTTGTAAAACCAGCCGTTATGAAATCTTAACTCATCATTTTAACTTTAATTTTTTGGTTGTTTCGCCATTGAACATGTTATGTTACGAAATTGTCCTCGTTGACTGTGGAATTGAAGGCCTTATTTCGTTCTAGACCCCAGATTAAAAATCGAAACAGATGCCCACCGAACAGTACGAAATAATTCTTAACATCCTTCCTATCTTTCCGTGTTCGAGGTAATCACGCCGCGTAGATGGCACTATCTTCGAAAGCAGGAACCTGTCAGGTAGTCTACACGTAGGACGCTTTGCAAAATGCGTGGGATAATGCGATAGTGCTTTCCTTTGTGAAGAAAGTCTACAAATATTCGACTAAAGTTGCTTGACACGTGAAAGCACACAAACATAGGCCTGTACCTGCCCAAGTATTTTGATTTATTACCTTATTCTTCCACAAAGTGATATGTATGGGAACTGAACGACCCTTCCCCCGCATCACCTTGTGAAAAGATGACGGATCTCGACATTGACCTAATAGTTTTTAATATAATTTTCGACGGATTGGCGGTTACATGGCCGTGGGAAAAGGGCTAGGAAAGGATGAGAATCTAGCAAGATTTTAAACTGATTGAAGAGTTTGAACGTCATACGAAATGCAGCCTTATTATATGAAACGTCTGCCAAAATTAAGGATATATTCGTTGACTTGTTTTTAGTGAAAAAACACGTGGTATTAATATCATATGTTACGTTCAATACACGTGTAGCCATATTTAAGGTCAGTTGCGAGAAAAAAGATATAAGTACGTTGTACTGCTTATAGGCTAGTCCTAAACGTGCTTGTTAAATTGTCTGCAAGGCGAACTGACTGCTCCAGTCTGACGGATAGTGGTCATACTCTTCACACCGGGTGTGCAAAATTATTAACTGTGAATAGTGGAAGTGCGTGTCGTTTCTACTGTCTCTACATTGTAATGTCACGTAAATACGTTAATTTTTATATTAAAAGTGAACACGTTTAATGGTGCAAATGATTACCGTACATGTTAACTATTGCTCGCTGTGGCGCAGTTGGTTCAGGCATAGCGCTACAAACCTCGAGGTCGCGGGGTCGATTCCCGATGGTTTCATTGGAGATTTTCATTAACATAATTCTTCCGAACGCACTATGGTCCTGGGGTCGACTGAACCTCTGGCAGGAATGAGTACCAGGCATACTCACGGAAGGGAGGGGGTGCTTGCAAACTTACCACATTCATGGGTCAATTTCCGGAAATCTGGGAGCCTCAACATCTTGGAACCCTGAGGGGTATGTCCAGGTCTGTACAGGGATTGTGTTGCTTTAGCGTTACGTGTAAACGATAAAATATGTTTTTAACCCTGCTTCATTTCTCCACGCTTGTAATTCTTATTAGTTCCGCAGGACTGGTGAAATTACTGTTTGTAAGTCAGTTGATTTCGTAGTATTTCGTAAAACAAAGGGTTGATAACATTTCTTGGAATGAAAGTGTTCGATAGCAAGCTTTACTGCAACGCACTGAGAACAATACTTAACCATAAGTCAACCGACTGAATATCAACATGGTATTATTCGGTCCCAAACAGTGCGGCAGTATTATTCGATAATGTGTCACGCTTGAACACAGCTAATTCAAAATCCGATCATGTTACATGTTGGGTGAAGCAGTGCGGACTGGATGGTAGTCTGGTAGAGGGGTAATGTGACATGGGGCAAGAACCATTTAGGATTTCGAGACGTTCAATTTTTCGTTTGGAGTGTAGCGTTTCCTCGTCCCCCACCTCCTCGTCCTCCTCCTCCTCCTCCTCCTCCTCCTTCTCATCATCATCATCATCATCATCATCACCACCATCATCTCCTTTATGCAGGATATTTATACTTATATTCCTGAGACAAACTATGTCCCGAGGGAAAACAGTGTTGCAGCTATTCTGTTGTTACTATTCATGGTGCTTATATCGTTAGTTTCGGTGTTGAGTCTATTGTACTTTTACATTAGTACTTTCCGAAGTATGTGTGCAGTGCCCAATGTGGCTGTTTTCTGTAGTTATTATTATTATTATTATTCAGCTCTCACCCATTAGTTTCCTTATCCGGTTCTAATTCACAGAACCAATTTTTGGACATGGCGTAGGTAAACTTTCGACGAGAGATAAATATAATGCAAGGACTTCGCCCACACGTAAAGGTGCAGATGCGGACACATCTGCATGTCGACTGGATTTTGGATACGTTCCCAGTGTTCGAGGTATCGGAGGTTCTTTTGTCCCTTACAGATATCCCTGGGGCTCCATTTTACAACTATATAGTGGATATGCAAATCGATTACTAGCAACCACTTTGACATTAGGAAGGTGACCTGGTTCTTTGTTGTGGCTGTGCTATTCTAATTAGTTCTGAAACAGTATCTCTATATAACACGCGGCCCCAACATGATCTTGCCTCCATTGGTTAATACAAAATATTTTTGCTTGAATCAGCGAATTTCAAAGTTTAAAAATTTGGGATATTTCTTAAACGTTTATATATTTTGAGTGTTTAAAATCAATGGGCCATACTGAGGAAAGATAAAGAACGGTTCTGAACGACGCATAAAATTACTTCTTGGTTCTGACAATTTTGTGATCAGTTCGTTGTTAAAACTTTTGTTTTGAGCAAAGAATATTCGAGACAGGAAAATCCTTTTTATTACATTCAAATTTTCTTATTATGCAGTCACTGTAGACTAATATGAATATGTGCTCTGTGGGAAATGTCAAGGTTGTGGTCTTCTCCGTCGGTCCTGCCGTCCGTCCTTCCACATCGTCACTTTCGACATTATTAAGATATTCCTTATTGGAATCCAGGTTCATATGGCAATAAAGGTTGTCCAGAAAAACTACTTTATGTGTGTATGTCAACTCATGCTCAACACAACGGCTTCGAATTTATTTCCTTTTTTAAAACAGCTTACTATATAAAATAATTCTATTGTTAAATTATAAATTGCATTACACATTTTTTAAGTCTAAACTGTTGAAATGTTTCTCGATAAGGTAAGTACAAAGAAATAAAACTGAAAATATTTGCTGACTTTACATTGCAAGAACAACACAGTTTTATCCACACAATAAAGGAAATTGTTATTGACAATTATTTGTTCTTTCTCTTACTGGAGAGCTTACATGGTTCGTATTCCAGAAGAAGGGATTTTCTGTGTTATTTTACGAAATGAGGAAATTAAAACTGAGATGTAGTGGTTTAGTTATCTAATAGAGTGCTAACAATTGAGGTGTGGAAGGCAAGTTTTTAGATGTAGGCCCTAGGAAAACCGTACTCACGGGGCTGATTGAGAAGGTGCATTTTTTCTAATGTCGGAGAAGTTTGTTCGTCACTGAATAAGAATATAAATACAAATGACACAATGTCTCAACCAAATATCAAGGCTCAGACCAAAGATCGAAATTTACTGACGAAAAAAATGGAATAGAATCAAAAGAATTTTTACCCTAAGTGAGTAAAACATTTAGAAATATATATGAAGTATGTGCCTAAATTATTAATAAAGTAGTTTATCTAAGTCCTAAAGAGATTTCACATCGGTTATGTAATGTTTCGAAATAATGATGGTCCCTCTCCTGACCGCACGTTGCATTGATAGACAGATAATAGCAGAAAATTATCGTTTCGCAAGTTTCTACTAATCTTTCTGTAAATTCTGCCTTGGTCAGCAAAAAAGCGTCACTAAAACTGAACACTATAAAATCAAGTAACTTTAGTAAATAAATCAGTTTTCCTAACTGCAGTTTCCACAAGGAACATGTAGTAGACCAGTTAGTGAAGAAATTGTCTGTAATGGCATCCACAAGTTAATTTTGGATTCTCTACCATTGAAATTGCGACCGGTAGGTTGTCCCGAAACGTCGGGAAGAGATTACCAAAACTTGCTGCGTAATAACCCAGAAGAGCGCAGATCTCATCTACTTAGCGGCGTAAGCCATAAATACACAAATTCATTAAATTTTTCACAAAATACAGCTCTTGAATCCTACGCTGAGCCAGAATAATCCAGTCCAAAACTTACACTCTACTCTCTTAACTGCAGTTTCAACATCAGCCTAATATTACAGTACGTCTAAGCCTAGATCTCGCCAGCACTTCATTCCCTCTAGATACTCCGATAAGACATTTTCACCATTTCTACTAGCTCCACCGCTGTTACATGCCCAATCTATCTCATCCTTCTTGATTGAACACCTTAACAGTGCTTGCTCATGTTAAGAAGACATCAGGACTTTCATACAGCCTATCAAAAATTTGCAGTTTACATAACAAGGCTATCTGTTCCTCATTTAGATAGTGGAATAATTAATATAAAATCTGAAAGTACGTGGATGATATAACCAGTGTCTTAAAGTGAGGTAAACCAGGGTGCTAAAGTCTTGGTAGCCAGGTCGTCGTGGCGACTAAATTTTGTATAATTGCGCTTGTGAGGCATCATTATGGAACTGCCTCATGTCACCCCGTCCGATGCCTAGAATTTTGTTGTGGCTTCCACGTTTTTATTTTTTTTGGAAAATGTAACATTGAGGTAAATTATTGTTTACCCTTTGCTAGAGCAAGGCAAAATACGAGAAAAGTCAGGATAGTCGATGTAGCGGCCGATACTGCAACAGAGTACCACCCGAATTCGTGTCACTTGCCTATCTGCGTCAGCGAATATTCTCGTGTAAATTTCCAGCACTATTTTGTGTCGGTAAAATTTGACGTCGTGGTAAAGCACAGACACAGACTTTAAAAGGACATATGTAATTCCGTCAATTAGGGTAACAAAATGATTTTGGCCTGTTTCCGGAAATAGGCCAAAGAGCGAAAATGGGTAAGACAGAAGGGGAGAAAGCAATGTCTGAATTGTAGCAACACTATTCTGGATGCAAAGAATTTGTGTCGCCAGCATTATGATTCAGATGGACAAAGCTGCTTCTAAAATCGTTTTTCAAACTTTGTCTGTCTGTCCGTCCTCACAATGGCTGGGTTATAATTTCAAAATTAAATCCACGTTGACCAATTTTCTTGAAGTTTTGTGGGAACACATGGCCTTTGAAGGCCATCTCGTGTTTGCACATTTTACCTGCCTGTGAATAACAATAGTTGTGAAGGCCATGCGACAGAATAATTCAAGAATATCACTATAGAAATTCTGTGCCGTGCAGTACCTGAAATTAGCTGCCACCGTATATTACCAAAAGTTTTCAATTTTTTAAATATATTCGTGGTTCCGTGCATTGTAATTCTAGGTTGAAGAAATCCAAAGAGATGCAACGGTATGCAGATATTTATTTACTGCTAAATTACCCTACATGTTTCGGGCGTCCATCGCGCCCATCATCAGAAGTACAAAAAACTGTAGTTGCAGCCTCTGGTACAGGTCATACTATCTGCATACTGATGCAGCTCGTTGGATTTCTTCAACCCAAATGTTTTCAGTTTCGTCTGTCAACAATCACACCAACTGCGACACTGTAGCGCAGTATAGAGAATGTCGTTCAGTAACCTAAATCACAATTCGACACACGAAACAGGATCGTGTTATTTCTTCAACAGGGCAAATTTTTCCAAAATTTTATGAAACCCGAAATTTTATTACTGTATTTATAATAACCCAAAACTTGTCGCCAGATAAAACCAGTCACTACCCTTCCAAACTGTTTCTTTAAGATTATTTTGACATTATCCTTCCATGCACCCCAGACAATCCAACCCCTTTTGGATTTCTTGGACTTTCTAATAGTACAATAAATAAAAACGCTGAACAATAATTTGGGTAAGGCATCTTATTTGAGGCCATTTCGAGTAGGAAATATTACAGACCTCCTTTTATCTTTCCGGAATCTTTATGGAAGCCATCCTTTGAGTTTATTTACTGAACTGACCACACTTATTCAGTCCAACACCACAAAGGTTTATTGTAATTTAATTCTTACCCTTACCTGTGCTGTGTTAGACTGAATGAGTTGTGGATTGTTTAAATTTCCTGAATTTGTTACTTGTTTAATTTAAACAAATTTTAATTAACCTAACTTTTTAATAGCTATAAAATACATTGAGCTTAACTTACGAAAGTCCCTTGCTAAGCGAATAATAAGCTTTCGAAAATTCAGTAGGCGGTACACTGTACCAAATGGAGTGAAAATTAAAACCAATATGCCTTTCCGTTCCTCTATCCAAATGCCATGCCCAGGGTAAAGTTCTATACGATACAGTCTTTTATGTTGTGAAATTGTTTGTCAAACGCCCGGGTCCAAAGCTCGAGTACCACCTCTTTTCTTCTCTCCGCGAATTTGTTCGGCGTAGTTGCAGATACACTCCAATACCTGGAGGTCCTCCCTCCTCCCCACTCCATTGTCTAAAATAAATAAACTAACAATAAAATAAAAAAACACTAATCAAAAGAGTAGCCAGATTATATCAACAATACCAAATGATGTGACTGGTATGACAATATATAAATACAGCCATTTTAGGCGCACTCGTAAAAATTGCGATAAACGACTATTAGCTGCGTCATGTCCGTCTGCGGTCCGTCCGTCCGCGTGTAACAAATCGGATCCCACTGAACGGGTGTTTATGAAAATACATGGTTTAATATTTTTCGAACAACTTTCGAGAAAATTCAAGTTATATTAAAATATGGCAAGAATAAAAAATACTTCATATGAAGACCTGTGTACGTTTATGATAATATCTCGCATAATTCTGCTTGTAATGAGAAATATTTCGGGCAAGATTGGCACAGAAAATCAAAACACATATACTTTCTCTCTTATGTTCCAGATTTCTTTTTAAGAAAGTCGTGGCGTTTATTAGATAATGTGGAAAAAAATGGTACAGCCGGACAGACCACAGATGATAATATGGCGCATGGACATTGCATGCCGGATAACTAAGGCTACAAACGTACACTCAGGATATGTAACACGTCTTGCTTTTCCACGGCAACAATGGTTGCACGAACGCGCCTCAATGTTGCATTTGTACCTTACATTGTTTACCTTATCAGCAGGCCTACCCATGTCGTTACAGCAACCTCCTCATCCTCGGAACAAATAAACAAACAAACACGAAGCTTATGCACACGAAACGAAGGCCACCGCAATTTTGCGGCGTTTTATTGATGAATGTGGCCTGTTCGGAACCACAACGTTTGATAAAACTAGGGGTTGCTTTGAGCGTTTGTGTCGCTTGGGTTTAACGATTTTGCTAAAAGTGAATCCAATAAAGGTAATGCGTTATGTAATTTTAGCAATAGATACTGACCGTTTTGATGAATGAATTAGTGAATGAAAAAATGCATGCGTGCGTGCATATACCACATGCACCTCTCGACATCAATTATGCGTCTAAAATTACATGTTTTAGTTAATATCGTAAATGGTGGTTGGATCTATTTTCAGTCTAGGTTAAGAATTTTATTTTTTGAGGAGAAATAAAGAAATATACTCGAGGTTGATCTGCACTGACTTGTTCTCCATTGATCTGCACTGCAACAGCTTATTGTTATCGGCTATTTTATCAGCCAACGAACACTGGACAGGAATTCGTGTTAATGATAGTAATATGTCATTCACGTGGCTGCGTACTTTTCGCGATGAGTACATAAAAAGACTTCAACGAAAGACATAAGCAGTGGCGTAACAGCGTACTAAATTTGTTGGTTACTAGTGAGGTTACAGATGTCAACAATGCTTTCACTCGGGACACACCCCTTACAATTCTGATTTGTAGAACCATTAAAAAAATAGCCATTTTAGCAGAAATGACTCTTCCATCATTTGTAGTTGTTCATCGATTTTCAGATTAAAATTTCAGTGCCGATTTCCTGTAATTTAAAAACATTTGGTGACTCTGTTTGTAACATAACTTTCTCCCAATATTAGATCTCCAAGCAAGCTATATTAAACAGTTTTATGAAAATATAGTTTTGCAATGCAAGGATTACAGAGCAATTGTTACACTACCACGGAATTGGAAATAACATAAATTCTCTTGTTAATGTGGGGAAATGTTTTGTACATTTCTTCGGCTGATGCGCGCGGACTGGCCGCCAAATTATAGCCACATTCTTCGAGCTGTCTCAGGTATGGCATGCGCCACGCGCGTAAACCGTATAGCGTGTCTGTCGCATTTAGCAAAACACGCACTAGAACCGGGTTAGCCAGATATCAGTGAAACTCCTGTACCAAGTGTGACAAGAGGCAGCAACTATAAACACGATACAGTATGATATACAAATTAAGAAAAAATAGAAGGAAATGTAAACAAACGCGCATAATGCAAACAAAACATGCAAACAAGACAAAATGAAGTTTCCCTGGTGCTCGCCATAAAGGCACACTGGACGAGTAGATAGATGGCTCCATGTGTTCTTAGTCTCTGCATTCGACTGAGGTCAGTGGTCAATTTTAGGATCGGGCTTTTTACCTCAGAATCAAGGATTACTGGCAGCCAATGGGCAGAGCCTGGATGGGTCCCAGAGGCACTCAGGACGTTTTGAAGAAATGAAAAATGGATTGCCCTTGCCAGATATCGAAATCCGGATCATCCACGTCTGAGCCTAGAGGTTATAATAAAGCACTGTATGTGACATTTATTATGATGACATTGAGAACAATGGAGGTGAAGCCATTGGCGTAGGACTCTATGCGCGCTTGTGTAAAAATAACTAACTGTATTATTATTTGGCTTCGTTTAATTAAAACTCCATTCTTTAATGTAAAGAGCGTTACAAGTAAAAACTTCCACACTGGGAAATTATAGACGCAGCGGCACAGTTCTTTCAGAGATCGCCTTCTAAAGACATCTACTGTCAAAGTCGAGATGACAATGATGATGATGATGATGATAACGCTTGTTTGAAAAATTATGATAAGCAAGTCCTCAACAAATTACAAAACCATTCTTCATCCAAGTGGTTAAGTCAGAGGGTAATTGGGGGTTATTTCCGGTGGCAAAGCGGATGGCGCATGAAGCTGATCGCTCACATCCACCTAGTACCAAAGTTAAGAATGAGTGGAGATACACCTCGACTCTCTCATACGTCCTCATGACGCGCAGAGAGACAACGTATAGTACACATAAATAGCGTACACTTATTTTGAAAATCTAACTTCTAAACGGCGAGGAAAATAAACATTTTTAGGCTACACTTTATCGTTAAGATGTCTGTTTACAGTAGTTAACTATAATTTTGCTTGTTGGTTTGTATGGGCGTGAAACTTGGTAGTTACCTTGAAGGAGGAACATAGGCTGAGAGTTTTAGAGAATAGGGTGGTGAGGAGAATATTTGTGCTTAAGAGGGAAAAGGTAACAGGGGAACTGAGAAAACTACATTATGAGGAACTTAATGGCCTGCATGTACTCTTCTCCCAATGTTATTCGAGTTATCAGATCAAGAAGTATGAAATGGACGGAGCATGTAACACGTATGGGGAATAGGAGAGGTGCATACAGAGTTTTGGTGGGGAAAGCTGAGGGAAGGAGGCCATTTGAAAGACCCAGGCATAGACGGGAAGATAATATTACAATGTTTCTTCAGGAAGTAGGATGGGAGCGTGGACTGGATTTTTCTGGCCCAGGATAGGGACAGGTGGCGGGCACTTGTGAAAGAGGTAATGATCCTTCAGGTTCCATAAAATGCGGGGAATTTCTTGACTAGCTGAGAACTCGCTAGCTTCTCAAGCAGGACTATACATGGAGTAAGTCTGTAAGTAAGCAAGTAAGTAACTCAAATTACCGTGTTTCGTCAAACGTTCATTTCGAGTTTATCTGCTGTTTTACCAGCTGCTGTATTTGGTCGTATGTGTGTCCGTAGTTGCAATGTATTCATCGGATTTCTACAATTAATGCAGACAAGGGTGTATCGTTCACGTTAATTAAACAAACACCATATGTTAATTTTGATCTACGATGATGTGTTTAGTCTTTTCCACGTAACATTTGGTATACACTAATGCAGGGTGCCAGGTGGCCTGTGTGACTAAATTTTGTATCGTGGTGCCTAACATTTATGACTTCTCAGTATGGAACTTGCTTCTTAACGACATTTGCGATTTTATGCCCGTTTCGAATTTTGGATATCAAGAGTCTTTCCTCTCAGACACAGCACTTCGGATTTTAGAGACCAATACTGCGTTTTACTCCTTGAGAAATGTGTAAATAAGTGTAAGTAATTTTTGTTTCAAAATTTTATCATTTGTCTAGGAATTAAACATTGAATGGGCTGAAATGAGTTAAATAATTTATAAATGTATAGTCCCAGCCTCAAAAAAAATCAATTGTGACGCGAGATTTTACTTACTTACTTACTCCATGGTGCAGAGTCCTTCTTGAGAAGCTAACTGGTTTGCAGCTAGTCAAGAAATTTCCCGCATTTCACGGAACCCGAAGGTTCATTACCGCACTCACAAGCATCC
>Ga0123352_10013786_pt1 | contig 12836 bp, 8 predicted proteins | sample TergutLab28metaG_FD_89700 | JGI IMG/M metagenome (GOLD analysis project Ga0123352, IMG submission 89700) | Labiotermes labralis P1 segment gut microbial communities from Petit-Saut dam, French Guiana - Lab288 P1 | ecosystem: Host-associated > Arthropoda: Insects > Digestive system > Gut ... | reverse complement strand
TTCCAAATTGTTGTGCAGTTTATGTATTGTTTGTTTTGTGTCGTTCCGTGTATTGTTTGTGTGTAAATGTGTACTGTACTACTGCCACCGGGTGGCTATCCAACTGAAGTTAACAAATATATCATATCAATGGGAAAAGGTAAAGGAAGTTCTGTTTGCCTTCAGACTGCACTGCAGAGCAATTGATTTTTCTGTAGTGCTGTATTAGAGCAAGAGTTTGTATTGTACTTATACATTAAAGGTAACTTACAACAAATTCGTTCATCTCCAATCCACAAAGACGTGTATGGTGAATACAGTTATGTCTCCACTGGTTCGTAACTTCGCCACTAGAGGGAAGCGTTTGTTTGAGTTCAGGCCGGGAAGGCCGCCTTTCCCCCGGAGAAGCCAAAGTTACGTAGCGAATAGAAGGCCGTGAGAGTCTCCCGCGAATAATAATAATAATAATAATAATATTTATTTACTGCAATTGGGTTGTTAGTCGGTGGCAGTGGTTATTTTACATGTATACAAAATATGAAGTTTTTACTACCAAATTTATGTCGGGAGGGCTGCATGAGAAGCATGTAGTGGCAATTTGGACAACAGAAAACTTCTTTGCCTTTAATGGGAATACCGCTGTGACTAACCCACACACACACACACACAGAGGCCTAATGCAAATTTCATTCCTTTCAGTCTATCACCATGTATGTTGTGTTTAAAACGTGGACAGACATATTTCTTACATTATTATTATCATCACTGAGTTTCTTGAAATATTTATGAATATAAAACCTAGGAGCAGTACCTGAGCGAAGGCATCAAAAACGATAAAATGTGCGGAAATTTACAGAATTGTTGTATTTTGCAGTGTACGCTGAGAGAAGGCGAGGCTTTTTCTGAAGGCTTGCGTGCTTTAAACTACAAACGAGACGAAAAGGAAGTCAAATATATTGTCATCTCACTAACTCACTACCGTTACAGGTATATAGACCTTTCTAGAAACCCTAAAATCAATCCATTAATGGAAATATATTCGAAATTTTATTATCTGTTTATTCTATTAAATTACACGGTAAAGGTAAATGTAAAGTGCACCCTTCAACAGGCACTGAGGCTCTGTACAGGCCGTATGGCCCATAGGGGGAGTATAAGTATAGCTCTACTCTTTCTTGACCACGGCACTAGAAGGAGGTGAGGGGTCAGCGTCACGTGCCGGCCGCTTTTTACCCCCGGGGAAGACCCGGTACCCATTGTACAGGAAGCTGGGTGGTCCCCAGTGTCGGTCTGGACAGGTGAGGAAAATCTCGCTCCCACCGGGATTCGTTCCCCGGACCGTCCAGTCCGTAGCCAGTCGCTATACCGACTGTGGTACTCGGCCCATATATTACACGGACACATCTGTAAATCATTTAGTTAGTAGGGGTGATAAAAAACATAATTGTAATGGTAGCTATTACTCCTTTATATACACTAAATACTCTATTTGATACATACTTCAATATTTTAAAAACTTCGATTTTGCTCGTGATATATTTATGAGTATAATGTGAATTTGCGGCAGCATCTTTGATAAATATACAATATCCTAGAATGTGACGTCATTATATATGTGTTACCGGATAACTCGGCCTCAAATATCAATATAGTATAATCGTCATGTGATTGTGTCTGATGCGATTCTTATACCAACACAGAGTAGCTATTTCCCTATACAACAATACCCTACTGGTCATGCTTGTGTTCATTTTTCGTAAGACCTGAAGTTTTGTGCAAACTTTAGGTGAAATTCTTGTATCAAAACACTTAACACCACAACTAGTCTGTAGAGTTTTTAGAAAAGTTCGGAGAAAAATTTTATTGTGACGCTGAACAAGAAACAGAAAGTAAAAGTGCTGTGAAAGTGTCTCAAAGCTGTTGTTACAAAACGCAAATAAATTTCATAAAAGAATATGGATGGTTTTCAATAATGGGTTTACATGAAGCCGCTCAGGATGTGTCTGGTTGTCAGAAATGCCCTATGAATTATATGGGCCTATAAATAGCGACTAAAATGATGTTGGAAATTAATGTCCTTGTGCATTGTCTTGTCCTGGTTATAGAATTGTGTTGAAGAACCATGACGTTTAAAACTTTGGAGCACAGTGGCATAAAAGGTCAATTCTCGCAGGCGTGAGCACGACTGCACCCAGGGAATATATTGTTTGGTAGTCACAGTAATCTTAAGTGTGGTCTACCAACTAGTTGACAAGAAGAATAATTGAGGTTATGCCACTTCAAGTTTATTCTTATAGTTACTGTAATTTTTGTAAGTTCGATATTCACAATCAAATTGTTTGTGTCCGGCACTGTTAGAAATTTCACCGACAAAACACACCTCTTTGTTATCGTCTCGTATTTCCCTCTTAACTTGCACGCACGAGTGTCAGTCAAAAATTGTCTCCGAAACCCCTGTGGGCTACTTTCACGGCCACATCCTTGATCATCCATGAACAGTTTTCCGATTGATGTATGCCGAAAGCTTCAGATCGTATTTTCGCTTACAATGGCTCAGAGAGGCAATACGGTCACAAACTTTGGCAGGAACAGGTCGAATCCCTCCGCGCGACAAATACATTCATAAAATTGACAACAACCTCGGAGTCGGTGCCCTCCAGATGTACCAATATATCGTAAACAAAGCGGAAATTTTATTGCTCGAATTCCTAAATTTATACTTCATTCTTCCGAATTTAATTTTGCCTGTCCGTACGCTGAGCATATTTCTGACCTGGTGTCGAAACAGGATCATCGGTAACAGTGGTTGATGTACATACCGCCCGTCGTAACAATAAACTTTCAGAGAATAGTGGTTAAAATACAGACTGCCTCTTTTAACACAGTACTCTGCAGTTTACCCACACAGTGCGTCATGTGATTCTCAGATTAACCCCGATCAAGTGTCTCACAAACGGTGAGGGTTTAATTTTATGAAGGTTGTTCAGAATAACGTGCGTGCGCTAGGAACTGGATATGATATGTACGTATGTCATGTAGAGGACCGGTCAGGCTGGACTATACGTTCGTCTCATCACTCAGGGCCAGAAGACTGAGTTAGCGTTTTCTTGAAACGTTCGTGGTAGCTACTTTTACATCCCTCGACTAGTTCCTATGGCTACGGAAAGGCGTAAGAAGACATTTTTGACGTGCATCATGTTCCGTTGAGTAATTATTAGTCAGCCATTGCATAAACCCCAACCAGACAACATAGGGACAATTCCTTCGAAAGAAAAATGATAAATTCACATACATTTTTGTCGACAATGAAAGATAAAATTTGTAATTGTAAAATATTTATTAATTTATTTGAGTTTGAAAGATTTTAGTAATTTAATTAAAATATCGTTATAGATATAAACAATATACAGTCAAACACAACTAAATTCATGATTTTATTAAGGTGTATTTCTTACATTGTTTCGTTCAACGACATGTTTCGCCTGTAGTTACGAGCCATCTTCGGGTTGATTACTTTTCTTAGTATGGTAAAATATACAATTAGCAATGCTATTGTTATTGTTTTTGTTGTTACCTACCAGATCTCGTATAACGTACAAACATTTATCGAGTATATACGTCAATTACCAACGACCAAAACATGAGTAACAAAATATCCCGTATGACACATAATAAATTGAAAACACCCAAATTTTTTAAAACACTGTTTACTATGCAGATGCTGTCACAGAATGTCAACAAACTTCCGATAACTTCCGTAGACCTGTGTTACCTCGTCACAAAAAACCACTGCATCAATGAAGAATCCATAAACAGAGTTACATAGAACAATTTTTAGTACCCACACCACATTCCATGATTATAATACTCTGTAATTTTTATATTCTATATAATTAACTTTCACTAACTTAATTTTAATACTGCTAAAAAGTAGAATAAATGTTAAAATTTTTATATGTTTTACGAGATCTCGTAGGTAACAATAACAATAGCATTGCTAATTGTATATTTTACCTTACTAAGAGAAGTAATCAACCTGAAGATGGCTCATAACTACAGGCGAAACATGTCGTTAAACGAAACAACGTAAGAAATACACCTTAATAAAATCATTAATTAAGTTGTGTTTGACTGTATATTGTTTATATCTATAATTCTATACAACACAACGGGGATGTCTGACCTGAAAATTAATTAAAATATCGTATTTAACCCTTCACAGGCACATCTTTAAAAGAATTTGCTGTATTTGTGTGCCTCTGTATATAACCGCCTGATGATGACATCCTAGAGGTCGAAACATGTGTAAGGGTCATAAGTGAGAAACGATAATTTAATACTGATTTGGATTAAATACTGTGTAACGTGTGTAAAAGCGTTTTGAGCATAATGTCTGCATATTTTAAACCTGAGCACAAAACTTGTTTGAAACAGCCCGTTCGAATAAACTTGCTAAACTGAGTGGACAAGCAAATAAAATGAGCCGTAGTAAGTGGCGTTGGTTAAATGAATGAATGTTTGTACGGAGAGCCCACTGCATTACTCACATCATTATGAATGGTTTCTTTCACTAATTGCGGAGATGTGTCGAGCCAGTAAGGGGAACTGATTCAGACTTTTCCTGTGAAGGTCTCTACAGTAACTTCTTGAGATAACCAGGTGCCAGACTATGCATGCACCTGTGATGTAACTACCTGGCAAGCAGTAGTTTCACATGGTTTTCTAGTTACGGTCATTAAAACGTAGCTCATTTTCTCACGGCAGTCACGTTATCTTCAGTTCTGCGAAAGTACTGTAAACACAGGTTGCATGTTTTTGCACGTTTATTGTGACGTATTGGGGCCGGGATAACTCAGTCGGTATAGCGACTCGCGATGGACTGGACGTTCCGGGATTCGAATCTCAGTGGGGGGCGAAATTTTCCGCACCTGTCCAGACCGGCCCGAGGGCCAACCCCGCCTCCTATACAATGGGTACCGGTTCTTTCTCGGGGGTAAAGCGGCCGGGGAATGGCGTTGACCAACCCCCCTAGCGCCAAGGTTAAAGAAAGAGTAGAGCTATACCTCCACTCCACCTCCGGGCCTTCGTGGCCTGTTCAAGGGTGAACTTTACCTTTACCTTTACCTTTATATTCAACCTTTACCTATTACGAAGTATTATATCAAGACATTAAATGATGTGGCGCTTGTGAACCTAACACCTCCGAATTTCGCGATTCTGCCATGGCGTTACTGCTGATTGTGTGAAATTGGATGTACGGTACTTGTGTGGCATTCTGAGTTAAATTTTCGTAATATTTTCGTGAAAATACTTAAAATTATTCAATCTTTACAAGGCTGGAAACTGATAAATACACAGACAGACAGACAGCCAGACAGTCCGCATTTTATTCATTTTTGTAGGAATAAAGGACAGGCTAAACACTATGGCATGCTGGCATTCTGACCAAATACTAAGCCCCTCTTCCATTCGGTTGTAACATACAGGTATTCTGTACGCTTTAAAAGAAGCATGTTTTACGTAGATAGCTTGTCTATCCGTGGCTAAGCGCATTTCTCCATCTGCAGCCTTGTACTAACAACCAAACCGTTTGTCGGATATCCAGAAATTTCGAAGTAGGATTCCTTACAAATTGAGAAACCTGAAATTTTGTGAAAATCGGCAAGACAATCATAAGTTACTAGAAGATGTAACAGAATACCTACCTACATTTGTCACATTTCTTGACCGAATTTGGTGAAATTCAGTACAAGAGGTCTACGCATAATGATATTGAGCCCTAGTCAATTTTGTAGAAATCTGCCTAAGGAATGGCTACTTTTCTTATAGACGTAAAGAATGTTACATTTACGCATATACAATGGTACTGCATGATATTTGGAAAGTGAAAAAGCCTGTTATTAAGTCTGTTCATTGCGTCACGCGGTACGCCATTCGCAATTTGGTCTCCTTATTGCAGCCTGTAGACATGCACAATGTTAGTAAATTAGTGAAATCCTTCCATAATACGCAGGTGGAAATAATTAAGTGTGGTTGTGTAAACTGAACGTTGCCTCAAATTTCGATTTATAGCCTGAATATTATTACAAACAATTAACTGCTTCTACTTCTGATTGTTCCTAAGGCTGTTCTTCAGTCCGTTTCCTGGTCACGGCTTCTCCTCATTCTTCCTCTACTCACTCCTATGTCATTTTTTGCCCACCATTATGAAATGGCTAAAAATCTGTTGCATGAAATTAGGGGCCCAAATTAAGAGTTCTAAACCCGGCGAACTCGGAGACTTTTCGTTTCTGTACCTAATTCAGCCCGGATGTTCGGCTCTCCCAGTTGCCTAATCAATCCGTACTGTAGCCACCTTTCTCAATGTTAGAGGGCTAGAGAACGAAACTGATTACTCATCATCACATATTACGCAAGGTTAAGGAAGACTGGAGCTGTTGCTGTAGAAGGTAAATATTCAGAGTGGGCTGTAATGCTTATATTGATTTGTATTGTCAGTAACAATCAGAGTCCCTAGTATTTCGCAGATTTTATAAAGTACTTTCCAGAAATATAAGTACAAAATAAGTATAAATATTCTTTATGTCACTTCTCGTATTAGTATATAATTTATTTCAGATTTTTAAAGAAAAAATCAGGCTTATAAGAGCATCATGCGATCTGTTCTTTTTCTTTAAAATTCTGAAGAACTGTACAATTATTCAAGGCAAGCAATATGATTGAATTTCCAATGAATGCCAACCTAAAGCCTTGCTTATAAATTTCCCATTTTCTCCAACTCCCACGTGAGACAAATACGCGTGGCAGCCCTGTTAGCGCCTGAAAATTTATAAACTTGACGTCACGTGTGATGGTGACTTTTCGAAAATTATGCAGTTTTGTTCGTGTATTTTTCAGTATAATTTGAGGGAACAATATGGAGAGAGTGATGAAAGTTATTTTATTTATCAATTTATGTCAATAACTAAGGAATCAATCGAGTTAGGTCTGTGTAATTTGGTACGACATTACGTCATAAAATAACCAGCAGAGCTTTTCTTGAGACGGTGACAGTTTCTCAGCTAGTCAACAAAAACACTACATTTGATGGGACCTGACGGTTCATATTCTTGTTTTAAAGTACCCACCCCTTCTCCCAACTCTCTTATTGCAATCAGGTTCAAATCCTCGCTCCGTGTTTCTTTAAGATCTATATTAATCATATTCTTAAACATAATCCTATACCCCCAAGTGTTATCTTTTCTTCAGGGACCCCACCAACCCCTGTATACAGTTCCCTTCTCAGCCTCTCAGCCTTATCACCTAGATACTCGCAAAATTTAAAACAACGCTTGGAAAATGCAAAAATCATGAAAGTTCTCACTACGCAATTTACACTAGCGTCTTTTTTCTTCCAACCTCACTAGGTCGAAATATATTATATATGAAGTTACGAAACTATTGGTAGGACGAATTTGTTTAGTTTAAATGACACAAAATTAATGTACGCAAAATAACTTTCATATTCAAGTATTCTGGTGTATTAATCCGTATTAATTAGTAACGGTCTTCATGATTGTCTTGCATCAATGACGATTAAAACACTTTATTATCCAACAGATGCACACATATATGATTCGTAGATACAATTAGAATTATTATAAATTATTTAACATTTTTTATAATAATTCTAATTGTATCTACGAGTTATATATTTGTGAATCTGTTGGATAATAAAATGTTTAATTAGAAAAGGTCTTTATAATCTCTAATGGCTTACGAAATTAGACGTTTGTGAAGAAGCAATTGGGTTTATGATTTATACTTGTAACTGCTTGCGTATGGGCAATGGTCACTGTTTCGGTCTATACATTTTTAAAGGTCTTTTCGGGACTTTATTCCAAGGCAGGCACAGGCCTACAGGCAATAAACTAACGGAATGTCGCCAACGTGTAAGCACATATTTATGTAAATCCGTGGGAATTAAAGTTTTGGGGTTCTGCGGCGTTTGTAGAAGTTATTTGCCTGTGGTCGCGGTAAGTGTACAGCAGGTATTCGGTACGCAGGGCCAACTAATTTTGGAATCTTTAGACTTACTGATGCAGAAGTGTTATTGTGCCGTTCAACGGTAAGAAGAAACGCGTTCATAATTCCGCGCCCAACTACAAATGATAAAAATTCTAGACCTGCAAGTTCTTTTGGCAAACGGAGAGAGAATAACAGAGAAATATCGCCACGGTCCCAAATACACGACCCCCAGATGTCGTCGCGAAATTTTTCAGCACTGGAACCAAGGATATACGCGGATTCATTAATCCGCATGTCCCAGGTCAGGAAAACATGTAACCGGTAGGTTCGACCGCAGTCACAACCTATCGCTACAGGATTGACAGGCTATACAATGTTTGTCAGTGAAATTCCCCATGAGACTCCTCTCATAGAGGTGATGATTCAAGGAGTTTGTAAACGTTTTCTAGTATACAGGTATGCGCCACATATTGACGTTTCCGTCGACGACGAGCCGCATATAAGACGGTGGTCCCATAAGATTATAATATTATATTATAATACCAATGTGTTACAATTGCCTAAGGTATTCAGTACAGTAACATGCTGTACAGGTTTGCAGACTAGGAGCATTAGTCTATACCATATAGCCTAGGTATGTAGTAGGCTGTACTATCTACGACGGTGTAAGTACACGTTCGCACAACGACGAAATCGCCTAACGACACATTTCTCAGAACGTATCCCCGTCGTTTAGCGAAGTATTTCTGTACGCTGGTGTTTCCGTCTCTCTCGTACAATCAGGCATATCAAAGGTGCCGTTATGCCGGACCGCTTTGTAGCCACAGGCTGATACTGATACAAACGGCTAAACAAGCAAACTATGTGCAGTAGAAATACGCAAGGTGGACTATTACAATATAGATCTGGCACTGCCTATGGTTTTGTGGGGCGAACGTGAAGTCTTAAGTCCGAAAGCTTTATGCTAAATACAACGCTTTTCATGATGTTCTCCGTGGCAATGGTGGGACAAATACTTTGTACGAAATGCACGTTGCACAGTAACCACAGTCTTACTCGTGTGATATTCCAACACACAAAACGACTTCTCCTCCGAAGCGGCCATTTTCTCACTACATACACTCGCATCGCCTAGCGGCAGAAATGTGAACTAAGATGAAAAATAACTTGATGGGAAGAAAATTTTTGAGTTGTTCATTCTATCTGTACAGGTTTCGTAAATACATGTCCTGCGGTTTTCCTATAATAATTTTTTTTTAAATCCCGGAGCACATTATTCATTGTTACTGAGTCGTTGGAAGACAAAGTCGTGTAATTCGCTCTTTCAAGAAACATAAGACAAGCCCCTGTAGGTTATCACGACGATGAGATCTGCAGACAGACAAGTTCTAGAATTGAGTGAAAATATGACTCACACCACTTCGTCTTTCACGGGGTCAAACATCTTTGTACTTCAAATCAGTGCCTTCAGATCAGAAGACTCTTGCTTGATTCTAATACAGCCTACATCAACGACAGCTGTACAAATGACGCTACGACAAATGACAAGCTTCGAAAGAAATAACGCGGATTTAACCATTTGGCGCCGGAATTGTTTTTTTTAAATTTTAGCACACCCTGTATATAAAATGTGAATAATACAGGAACCAAATACGTTAGAATTATTAAACAAACTGTATTTTGAAGAGAAAAAAACGGACAGTATATACCATGTTTAAAATATTCAGTACCTATATTTGTTGAATAAATATATAGAATGCAACTTTAGAGGTTAGCGGTGCGGTACGTCAACTATAGTTGACGTTAGGCGTCAAAAGGTTAATAATATCTTTCGCGAAAAAATTAGCTTGAATTCTATTTGTGTTTTGCCTCTTTCTCTTCACAGAGACTTTTGTGCACAGCTGTACCGTATTGGCACTTGTTGAGGTGTCGTCCTTTCATAAAGTTCTCTACGACAGTATTTTTCTCAACCACCGGGCCGCAGCCCGGTACCAGGCCCTGGCATCAATTATACCGGGCCGCGAGAGATTCTCCCGGAATTGATAACTAATTTAAATGTAATTATATATTTGTCATCATGCCACACCGTACACATAAGTGTACTAATACTCTTTATGATTATGCCATAATTTATTATTAATACTTATGTTAGTTTAATGTATGAACTTAAAAAATTTGGAAAAGTACTGACGAGTAAATCTGTTGGGACCGGGCCCTCGTCTTATGAAAAAAGAATTTACCAGGCCGCGGTCTCACAAAGGTTGAGAAACACTGCTGTAGATCGCAACCCTAACACGTATTACAGAGGACATTGTTCTAAAATATATCAGGGACTTGACATGTGGTACCTGCTCCGGGACACTATCCTAACATATATTATGGGGGGTGCCCTTTTCTGATCTCTTCCTGGACGCTATTCTTCTCCGAGGTGTACCGTGGTGTTACTCAGTCCTTCCAGGACAGTACACGTTTCGTGCCCTGACTGCGGACTTTCACATTCCCTCCATTCATCATCCACTAATCACTCGGCACTGCTTTTCACCACAAGCTTATCACCCATTCATAAAATTCACCATTAGCCAGATCAATGAACTGTCCTCTTTCTTTCAGGCTCTCACTTCTAAATGAAATTTTTAAATTATTTTTCTGAGTACGTTTATTCTTATCGCTAAAGAAGAGCTCCCATTACTCAAAATCGATCTTTCCAGTTTCACCTGTGGTATTGCAAAGTGTCTGAATACAAATTCAGATTTTTTTTTTCTTGTTGTTACATAGAATCATGGCGGAAATGCACAATGATTGGCAGGCAGACGTTTTATTTCTACAATGACGTAATATAATCATCTTGTCATGGCGGCAATTTGCTTTCTTTTCTCTTACTGCAAGACATACAGAATGTTTCAGCGCTATAGACAATACCTTCGGATCACGTCTTCGCTCTCTTCTCAGAACAACTAATACGATGTTGTACTGACCTTTTGACATAAAATTCCAATTGAATTTACCTCACACTTAATATGCTTGCCGGTGGGATGCCACAAGTGTTCTTTCTAATAATTCTTGTGAGTCTACAAGTTTGCTGTGTAACTAAGTGGCTCACTGTTCGTACCCCAGATGATAAATACGTGTTACGTCGTTCAGAAGTTTTCATACAGAGGAAAGCGAAAGTACTTGGAGGTGACAGTTCCAGGGTCAAGTGTTACACCGTCAACAACACGTGGCCCAACAGTAATTTAATTCAGGCTTTCCCACTGAGATGCCGGATACTAAGAACCTGAGGTAGGGCACAAGGATTTGCAAGTTTACGTATTTATAGAGTCGAGAACCGTGGTTTCCTGCGTAAGAGTGATTGGTGCTGGTAGAAATGAAATCGTGATTTCTCTCACAGATATTTTGACTTATTGTAAACTTAAAAGTGTGATATTATCAATGGGATTCTTAGTAGTGATATTCTCAGCCAACGTATCAAGTACTGGTAAAGTAAGACCTGTGACTTAATCCATCAACGTGTTGATTGTTTGTAGAAATGAATAATGTAATAGCCTTCAAAGGCGTTTGCGGTTTTGGAGGAGACGAACAGCTTGATAATATTCGAGAGCTAAATCTCTCCCTGTACATGACTGAACAGGCCCTTAGGTTTCCAGCAGGCTGCCGGGATTTCTGGACAATCGGCACAAGAATGTGGTAAGGCAACGGCCGCCTTTACCCCCCACCCAGGAGATATTTCTGGTTCTCATTTCTCTTAGAAGCTAAGTCGACCCTATGTCCTTAGTGCGTCCGGGAGGATTCAGTCAATGAAGAATCTCCATGAACCCATCGGGATTCGAACCTACTATCTTCCGGGTTGTAGCATAGTGCCTCCAGCAATTGCGCCACCGAGTGCACAAGCGTGTTAAATGTTTGTAGAACTGATACTCTGATATCCTTCATGGATAATTTTACGATTTGTGGAAAATAATGCCTGTCTCGTCGTATTTGTTCGCTCGTGACAATTTTGTGCCTAACACGACGCCGAGAATTCATGTGAAAATTAGAGCCAGTAGATCACGTAACGTCTAATACTGAAGGATAGGTAAGTGTTACTTCCTCTGAAAACTCTTTTAGCAAAAACAGTAAAAATTATTGCTAAAACTTTAAACAACTTTTACGATATTTGCGTAGTTGTTTTAATTTCAGAATTGATAAATAAAATTTATTAGATGTTTATAATGTAATTAAAAGTCAGATGCTTGTTGTTACTTCTTTATACACGTGGGCCGGCGGGAAGAATAGCAGAACTAAAATGTATTGCTACAGTAGTATTGTAGTACTCAAGTACTGTCGTACTGTGGCAATGTTGTATTATAGTATTGTAATATTCTGGTGCTATGAAAATGTCGTACTATATTACTGTAGTGTTGTGGTTCTGTGGCAATGTTGTACTATAGTACAGTAGCACTGTGGTACTGTGGCAAAGTCGTACTGTGGTAATGTGGCAATGTCGTACTATAGTATTGTAGTACTGTGGTACTGTGGCAATGTCGGACTGCAGTACTGTGATAATGTCGTATTATAGTACTCCGGCAATGTCGTACTATTGTACTGTGGCAATGCCGTACTATAGTACAGTAGCACTGTGGTACTCTAGCAAAGTCGTACTGTAGTGCTGTGGCAATGTCGAACTATAGTACTGTGACAATGTCGTATTATAGTACTGTGGTAAAAAAAAAAACTCCGTGGCCTTAGTCCGCACGCGGACTATACCGACAGAGCGGCCGCCGCCGGTCGGCGAAGTTAGTGCCAACTTTTGCGGATAGAGGGGTGTCACGTGGTCAGCGCAACGGGCCCCCACAGCCGTTAATCTCTGTTTT
>Ga0123352_10013785_pt1 | contig 12836 bp, 8 predicted proteins | sample TergutLab28metaG_FD_89700 | JGI IMG/M metagenome (GOLD analysis project Ga0123352, IMG submission 89700) | Labiotermes labralis P1 segment gut microbial communities from Petit-Saut dam, French Guiana - Lab288 P1 | ecosystem: Host-associated > Arthropoda: Insects > Digestive system > Gut ... | reverse complement strand
CCTGTCTGTTATGAGTGTTGTGTGTTGTCAGGTAGAGGTCTCTGCTACGGGCTAATCCCTCGTCCGGAGGAGTCCTACCGAGTGTTTATGTGTGTGTCACTAAGTGTAATCAGGCGCAACAGTAACTCTTTATAAGAATGAGTATGTACAAAGAGGTTAGAATAAGGAAGGAAGGAAGGAAGAAAGAAAGTATTATTTTATGGATAGACCTAAGTTTATTGGTAATATTAACGTTTAACCCTTATTTTTGTATGGGTCTAAAGAGTCACCCAGAACGCGGTAACCTTCCCTGTCATTGCTGCGTGTACTTCAGAACTCGCTCACGATACAGAACTTCGAAGTGCCAACAGCCCATAACATCCGCAAGAAAAAGTCTGTAAATATTCCTCCTTTAAACAAGTTAAAATAATTACTAGAATTTTGGAAAGTTGTGTGAACTTCAATACGTGCAGAAATGAGGGCTGGCTGAATAAAAAACAGAAAAGTGTTGTCTTAAATACTTGAAATTTTTCGACTAACAACGCCGTTTGCTGTAAAGGACAGTTTAATAAAATACCGACACTTGTACAGGCGTCCATTTGTAAATGTCTGTGAAATTTTCCGCTCCGCTTGCAGCGTCTCGCACTGTCCCCAGTCTGACAGTGCTACACACGTACGTCAGTCCACTCAGCAACACTCCTGCCCACTCTTTATGTCACTTTCATTAACATTCACAGCATTCAATTTGCGATCCAAAAACGTACAACAGAAAACAGCATACAGCAATTGCAACTACTTAAATTGACCACAGTGTTATTGTTCGAGTGTCAGATGGGATGTACATGCAACATGTATGGGTAGAGGAGCAGTGCGTGCAGAGTTTTGGTGTGGAAATCTTGAGGACAAGAGGCCACTTCGAAGACGCAGATAGGACGATAATGTTAAAATGAATTTTCAAGAAGTATGATGGAGCCATGGACTGGACTGACCTGGCTCAGGAAACGGAGAGGTAGCGGGCTTTTTTATAGCGGTAATGAAACTTCGGGTTCCATAAGTAATGGAAGTTTCTTAACTATATTAGGGCCTGGTAGCTTCTCAAGGGCTTTGCTGCGTGTAGGTAGTTATGGTGTTTTGTTGATATAGATTCATTCGACGTATTGCACTTTGCATTTTTTGTAAACTGTTTACATGAAAAGCAAGGAATCATATTTTATGAGTAACACATAATAATAATAATAATAATAATAATAATCAGTAATAATAGGGCGACTGGGACTATTTCAAAGTCATATAGAAAATACGTGAGCAACATACCAGGAAAACATGAAGTCAAGGAACTCCAGAAAACAGTCATATTGGGCACTGCACACATACTTCGGAAAGTACTAATGTAAGAGTACAATAGATTTAACACTGGAACTAACGATATAAGCACCAAGAATAGTAACAACAGAACAGCTGCAACACTGTATTCCCTAGGGACATAGTTTGTCTCAGGAATATAAATATATACAACCAGCATAAAAGAGAAGAAGTTGATGATGATTATTATTATGATAATAATAATAATAATAATAATAATGGAGTGGGCTTATTATCCTATTGCAGATCAGTGCCACGCAAGCCCAACTTCTCTATCTCTCTCTCTCTCTCTCCCAGAATATTCCCTGGAGTGAGGTACAAATGAGCATGACCAGGCTGTTCAACATTAATGCAAGTGTATATACACATGCATACCCCAGGAGGAGTTTGATCCCGGAACCAATGAGGCAAGACCGAAAGCATCACGCTTTAGTGGCCATGCATACAGAAGTTGGCTTAACATAAAACAAAACAATGATACTAAACTTACAATATGTCACTCAATTATGTGTACATATAAATTGTAATTTTTGTGTGCCAGGAACTGCGGCTGACCAAACTGATGAAGATTTATATCACTCTGTAAGAAACGAGAATTATAATGACTGACTGAACAGTATTTGGCGGAAGGAAATTCTATACCACGCACTGAAGCGTCGAATTAAATGTTATGAAATATATAACTCCTTTTGCCAGTAGGATCATCACACAGCTAGGCAGGCTAGTGTCACTTAGGATAACCTTTAATATTATCTTTGTAAGATACTATATAATCCTTGTGTCGTTGATAACGTCTCGAATATTTGCGTACTAACCTACTGGAAACATAAAATTATGAAGCAAATTCACTTTATACCAAGACGTCAGTTTCTTCTTTCACAAATTTGGATAGAATTCACATGAATTCACTTTTTGGGGGGGTTATCAAAATCTATGAGACTACCATCTTGTCCTAAATTTTAGGTAGCATAAACCATGTGTAATGTTTATAAGGTCTCATGTTGCACATACAAATTTCAGCATCACAAAGCAACGCTAGTGTCGCTCCCACCTCACAAATTTGCATATTCGTCATGTTGGTTTTATTGATTTAGGAGGCACGACATTGTAATGTTCTTCAATGGCAAAAGGGTGGTGTTAAGTTTCCTGAAAATCGGAAAATGACCGACGCATTAAATAGGTGCCTCATAATTGTGAGACGGGAGAATAGATACGTTTTCCACGTCTATGTTCTGTCCGCAATACTGAATGACAAAGTACAAAAGCCCCGTAACAATGAATGGAATATGGCATCGGGCGAAAACTTTTAGATCTGATTTAAGAATATTCACAAACAGGGGCTGGTGTATGTTTGTGAAATGTTTGCTGGCTGCTGAAAGTTAGGAACATGGCGTCCGTACGGAAATTTGATGTTACTGAAGTTACTGACTTGTGTTCGTAACGTCACGCACTCTGATGTAGCTGCTGTCAGCGTTTCGATAAAGACTGTTGCCCCGATCTTCTACCTTCAATACACGAGCAGCATGTTACCCCAAAAATTTCATAAATTTTGATGGTAATTCATGACGTCATATTCCAGGTGACAGAATAAACTGCCACACAGTCGTTGGGGGAACTTCACACTCCAAGTGTCAGAGTCCATTTAACTTTGTCACGTGACAGCAACGTGCACTAGTGACAACTAGCGAGAGATAAACTCCTCTGGTAGTTACGCAAAATTTCATGCATCTGTTCCCTCTAGGGACTGAAGCAGTTCTTAAGGATTGAATATCACCGTGAATTATGACACTTGTCAACTGTTGACATTACCGCCATTGGGGATGTGAAGAGCTGCAGACAGTCAGAAGCCCGCAGTAGATTTGGGGCAATGTACACACCCTAAGAGTTAAACAAAAACTGTCTCCGAAACGTCGGTAAACATCTACCAGAATACACGGCGCCACAACACAAAGCGTGTAATCCTCATGGCAACAGCCTTGAGGATTTTTACGTTTTGTTGACCTGCATCATTTATAATGATCATATAAGAGATATATCATATCATACAGTCTTTTTTTACCAACTTGATGCACAAATTCTTTATTATAATACATTTATTACATTTCTCTACATGTTTCGAGCACTATTGTGCTCATCTTCAGGACAATTGTATTAACACAGCATCTAGTATCTTCACTGTCTTTGGGTGACTGTTCAGTACACAGGTTACGAGAGGAGTCCTTGTAAAGATATACTTATTTTGCATGTTTTGAAGCACAAATTTTTACGTTTTGTTGACCTGCATCCTAATATAATGATAGTCTTTTTTTACCAACTTGATGCACAAATTCTTTATTTTAATACATTTATTACATTCCTCTACATGTTTCGAGCACTATGGTGCTCATCTTTAACATTCCTCTCGTAACCTGTGTACTGAACAGTCACCCAAAGACAGTGACAATACCAGTTACTGTGTTAATACAGTTGTCCTCCTGAAAATGAGCACAATAGTGCTAGAAACATGTAGAGGAACGTAATAAATGTATTAAAATAAAGAATTTGTGTACCAAGTTGGTAAAAAATGACTATCATTAGCCTTGAGAATGTCAGACTTTCCATAACTTCACACTCGGCAGCCAGTATACATACATGTCAGTCAATACAGTGACTACGCTACGGACTGGAAACCCGTGAAATCTTCCTTCTATTCCTTCTATTTCCAGAAAAGGCAGCAGATGTTTGCCTTCTCTAAATCTCCCGAACTTGCTTTGGTTCCCAATCTGCCCTTTAAAACAGATTTTAAAGGATTTAAATCAAAAGAAACTGAGTCACTCTTTTCACCGTCGTATTTCTCCACACATCTGAGTTATTCGCTGGATGTTTGAAACCAAAATAATAACAAATATAATCTAGCAATACGCGACAGTGATCTACTGGTTCTGACAGCAGCCGGCAAACAGTAACATTCAGGTCAGTTCTTCCTACTAGGATCAAAGAAGCAGACCGTGTCAGAAGCAGTGTGCAGCACGAAGAGAGGAAACACAGAGAGAGTAAACAGTTGAGAAGAGATGAAGAAGAATTAACAAACGACTGGGAACATGCTGCTTTATGGCTTATAGAAAATAAATAGGAAGCAATACAGGGAGCGTGGTAACCTGCGGTGGAACCGATAGTTTAAAGAATGAGGTCAAGAACACGGCACACGTAAATTTCTGATTAAATTAAGTGGCTAGGAAATTTACTATCATCTGTGAATCGTAAACTTTCATTTGGCTACATTTAAACATATAAAAACACCTTATATATTATATTATAACATATCATATCATACATCACATATCAAACATCATATCGTATCATATATCATATCACATCATATATATCATATTACATTATATTATATTATATATATTATATTTACGTCAAGAATATAAATACAAATTCCACGATCATTTTCCGCGAGCTGTAGAAAATTAGCAAAGGACTTCTTGCTTTTATGGAAAACCAGTCTTCATCACAGTGCTAAAAAAAGCTCCAAATTAAATCCTTTTCTCATACCACTACTTCTTCACAAACCATTCGCATGAAGTTATTTTACTATTAAGTTTCCATCAATGACTATTCTCAGGTGAAAGTTTCGTATATTTATTTCTGTGTTGACGTCGTTCTTTCCACGTAATTTGTTCTTCCTTAAGTCGCAGGTATTAGCGGGACGTAAACAAAATGGACGCTATGTGTAGGTAACATTTTTAAAATTATATATGTAATATTCAACAACGGTCTTCCAAAAATACAGGTTTCTTTTTCAATGAAAAACAAAGAACTGTCGCCTGTGTGCAGAATGGGATGAAATCAAATTACTTAAAGTCTTGTAATTTAGCTCTCAACTTCAATCTTTCATATCTTTTCTAAACAACTAATAGCAGTGCTTAATTTTCTTTCAAAGCGTGTAACAAACGTGAACATTAAACCAATAATCTTAACCCTCTTCATTCGAATAAGCCGAAGTATTAAATAACAATGAATAATTACCCATACATAAACCGATTGCTTACTGTACGAGAAATTTAATTGTATTAGAGAAGGCTGGAGGAAATCAGTTGGACGAACCTTCTGAGAAATGAAGTATTAATAGGGCCAAGGATCAGAGGAATATACTGCGTGCAAAAAAAATAAGAAAAACTAACTGGATTGGTCACATCTTGCGCGCGAACTGCCTTACGTTATTTAAGGACAGATAGAGGGATGGGTAGAAGAGATAGGAAGAAAAAGAAGAAGACAAAACAGCTGCTGTATAACCCTAAGGAAACGAGTGGATACAGAGAATTGAAAGACGAAGCACTAGATCACACTATCTGGAGAACACGCTTTGGAAGAGGCTACGGAGATTTCGATAGCCAGTGAAAGTGCCCAGTGTGGTTGTTTTCTGCAGTTTCTTGACGTCCTGCTTCCTACGTACACTCCTCAGATACTTTCTGAATAATTCTGAGACGGTTTCAGTTGTCCCTGTTATTACTGTATCACTTCTGGTTCTACGTTCTACATAAACTGCACTAATATTGCATTATTTTGATTATTATTTGCAGTTTTGCGGTTAAGGCTGCACGTTAATAAATACTCATTGAACTGAATTGAATTTCCACCACCACCACCACGTGTTACACGAAGCCATTCCATTGGATAATATTTTCCGACGTTTCGAAGAAACAAAATATCTTATCTTTCAAAGGGCTATTCTTCTCGAGTATCTAGATCCGTGAAGAAGAGAACATTATGTTCTTTCGAAATGTCAGAGACAAATTACCTAGTGATGTGACGTCACAGAGCCGTCAATAGTATACAATGTTTCATGTAATCAAAAAGAGGAAGACTCAAAAGTGTCTAAGCCAGAAACCGACTTACAAACTGCACGTTCGTTGTCACATCCATTCAAGGTTAACAGTTTCTAAGGGCTTTATAAACAGAAACGTACGTGCCGGAAAAAAACCAACGTCAGACCATCTATCACAGTCTAAGATTTACACTGATATAAACAAAAAATATTTCCTCGCTGCACTATGCAGTCCTCAAAGGAGGTCACAGGGACTGTGGACATTCGTGATAGTAGCTGAGGAAAGGAAAAGCAAAAACGATAGTCCAGCAACAAAAGAGAAAGTAGAAAAAGCGGAGGAAATGCTCAGGGGTCGTCCGCCTTCGTCTGAGGGCTCTTAGCTTCTTGTACTGTAAGTCAGAGGGAATTAAATGGAATCTAAATGCCCGTGTGACTGGACATCACAGCAGCACTCTTATCTAAAGGATTCTTAAAATCGATAGTGTTTTATCTTGATTACTGGATTCGGATACAGGTCAAAAACCTGTAATGTTGTAATGTTTATTTTATGACCAGGTAATGGTGGCTAGCAGCAGAATGAAACTTGGTTCCCATTGGAAAGCATCTTAGTAGCACAATTCTGAACTTAGCTGGAAAGGCTTTCACACGTGTGAAGTTGGTAGAAAGAAAGTAAAACTTTCCAGTGAATTACAACGTTGGTAAATTTGTAAGCGAGGGAAATAGTGGCTTCATCAAGTAAGTTCATAGTGCAGGTTCTTTTTTATTTTACGACTTTTTATACACTATAGGGGAAGAGGTTAATCACATTATTGCAACATATTGCTTTTCAGGTCTTAACTTTAAAAGCTTTTCGTTTATACCACAGAGAATGTCTGTGTGTTGAGCACGATTCTTCGAAATACAGCGATTACTTACCTGGGCAAAATTAAGAAATTAATCTTTGTAAAGGAGCTATAGGGTGTTACCTGTAAAATTTGGAACTAATTTTTAAATTCTGACGTTTTGCTGACCGTGCATCTCAGTACATTTATCTCAGTATTTAACCACACCTATAGGTGTGATGATACCAGAAGCTGCGTAATACAATTTTGACCTCCTGATGATGAGCACATGTGCTCGAAACATGTAGAGGCATGAAATAAAAAATTATTTAAAACAAATTTTGTGCATAAAGTTGGTTAAATACTGAGATAAATAATTTTTAAATGTTATTTAAATACGTTTTAGGCTTCTAGTGTCAAAACTACGATACAAAGTCCCTGAAATCTTGGTTTTTTAAACATTATCTTATTCGTATCCATGCACCAGTATCACTGTATCGAACGAACACCGACAGATGCACTCATGTACTATTAAATCACTTGTAATGTCGTCTCAGTATAATAGACAACCAAGAAATATTTATTCATGTGCAACGTGGTCGACATTAAAGAGACTTTGCACATCATTAAATATTTCTTGGCTCGTAATAATACTGAGACGATATTACAAGGGAGTTACTTGTAATGTTAATAAAGTGGTGATTTAATAATATATGAGCACACGTGTCGGTGTTTACTTGATATCTTGGTTCCTACTTACACTTATCGACTAACAAACGCGTCGCCGCGCTCTGTCGGCAACTTCTTCGACTTTCCTTTACAGCGGGCGAGTATAACCCTTCCTTTAAGGCGTTTGACATTCTAGTCGTTCTTTAATATATCTATACGGTAAGGAACCTAAGTGTTTGAGAATTTCCACTATGGTGATGTATGGCATGGCCTTTACTACGAAAAAGAAAGCAAGATTTTCTTCCGTGTTTAGTCATCCAACGACCGCCTCTGTGGTCTAGTGGTCACAGTTTCTGACTACAGATACAGAGGTCCAGGGTTCGATCCCCGGCGCTACCAGATTTTCTGAGTAGTAATGGGTCTGGAACGGGGTCCACTCAGCCTCGTGAGGTCAATTGAGGAGCTACTTGAATGAAAAAAAAGTAGCGGCTCCAGGTCTAGAAAACAGAGATTAACGGCTATGGGGACCCGTTGCGCTGACCACGTGACACCCTTCTATCCGCAAAAGTTGGCACTAACTTCGCCGACCGGCGGCGGCCGCTCTGTCGATATAGTTCGCGTGCGGACTAAGGCCACGGAGTTTAGTTTTAGTTTTAGTCATCCAACAAACTGCATGTTGTCATAACCCAGAACACAAAAGTCATATAAATGCGTTATTTCCTAATAGATACTCAAACCAAAAGGCACAGAGAAAGTGTGTTAAATAATGACGAAAATTTGTATTTAGGAGATAATTTGTTGGTAACCAAACTAAGAAATGTATTGATGACAAGCTTCTTCAAAATTGTAGGCCTTGACGGGGCCCTTAAATATGAATACAGCTGTTTGGGACGGGATACAGCAAAGTCCGGTTGAAATTCGACTTATTTTGAAACGTCAGCAAACTGTAATGCACCAAATGTCGTAATATCCCAGATAACCGAAACTAGTTTATTATGCTGGTATACAAGAAACCTCCACAATGGCAGGATCAATGCTCCGCTTAGAACATCTTCCCTGTTAATGGCTTAGCATTCATGCCTCTGTATATAACCTGTTATACCTACAGTCCATTGCAATAGCAGCCGTTGTGCGCAGTACTGTACGAAGATTCTGCAAGTATCCTAAAATTTAGCGTGACAATTTCATGTAAATTTATTTACATTTGAAATAAAGTGAAACGCCAACTTGATGCAACTAGGTAATTTTATTAATATATTCTTAGCTCGATATGTTTCGGGTACATACGCCCATCATCAGGAGCATTAGATGTTGAGTTGCAGCATATGGTTTTCTGCACCGAGATTTTGGATGGGTGGTGGTCTTGAGAGCCGGTGCGTAGGTCGTGTGTTATCACACACGACGCACACCCATATTTAGGCACATTCTCAACACAGTACGACATGCTGCCACAGCACCCTGTCATTGTAAGGAAATTAATTAGTGAGTGTTTTTAATATATGACTTTAGCAAGGAACAATATGGCTCCCTGAAGATGATTTTAGGATCGAAACATGTTGGAGCGATTTTAAGTGTTTTAGTGTGAAATTTTTTTATAAGTGCATTAGTTGGTATAATTAAAGTGACTTTCATGGAGTTTTGTGTTTGAATGTTTTTTAAAAATCCGTCCAGAAAATTCAGTTTTTACTAAAATCTGACAAGAAGAATAAGTACTTTACAAGAAGACCTACGTACATTTGTGAAATTATTTTGCTTAAAGTTCTTGTTAGAATGAGAAACGTTTCAGATAAAAGTTATGGAGAAAATCAAGACAAGCATTTTATGTTCAGTAAGTTTTTTTTTTTTCGAAAATCGTTCCGTTTATGAGATAATGTGGGAAAATGTGGTGGATCCAGACAGGCCACAGATGGCGATAAGGCGCATGCGGTTTGCAAGCTGAATACCTATGGCTACAAACACACATTCAGAACATGAAATATGTATTGCTTTTACTCTGCAACAATGGTTACATGAACGCGCCTTGATGTTACGTTATACAAACACTGCCTCTCTTGTTTTACTGGAAAATAAATAGGAAAATATCGTAATATTATTCGCACTAATCTTTGGGAGCCAAAAATCTCAATAATTCTCTAGATAGCTCTATACATTTCGGAGTAAACAAATTATTTTTTAACAACATACATAAATGGAAGAAAAACTAAATAATACAGAATCCTTCAAAATGTTTAAAAGTTCTGGTTACAAAAATCTCCCTTTTCCCCTTTCACAGAAGGAAACGTTTGGTCACCAAGCTCACATAAGACCCCAGTGTACTCCACTGTGTGTATATAACACCAGTTCACATTTTCAAGCCCCATTTACGACGGCTTTTAATATTATTCCACGGTCTACCCTCAGAACATTTACGAACTTCAGAATTAGAAGTGCCAATTAAACTTGGTATGTATTTCCTTTAATAACTGAAATGCTTGGTTTAGGCACAGGAGGGCACCCACTCTCCCGTTAGCCTCTGAATGCCATTCCTCGGTTCGTCCCACCGGGTGTCGTTTAGAGTTGTCAGCTGTCACGCTGGGTCGCCCGTACGCAGCAAATTAAAGTTAAAGCAGTGCAAACAAGCCCGCATGCGCTATACTGCAGGAGTTCAGAGCTTAGCCCAGTTATTTGAAGCTGTGAGCCTTCATCAGTTACTTGTGGGAGGCAGCAGATATTTTGTCGTTAGGACATTCCTCTGTCTCCTATTTGCGCAGCTGTGTTTCAGTTTCTTCTTATTTCTTTCTATTCTTCCTTTCATCTCTTTCTCCCTTCCTTCTTATCTATTTCTACATTACACCTTCATTTCCTCCCTTTTTCACCTCTACCTCTTTCTCCCCTTTTATCTCCCGCTATCTCCTTTCCTTAATTTCTACGCTTTCATCCATTAATTTAACCTTCTCATTTATTCTACATTTGTTTCATTATTTCTGCCATTTCACATATCATTTCCTTCCACCGTTCCTTCAGTTCTTCAGTCTATTTTTATGTTCTTTCCGTTCTGTTCTTTTCTTCTTTCCTGTCCATTCTTAAGTTTGTTTCTCCTCTTTTTCATTACTTAAACATTTTCCATTTCTTCAGCCCAATTTCCTTTTTTTTTTTTTTTTCTTTTTCTTTTACAAATATTTCTTCCTTTATGCACTCCTCTACTTGCTATATTTTCGACGACTTCATTTCCGTTATTTTTTCTCCTTTATTCACCTGTCTTCCGCTTAGCTTTACCCCCTTCCTGACAGTCCCACAGACCACATGTTTCCACCGTCTGTGTGAGTCCGCCCACAAAGAGTTCCTTTACTTAAGGAATTCCTCTCTTTAATTCCGAGCTACAGTTAGTTATTCGTCTTATTTTGCAAGACGCCACTTTAATAAACTTCGCTCTCTCGACTCCATTAAATCCCAAATACAGAAGAGGTCACGGGTCTGGTCACCAGACCAGACGTGAAACTGCCGAAAATAAAGGTCTCACTGATGACGTCATTCAGCAGGTATTCAAAACGTGATAAACAAATTGCGCAATGCAAGAAGAGTGACATGTGAGAACACAAGTGTGTTAACGTGTGCAAGTCTGGAATAATTCAGATAACTCTAAAATCAGATTCCTCTTAAAAGGGTAATATTTGTTAAGCCAATTAGGAAACTGTATGACTGTAATGAACATTATTTTAGTTATTGTATTTTGGATACAAAGCCAGTCGAATTCGGACCTTCTTTACACCACATTTTATTTAAGATCCATTTTAATGTTATCCTTTCTTCCAAATACAATCTTCCGAATAACATTTCACTTTGAAGTCCTCAATAGAAAATATGTATTTCCCACTACACCTTGTGTCAGAAAAGGTAAAAAATTGTGTAAGGAAGAAGCATGTTGTAGGCTTTCATTTCGTCTACACGTCCACTAATTCTTCTTCTACCTCACAGAAAACACCGTAATAGAAACGACAGAAGCACACCTGAAGTTGATGGGATATTAGCCACTACAGTTTGCAGAAACGAGATATTTTTTAGAAATTACAAGCCGACGATATATATTCTTCAAAAACTGCAAGACAAAATCTTAAGTAAACTGTTCATCCTGTCGTTAAAGATGAGTGGATTTCATATAGCACGTGGCGGGACACTCTATGATATGACTGATTAGTGTTAGCTCAAACCAAAAAGCATTGGGTTTATTCTTGATTTCAAATATTCGCCTTGTTCTGAATGTTGTGTGCTTTCTTCTGGGTAATTCCCCGGCGTCTGAATTTTATATTCCGACGTTTCGGAACACTCTGTTCCATCTTCATAGGCCGGTAGGTATGAAGAAATACCTACCTGCCTATGAAGATGGAACAGAGTGTCCCGAAACGTCGGAATATAAAATTCAGACGTCGGGGAATTACCTATAAGAAAGCATACAAAAACAGTGGGTGTAATTTGTCCAAGCAAAATCATTTCTCGCAATTTGCTATACATCCTCATTTTTTGCGCAAGTTTTACAAAGTTACAGAAAAACCTTATTATGCAGGTCGTACGTCATTCTTTCTGCTCATCCGTCTGTCTGTCAACTAACATCAAGACCCCAATATTTAGATTTCTTATTCGATACGGCAGACTTCATCTAGAAGCTTCGGGACAGACACAATCCCCAACACAATTAACTACAGCAGTCCACCTAACGGCATAAAAGTTGAAACTGGTCTGCATATCATAAAATTATACTCGTATATCGCAGAGAACTTAAGTTCATTCCACGGTTTGACTTTTAGGAAAATTGTAGCTGTTTATTCTGGGTACCAATTGAAAAAACCTCTTGGTGAAATATCGTGTTCTTAAGCTACATACACCCACATCACTACCTATTAAACAGATGAAGCAATTTGATGTATGTTTGTCCGTGCATCGTTGTGTAAGCGTAGAGAAGAAAACCAACTAGATGCTACTGGGTGCTTTATTGCACTTATAATCTGCTCAACATGTTTCGGGCACTTATATGCCCATCATCAGGAGCTCGAGGCTATACTGCTCGAGCATCTTCCTTCATCCCAAAAGCATAGCCTGCTGCTCTGCTCCTAACAGCCGACCACCAGCAACCAAGGCATTACACACCATATGCGGTAATAACACAAGTATAGTCTCGAGCTCCTGATGATGGGCATATAAGTGCCCGAAACATGTTG
>Ga0123352_10013784_pt1 | contig 12837 bp, 5 predicted proteins | sample TergutLab28metaG_FD_89700 | JGI IMG/M metagenome (GOLD analysis project Ga0123352, IMG submission 89700) | Labiotermes labralis P1 segment gut microbial communities from Petit-Saut dam, French Guiana - Lab288 P1 | ecosystem: Host-associated > Arthropoda: Insects > Digestive system > Gut ... | reverse complement strand
TTGGAAGTGAAGCTTGGGTACTGAAGAAAAGAGAGGAACAACGTTTAGAAGCAGCACAGATAAAATTTTTGAGACACTTACTTGGAATAACAAAACTAGATAAAGAAAAGAATCAATGTATTATGGGAAAAACGGGAGCATAGAACATGGTAAAGGAAATAAAACAGTACCAGAAAAAGTGGTTACAACATGTACAAAGGATGGACACAAACAGACTACCAAATCAAGTACTACAATATAAACCAAAAGGATGAAGGAACATAGGACGACCGAGGAAGAGATGGAGGGACCAACTTCATCTTGAGGACCAAGGAACAGGAAACACGCCTAAATCTTCAGGAACATGATGATGATGATCTTAAACAGTGGAAATAACTGATCCAGTGGCGGGAGGTCTTGAATGCTGTAATTAAACTTCCGGTCTTATAAAGGAAGGGGGATTTCTTGATGAGCTGATCAGGCCGAAGAATCAGCACCTCGAACTATTATAATCTTTACCCTTAGGTGAGATATCATTCCTGTGCAGCACGTTAGAGCGCCGAGTTCTGTTCCCCTGTGATATAACAATTTACACGCTTACCCTCACTAATCCGATTCCATAACCAAGAATCTATTCAGGTGTAATTGTCTGGGCAACAAGATGGGAATGCTAATGATGTCAATTATTTGCTGAGAACATCCCCCCAACTAGCATAATGCTTGTTATTCTTACTGTAAGCACACATAAGCTATTCAATTTACTACTAATCTCACGTTGTGCTTTGTGATATTTCGTGGGCACGATTACGGAACGTGGAAACAACCGTATCGTTCATGTCAGATGCTTTCTCGATTAATTTGATTGTACGGTTGGGAGCGGCCTGATCACTCGCAGGTCAGAGTAGACCTAGTAGTCATATCCCTGATTTATAACAAGTTAATAATATAAGTGTCTTTTCCAGACTTGAAAATTGTACCTCATAATATATATATTTTCAGAGGTGCACAATTTTCTGGTGCCAGACAGCCCGGGCGACTAAATTTTTACAATGGCTCCCAAAATTTATATTTCCTCAGTATGGAATTTGGTTCGTGTCTCCTATCTGGCACTTGTAACTTTGAGGTGGCTTCTAGATTTTCGGAAATTTTGCGCACCCCTGCGTTCTTTTATACTGTGTTGTTACAAATTGGTGGTTGATAAGGACGGGCTTGTAATTTTCTGTTAACACACACAGGAGACTTTCACCAAAAAGCAGTTTTAAAATATTCAGTCTTACTCCACGTAGGGGAAAGTTTATAATATTTCCGTTAGTCCGGATCGAAACTTTGAGACAGAATTAGAAATGATATACCGAAGTTCCACCAGGATATTACGCGACTAGTGTGGTACAAAACTTTTTATGGGCGGAAGGAATATTGTGGTACCAAAAGTGTCCACACTGAGCACGCGTAACCACAATAGACAAATGCTGGGCTTTGAAAGACTCTTTGTAGCAGATTAGTTCTTTCAAATGAAACAATATTACTGTAGTCCGACAGTCAAGACGGTAGCGGAAAAAATTTAAACTTAAACATAAGCTAAAAAATCAACTGTTTTTATAAAACAAGTTTTCTCTATGTTTTGTCTACATAAAATTACGGCCTTTCAATAATTTTCACTAATCTGAAGTTACCCGATATATTCCTAGAATCCTCCATTTTTTATTACTGCAGTTTTCCATGTGATTACACTTGCAAATCTACATAATAATAATAATAATAATAATAATAACCAATACTATCCATCGATCCTGATATGAAAATCGAGTTGCTTTTCCAGGCATAGGTATGGAAATGCCTTCACCATTAGGTCGACTACATAACGAAGACTCTCATTTGGAGAGAGATTTGGACCTGCAAACTGTTAACAAAGGGTTGAATATTGATTCGTGTTGTCTCTACATAATTATTACTGTTTATTAAGCTCAGATTCTTTCAAAAACTTGTATATTACGAAATACGTTTCTTAATTAAATTCCACAAATTTTGCACAAATTTTTTAAATAGGGTTTACATTTAAAGAAATACAAGGAAATTCAATGCATTATCTCATGTTGTGAGATGCCCGTAGCGCGTCTGGATTTGCTACAGGAGACCTGTAGACCCATACACAGTAAATAATTTTTAGGGTCAATGTTATGTAAAAAGATGAGAATAGACAGAATATAAAGATATTTGTACGAGACTGTATATTGATTTTGGGTTTTATTGACAACGCTGATTTTTCTCGAACCGACAGACTGCTTGCATCCACCGTTAATATTCGTAATGTCGCACACTGTAGAAACGTACTTTGTTCATGACGTAAGTTATGTCCCGTGTTTGAAGTGCAGCAAGTTTAATATTTTGAGTTGGAAGTTACAACTTTGCTCGTTGGTATCTTGTCTTTGTGTTTCAATTACCAGAGACGTTAGAAATTAATCCATATCAATCCCCTAAAAAACTTTACTTTCCGACTTGTTCTCAAACTTTTGTGTATTCACAACACTGAAAATAAACATTAACTTCATAAAATTGCGTTGCCTGTAAACATGAATGTAGCCTATTATCTTGTAAGATTTGTTGGTAAATTTTTTAAAATTTTACCAGTATTTATAAATGGAAGCTGAACTCCATTACTGAAACCAAGTTCATAAATATTAACCAAAAATTCCTATGTAATATACTCTTATACTCAACCATCTAAAAAAAAAATGGTTGTGTCTTCTTCTTAGCCTTCATTCTCAGTAGTTCTTTGTTGCCGTTGGTATTTTTTTCCAGAATTTATATATCTCAGAAAAATATTTGAATATTTCAGTGACGTGAAATTTTACATTGTTGTAGACACACTCTCCAATTACGCAATTTAAATTAGGAATTTTTACATTTAAGCTTCTTGAAAAAATTAAAAAAAATAGTAACATTTTGAGATGTTCGTCGGTACTCCGAGTGAGGAAGAGGAAGCGTAAATAAGTGAAGGTGGCTGGTAATAAAGATGACGCCGCCCTCATGCTGGGGTCAACCGGGGATCCAGTGTTCTCGACTTTAGATTTTTTTCTGGGCCCCGTTTCATGCTAACGTAATTTTTACCATACGAATATTCAGTTCCTACTTGGGCCAAATTTGACTTGCGCCGGCTCTTCAGGAAACTAATTACTGCTCAAGTCGGGGCGTGCCTGAACAGAGGTTTATGACGACACTTAGTCTGGGCTGTGACGGTAAAGGACGTAAATTCTACTGCGCACATACCTACAGACGTGACCTCGTAACCCTGACGACAGGAATACGAGTAGATCAACTAATTATTTTTACCACAAGAAAAATTGTAAAACACAGTGCTGCGTGCAATATACGAATTCCAGTGGGAACACTAACAGGACGTTTACTAATTAAGAAATATTATGTGTTTAATTAGTGTGTATGACAAGTAGCTTTATAATTACATATTGCTTAGAAGCTAATTACTGGTAAAAACCGGGAGTTTGAGATGTACATAGGCAGTTTAGATTCAAAAAATGTGAAGGAGGTGAAAACTTCGGAAGCTTTGATATGGATGAAATGATACTGCAAAAACTAATTCAGATGACACATGTGTCTATCTGGCTTATATGAGGCGCTAACGATGGGCTGTTTTCATTGATAGCACGAAAAGAAATTTTTCAACAAACGAAAATTGTACAAAAGTCTTTCTTTAAAACATAACGGAGTTGATGAAGAATAATGTTTTCTGATCAGAGTATAAGGTTCCAGCTTCTTAAAGGTGGCAACAACGCAGGTACGCCCCTCTCTATATTCTCACTTAGACGACGTTGCATATAAATTGGAATTAACGTCCACTAGAACATCTTAATGACTACAAGAGACTCGGAAAAGGGGGTGGGTTAGAGGGAATGCAAAGGGGTTAGGTCAACACACAGGAGCGTCTTAGTGCGACAAGGCAATGTGACACGTTGCCAGTCCTCATCTTGCTGCTTCGATGAAGGACTGGCTCTTCACCCTTAGTATGTTTCTTTTAGTTTAAGTTAGTTATTGTAAAACAAGCATTAAATCTAAACACGCACTTTGGAGAAGGATGTTACGGTTAAGAACTTGGAAATACAAAGTACTTGGGTTGGTGCTTGTTCTGATTATCAACCAAGACAACAGCACTCCACACCTTGCGTGAAAGTTGGTTGGAACTGAGGGGTGTTCTGGACAGTGCCTACGTGCAGCTTCTGGAGATCTGTGTATATCCGTTAAGCTGTGACTGCATATCAGTTTCGCCCCCCCCCCCAAGTGACGTAACCCTTATTCAAAAAAGTGGCTGTTGTGAACGGTTTGTTGCAATATGTACCCAAAATAAATGACAACGTCTTAATACCACACTCGGTTATATGGTTGTTGTGCCTAAAATTAGTGTGGAAGAAATATCAAGATTTTGGCAGCAAAGGAAGTAATGAAACTAATTTAAGGATGTCGAATCATAGCGATTGAAATATTACATTAAACATGGGTATACTGTTTGTAACTGCTGAGGTAGTTTACATCTAAGTTCAGTAATTAATGATGGTTTCGATATTGGTATTATTTGATTCAAAAGTTTCATATGTCAGCAGCTAAATGGGCATCGGACACATCGCTGGCCTTCTTAGTCATTCAGTTGAATAATTTATTTTCCAGAATTTATATAAACTGAGATTCATCCTTGAACATTCTGCATTTCCCACTCTTCTTATATTCCTCTTTTAAGCACACTAATGATAAACATAGAAGGTTTTAGTGCTGATATGCACTCAGATGAGTCTGAGTGTTCTGTCAAAAAGTCGGGCCATGAATAGCGTAAGGTCATTTAAAGCGGTTCTCTGACTCTCTGACTCTCCCTCTCTCTCTTTCTAGTGGTATAGTTGTGTTAAAAATAAAAATTATTTTCCTGAAAAATTAAACGTCTCCACACATATTTGACAGAGACCAGGGGGAAAAGTGTCTTATTTAAAGAAGCTGACAACTGCGAAAATTACAAGCTTTGGTCGTGGATGAAAGAAATAAGAGTGTAGAGCGATGGAATACAGATGACAAGAGAAAACCAAATGACTGGGGATGAGTCCTGTACCAGCTTACCAGCTGTACTTTGTCTACCATGCATTCCATTTATTCCTTCATGGGTAAATAATCTCAGTTTTTATAAGAATTAAACTAACTGTCCTTAAATAGAAGAACCTGTTGAACATTTCACCCATTTACTGAAGGCGAAAGAAGTGCAGTTTCATTTACGCAGCACAGACACTACTTTAGTTTCCTGTATTGAATTAACCTTCGGCAACATGGCTTCATTTAGACTGACAGACCTAATGAAGAATATTTTTAGCACAGACGTCTCCGTTTATCTTGATACGAAACTTTGAACACGCGACTTTTGGGTTTAATATATCAAGCGGATACTCATCTGTGTCTCTCTCTCTCTCTGTCTTTCTCTCTGACGTCACTTCGGAAGTTTCAAGTCCTATGCGGAGGAGAAATGACACTTCACTTCCGCCAAGGCTGTTAATAGTAATACAGAACAGCCTTCCGTATTCACGAGTTTTATTGCGTTAAATCCATAGCGTGTTCGTAAAGAGTATACTCAAGTAGTGACAATATATATATATATATATATGCTTATGCACTATTTTACATGTTCGACCGATATTCTGTCTCCAACAGTTATCACACACACCTCATATTTTGGAGGCACCGATCTGATTTTTCAAGCCCGAGAATATTTCTTTCGTGACTGAAGTTTTGCCGTAGTCTTTCCAAGCAAATATTGACACACTACTTGAAAATACGCCACGCTATCTTCCACTCCTACTTAGTTTAACTTTAACAAATATGTCCTGGGGTCATGGCTATATAATGCATGTCGCTAAAGAAGTATAATGGTTATATTATTAATTTGCATTCAATTCTTCTACAACAGTCCTAATAATTCATAATTTAAAACGTAAACTGGTGATACTTGAAAATCCAGGCTTTTGTACAAATAATTACGGGATTATAATAAAATAAAAAACTGGTAAACTTTAATGAATGACATAATAAATTATTTATATTAATGATTATAAAGAAGGACACGCTAGCTTAATATAGTCGTAATACGCTAAGTCTGTATCACAGAATGTATTGTATTGCATCAACTACAATATACATAATAAATTTCACTCAAAATTTAAAAACTGATGCTCTGTGAGAATTGTTAGATTAGGTTAGGTTAGCTATCAGCAACTCCTGAATACTTGGACATCAGGTACAAAAAAGGACAAGAAATTAGGACAGAAAACAAAACAAGAATGAAGGAACAGAAGGACAGTAATAAAGAAACATGCATAGAAGGAGATAAAAAGGAAAAAGTGTAGTAGAAAGTACGACAAACACTGAAATGCAGACAGAAGGGAAAATATAATCTTCTTTATAATGAATCCATTTGTCTGTGGATTATTTATTTGGTGACTATAAGACATATGTTTGGTTGCAGTGGAATTTCGGTGTCTTTAAATGTAATGTCGAATTACTCCTCACAGAAATTTCAGTTTTGCTGTCACGTATCTCAATTTGTGATTTCTTTCCAGTAAAAGTGTATGGTTTTCTTGTAGGACACAGACGGTAACACGGACTGTGTTGTGTATAATTTTGTATTCCATACCTCTACTATCCTTTCTGGAATGGCTTAATTTTCCCCACAACCGTCTTTTATTTCAGACGATATATTACTGTACCCAGTACAATAATTTAATATAGACTTTAATTTTAATAAAAAATAATTTTGCTGCAGTTTGTCTTATAAGAAATTTATGTGAAATAACGGAGAAGATGTACGTAGAATAATATTTTGTGATGCGATGTACAGAAAAATTCTTTAAAGTCTTCTGCGCCATTGTTCTTATAGCAAATAACTTGGCTACCCAGTAAGGTTATTCGGTGAAAGTGAGATATAACTAATGTCCCCACACCCCCTTCAACTTGGAGTATAACTATCCAGTTTCCCAAAATGCCACTGAACTCTGGGTAGTGTGGGTGAAAACTGTCGTCATTTAACTTGTGCTGCTGTCCGACCCTCTTTTTGTAGCCCATTAGTATATGCCAATTATTGTGATGCCACAAACACGTAGAGATGTTAGAGGAACATATTCCTCTCCCAAAAGATAGCGCTGGGCTTATAATTATAAAAAATATCCAGGATAACATGATAACATTTTATCCGCCTGAAATTTCTGTTTATTTAAACCACGACTTATTTCAGCAACATTGGTTGGCTACAAAACGTTGAATGAAAATATATTTATAAATGGAGTCTTAGAATGTGGAGTGTGGATAAAACTTTAAAATTTCTCATTCAGTACTTCTAATATCGAGACAATACTTTTGAACTATTAATTCATAAGAATGTGGAGAAGTCTATTGTGGCTTATTGTAAGATAAGTACTAGAAAAGAATACGCAAGTAACTTCAATGTCCGACAAAGAGTCTCAGAATCAAACAAAGCAATTTCAAAATTACTTGTTTTACCTGGAAAGAGTTGACGTGTAAGTTACCATATTATATTGTCAGAAATTTTCTGACCACAAAAACGTCAACTGGTATTTTAAAGAAAACGAAATCAATTAATTAGCATAGAACGGACCAGTAGTTCATATTGGGAAGGAAAAATTGGACACAAAATTTTGTTGGATAAGTTTATTTAAAATCGATCACCTGAATGGATTAAACTATGATGTTTGTTGAAATCTTGCATAAGGAAAAGAAATTAAATACTTTTGAACTGAACATTAACAAGTGTTTACATAATTCTTATAATTTAATCTGTATTTTCTTTTTCGTTTTCATATCTGATACATTTGGCAACACTGTAAAATCAATAATAAATTCTGAGGTATTAAGTTTGTGTTTCTTGTTTTCAATTTATGAGAGACTAATATATTATTTAGTTTTTCATTTCTAGCGACGCTTCTATTAACCACTGGAATGCAGCGACACACTCAAATGATTTCTGTCGCTTATTGGCTTCAGACTTAACTAGCACTCTCAACTGCTTTGTCCTCAGAGTCATGTAAAAGGGAGACAAGCAACTTGTTTTATTGTAAGGGCCAGTGGTTTATCGGGTTTTAAAATTGATAAACACTCAATTAACAAATTTCACTACCCTTCGTAATTACGGGAAATTTATTTTCTGTGAACTTTACAATATTAATTAAATCAGAAATATATTAAGAAGCTGTAGTACGAGGTCCAGGACTTGGTGCTTATTGCTTATTGCTTATTGCTCACGGAATTTTTGGGACCCTTTTAATTTGCTTGAAGAAGAATAGACTTACCTTACAGTAGAGCTTGTATAAGAAAGCGAGAAAAATAAAATATTTATTTTAAACATTTTAAATTCTTGTCATCTACATGGGTAGAAGAAGCATATCATCTCTTCTTATCCCAACAAAATTGTGGACAGGTGTAACTTTGATAAAAGTATCAAGCCATATATTTGATTGCACAATAAAGCCGACACTCCTTTTACTAAGATCACATGTGTGTGTGTGTGTGTGTGTGTGTGAAATGGACACGAATATACAGGATATATTTTCCTTCCGCTAACCCAATAATCTAACCCTCTTCCCCAGCGTATTCACAGAACTTAACGAAGTTGATCAAAATTTCTCACACTGAAGAAGAAAATCGAGTGTTTTTGGTGCAATATTTTATATCGCCCCAATGCAATGATATGTGGTAGCTTTTATTGACATTTTTCTTGTATGAAGACTGTAATACGACAGAAGGTACGTGCCACCATATTGAGTCACGTGTTTAATAGTTCTTTCCCTTCATCTCTCAGAATTACCCCTAGAGCTTTCTGTCCAATGGTCAGTTTTCTTGGTTCATTCGAGTCTGTCGTTTATCTCTTCCTATTCTACCATAAAATGGAAGACAGAAAATTGGGGATGTAAAGTGAAGGGAGAAGAAGACCCCGCGATTCTCCTGCATTTGTTCTCTCTCGAATTTACTGAAGGTTTGTTTTTCGAGTGCTGGGAAGTGCAAAACAGTGAAAGACTGAATAATCCTCGCAGCATTATCACACATCAGTTTTGTTGCAAATCTTTATAATGAAATATAGGGAATCCATGATTATTTGTTACAGTTTGTGTAGTGAAATAAGGATCTTTCAGATGGAGTGTGTATGAAGACTTACCTATATGCGAAATGGAATTATGTGGACTGAATGTGACATATAAAAACTGAATACAGAAAACTGCGCAATTTTCAAAGGCGGGGGAGGGGGGCATTCTAGTGTAATTGCTATAATGACTAGGGCCTTGACGATCCGTGGTTCGAATCCTGGCAGGAAGAAGATGTTTTTAACTTTTTGAAATCGCTGAGACCTGCTCTGGAGCCCACCCAGCCTCCTGTAGCAGGAACAGTTGTTCTTAACTGAGGCTAAAGCAGCATACTCATGGTTTCGACCGCTCATCTCTATATAGAGCCGAGGGTAACGATTAGTCAAGCTATACTTCCAATGCCCCTACATATCTTGATGGTGGAACAGGAAAAACTTTAACTAACTTTTCATGGAAAAAAGTAAAGTAGAAGTTAAAAAAAATATATATGACCATTATATGGAGACTGATTTTAAGAAGTTAGGTTGTGACGGTGGAGGTGAATGAACTTAATAAACTTGATAAACAGGCTTAGTTATCGGTGAGGTTATAGCTTACGGATTAAAAATACTTAAAAAAATGTGAACGGATTTTTTTCCGTAATTTATTTCAACGTAATTTGTCCACTGTAATATTTTATTTTAGTATTATCTTCACATTAAACAACCTCCCTTTAATTCTTGAGGGTTGTGTCGGCAGTCAAGGTATTCTCGGCTTTTCTTTAACACAAAGCTTCGTCGATGTTACCGTAACACTCTTAGCTCCCTCCATTACACACTGTCCTGTGTTAATATAGTCCAGTATGCATAATCACATTCTGCTTTACTAAAGCTTATTATGATAAACCTTTAACATCTATGGTTAGACTTCCATACATTTCTCTTCCATAGAGCTTCGCACATGTAAAGACCACAAAAAAAATGTGACTTCAGATAAAAATAGGCTCTTTCAGAAAAATAACGTCTTCATTACATCGTATCATTTTATAGAAATATAGATGTTAGCGAATGTCAGTTGTAAGTCAGCGGAGAGAGATCGGTTTTAGTTTACTCAGTTGGTGCGACACCAACCAACGAATGTGCTGTGTTGACTGTCCAGCTCCTACTCAAATTTTGAAGTGCAGTTACTTCTAATATTATCTTCTTAATGTGGTCTCACACTAGATGAGGAACTAGCATAGATAGAGAGTGTTTGGGTATATGGTGCTATTTACAGGGGTGTTCCAGCATGCTGCCACAACACCCTGTTAATATAAAGGAATATTGTGAATGTTTTTAAAATGACTTTAGCAAGGAACAAAGTAGCTCCCTGAGGATGATCTAAGGATCGAAACATGTCGGAGCGATTTTAAGTGTTTTAGTGTGTTATTTTATGTAAGTGCATTTGTTGGTTGATAATCGAAGTAATTCTACGAAATGCACGGTACAACAATGAGAATAATATATGTGCATCGTATTAGTGATTAGGTTGTATATATTTACAGCATTCCCCACTGCCGGAATTGTGTGTTTAAATTTATGTTTTTTTAAAGAAGGCAATTTATTGTGCAGCTCTGCAAGATTAAAACATGCATTCTATAGTAAGTTACCTTTTAGCATTAAACAACTTTTATCTCACCAGTATATGGAGAATTAGGAATATGTTATAATGCAGTCTAAAGTTTAAGATTATCCCTTTAGTGAATTATGTTTGCTGGGATCGCTGTGAGGGAGGTGGGATTGGAGGGAGCAAGCAGATTAAGAGAGTTCTTTGAATGGAGAATCAATGCTGTCTGCTGCCGTCTGACAGCACCCTGCACAAAAAGTGAACAAAATATACAGATATACTGTGGCTCGTAATGTGAGAAGCATGCTTGCATGTCTCCCGGACGTTTATCTTATATAGAAGCAGCTCATATCATAATCTCCATGGGTATAGTTACTTGATACGCTTGCTTCCATTCCGACCTGGTTCAAGCACAAGCATATCCTACTGGAGTTTTCTTATTCGGTTTCTCACTACATTGGTTAGTGCAGGGTTTTGTTCGGTACCTGTGATTTATAAGTGTTTTGTGGGTTGTCGTGACAATGAACAATACATTCTATATCCTGCAATGAAGTTTGTGAAACAATTATGTGCGCCTACATTTAAGAAAACTACCACTAAAACAAAACAAGCGACATGCACGAAAGCTCAAAATTAAAATTCTATATATTGACCGATAAATTGAAAGAACATGAAGGCTTAATAACAAACGTTCACTTGGAAATTGATCCTGAGAGGCTTAATTCAGTTTCTAAAACCACGATATTTGCCTACAACTAGTCATGACACAAAAACTTAAAGGAACGCGAAATACCTTGAGTGATGTTTCCTTCAAATCACAGAATTAATTTTTAAATTTAATTTATGAGTGTAGATGAAAGTCAATATCACCACAACAGCAAAAACTATTGAAATATGATTTTAAATTTTTTATATAATTTGAAAATATAAGACCGTAAAAATTGCACAGATGTAGAACAAAAAACAAAAACATAAAAAGAATGTATATAATAAAAAATTTGAAAATACAGGTTAAAATCTCTGGGAAATTGCGGAGTGTAAATTTCTGAATATTTAACGATGTTTCTAAAGTAAATACTTTTTCCGAAAAGCCGGTAACCAGTCGAATGGGCGTAATGTAATAGAAAATTTGAAACTACAGCAACACGTCTGCGGTTATCTCAAATTTTGTATTTGGAAAAGTTACAAAATTTAAGGTTACGAGAATAATAGTAATAAATTGAAATGAATTTTGGGGAAAAAATGGGAGAAAGAGAAATCCTAAAATATCTTGTTCTAAGTAATAGTTGCAATTCACGTTTTTGTCAGATATTTACAATTTTTATTTGTCACTTAAGATAAGAGACTTTGTTGAGCATTTCTCCTTATAACACAGATGGACAGCTCTGAAAATGTGCGCCTAGGCATGTGGAACGAAAAACCAAAATCAAATATTATTCACATATTTATTTTTAACATTGATTTCAGGCCTTTAATGTGCCATAAATATAAGAGCATTCAACGATGAGTCTAATATAATTTTTGTACATTTACAAGACATTTACGAAAACAAATCCCACATTAGCGGTCGGTTCTATATGAGCTGAAATAACAATGAAGGTTGTGTGGGTATATGTTAATTCTCAAGTGCAGGAGGAAAATAAAAATCAGAACATAAAGAAAATGGCTTTCTAGAGATAAATGATTCTCTGGCTTGACGGATGCTGTGTAGAAAAATGGAGAAAAGAGGATGAAGGGAAAAAATATAGATATAGGCTATAGAATTGAAGGAGATTTGTGAAAAAAAAACGTGTCGTAGAAGTTGGCGTAGACCACGTGATAATTTAGGAGATGATACACTATCATGATCTCGTAACAATGAAATACCTGTCAAATATATATCGGAAATTCAATTTCCGTTTAATGATTGATAATACCATATCACAGTAGTGTGTTACGTAACACACGACGCACACCATAGCCAGACGCATTCCTAACAACGTACTCTTACACAACACGATATGCTGCCACAACACCCGTTAATGTAATGGAATTATTTTGTGAATGTTTTTAAAATGACTTTAGCAAGGAACAACGTAGCTCCCTGAGGATGATCTTAGGATCGAAACATGTCGGAGCGATTTTAAGTGTTTTAATGTGA
>Ga0123352_10013780_pt1 | contig 12838 bp, 12 predicted proteins | sample TergutLab28metaG_FD_89700 | JGI IMG/M metagenome (GOLD analysis project Ga0123352, IMG submission 89700) | Labiotermes labralis P1 segment gut microbial communities from Petit-Saut dam, French Guiana - Lab288 P1 | ecosystem: Host-associated > Arthropoda: Insects > Digestive system > Gut ... | reverse complement strand
TTTGAGTGGGTTGAAAGGAAAGTTGAGAAAAAAGAAAAGAAGAGGGGAAAAAAAAAAAAAGGTGGGAGAAAAAAAAAAAAAAAAGAAAGCAATTTGTGTCTGGGGGTGGGGTGGGGGGGGGGGGGGAGCTCTTGTACCTTTGATCCGGTTTCTGGTTTCAGATTTTTTCTTGACATAATTTCTGACTTTGTACCCAAAATCTGCATGGGTTCCTTGTTCTTGAAATGTCATCAAATTACAACTTGTTACAGTTTCTGAAATTCCATAAGTACATTTTGCTGTCTTTAATTTTGTTCTGTTATTAACTGTTATTAATTACATATTTTATGCCTCAAGCTGTGACTACTGTCTTACATATAGGGCTGTGCAACATGATATATTTGTATGGTAAAACCAACTAGATGCACCAATGTATCAAATTTATTTTATTTCGAAATGACACTCTACATGTTTCGGACAGTCTTCCCGTCTTTCTTGAACTCCTGACGACGGACGGAAAGACCACCCAAAACGTGTAGTGTGTCATTCCAAAATAAAATAAATTTGATACTGGTGCATCTAGTTGGGTTTACTATAGAAACATGGTTCTTGTTGTTGAACGTTCTAAACATGACCTGATTACCCAACATGCAACAGGAAGAAGAGAAACAACACAAATTCTGATGTTTTGTTGACCATGCATCTCAGTATATAACCAACTTGGTGCACATAATTTGTTTCACAGTAAGTTTTATTTCATGCCTCTACATGTATCGAGCACATGTGCTTATCATCAGGAGGTCAAAATTGTATTACACAGCCTCTGGTATCATCAAAGCCTGTGTAATGCAATTTTGACCTCCTGATGATGGGCACATGTGCTCGATACATGTAGAGGCATGAAATAAAACTTATTGTGAAACAAATTTTGTGCACCAAGTTGGTTATATACTAAGATAAACACAAATTCGTTGGCTATTTAACATTAACAGCCAAATTATTTACTTCATCAATGAAACAGCATAAAATGCTAAGGTCTTATCTGAGCCTTGAACCATGCAAGACCAAAAAAATACTCAAAAACAAAAATCTGCTAACAGTCTTCTTCACAAAATACTTTACCAGTAAACAACGCTGACCAAACAAAACCTTGGACACACTGTTAATGGTGGAGAAACATTACAGTAGGTAGCAGAATTTTATGACCTGCTTACAGGCAGTACAGCAATGGGTAATAACCCAAGGTACAAACATTCCTTACACAAGACCCCAATACTGGGCACTATCCTGATCCAACTTAATCCAATTATGACTCTTGCACCCCTCTCTGTTTTAATAAAAGGTAAAGTAATTCCTGTACAGGCCTGTTACAGTCCCTGAGGATTCCAGGAGTTTGAAGCCCGCAGATTTCGAGACAATCAGCACATGAAGGTAGTAAGTTATCAGCTCTATGCAAGGGCCGCCTTTACCCTGCTACTCATTTCTGTTAGAGGCTGGGTCAACCCCAGGGCTGTAGTGCAGCCAGAAGGATTGTGTCAGTGAAGAATTCCAGCGACACCATCGGGAATCGAAAGCACAACCTTCAAGCTTTTGGCAGTGCCTCAACCAATTGCATCACCGCGTGCCCCCTTCCTTTAATATCCCCCCAAATATGCCTAGTCTTTCTACCAGCCTATTGAATTTAATTTCAGAATTTAAAATTCTGTTTGCTGTGTTTATCTTCATCATCAGTACTACCTCATTTCATCACCCTAATATTACTTACTTACTTACTCCACGGTACAGAGTCCTTCTTGAGAAGCTAACTGGTTTGCAGCTAGTCAAGAAATTCCTCGCATTTCACGGAACCCGAAGGTTCATTACCGCACTCACAAGCTTCCGCCACCTGTCTCTATCCTGGGCCAGCCCAATCCAGTCCAAATACCCACATCCCACCTCCTGGAGATCCAGCCTAATATTATCCACCCATCTACGCCTAGGTCTCCCCGGTGGTCTCTTTCCCTCCGGTTTCCCCACCAAGACCCTATACCCCCTCCCCCCCATACACGCCACATGCCCAGCCCATCTCATTCTTCTCGATTTTATCACCCGCATAATATTGCATGAGGAGTCACCCCTAATAATAATAATCAATAAATAATCCAAATTACATAACTTATTATTATGCAGTTTATCTACTGTGTTTTCCTCAGGCATAGGTGACCAGTATAATTCTCAGCACATTTTGCCTGTGTTCTGCTGATGCAATGCAAGACCAAGTTTCCCACCTACATTAAATTATAAATTTGTATACCCTAAAATAACACTTTCAGAAATAAAATGGAGAAATAGAAACACGATTCATCCAAGATAAACATTATTGGACAACAATATTTAGAAGGATTTGGAATTGACACGATTATTAACATTCCCAAATATATTATCGAAGTTTTATTTAGTCACCAACTGATGCACTAGCGAGTTGTCTTAAAAAACAATATTAAAATTTACATTAAAACAGCTCCGACATGTTTCGGTGTTACAGTCACACCATCATCAGGGAGCGCATTAATTTGTGCTTACTAAAGTTACAGTTGTTGAAATAGTCCATTAAAATACATCGGCGTGTGGCTAATGCAGTGGTGGTGTGGCTGCATATATTAGGTACTTATTGGTGTCTGTATGTTGCACTGTTCGGCAGTGGACTGAGTATATTTCAACTATTTTAACAACTGTCACTTTAGTAAGCACGAATTAATGCGCTCCCTGATGATGGTGTGACTGCACCGAAACGTGTTGAAGCCGTTTTAATGTAAATTTTAATATTGTTTTTTTAAGACAACCCACTGGTGCATCAGTTGGTGAATAAATAAAACTTTGATAATATCAGTATGTACAGTACGAACGTGGGAAAAAATGCCCAAATATATGTGTTGAGGATAAACTACTGGCAGTCCTATATTAAGATGGCGATGGAATTTGGAATTAGCTTTAACATCTAGTTGCTAGACATAGGTGAAGGTGGATCACTATACTTTATACACATTCTGTGATGATAAATGAAAATTACGCAGTAGTAAATATTAAAATGGGGAACCTGGAAGGAGGCGTGTCTACTGGGGACTTTCAGAGATGGTTGGAAGGGGCTCTAGAGAAGGGACATCTCTCTCTGAAGGGGCTCATTGCAGAGGGCTCGTTTACTGGGGACCCTGGGTTGAACGGAAGGCTCTGGAGATAAGCATATGTCTTCATGGAGGCTCAGTTGGGCAACCTGGAGTGGGCTCATCTGCTGGTAACTTTGGGAGATGGCTGAAAAGGGGCTCTGGAGGTGGAGCATCTCTCTCTCTATGGGAGTTCTGTGAAGGAAGCCTGGAGGGACAGCTCCCTTGCTGGGCACCCTGGAGGACAGGTAGAAAAGGTTCTGGAGAAGGGCATTTCTTTCCATATGGGCCCCACTGAGGAACTTTGAAGGGGACTCATCTATCGGGGACTTTAAGAGATGGATGAAGGGGGTTCTAGGAATGGAGTGTTTGTCTCTGAAAAGGCCCAGTGCAGAGGGACTCTGAGGAGGGCTCCTTTACTGGGGACTCTGGATGATGTGTTAAGAAAGGCTCTGGATACAGGCATCTCTCTCCATAGGGGCCCCATTGGGAAACCTGGAGGGGATTCTCTTGCCGGGACTTTTGAGAGAAAAGGACAATATATCTGGGTTCCTTTCTTGGACCCAGAGGACATTAAGATTTTAAGTCTGGGGGTCATCTGGAACTTTGGTAATGGGACAGGGCTCTGCTGAGCTGATATCAGATTGTGGGGCACAAAGGGCCTGTGCATGATGCCTAAGTGCATCGAGAGCATAAGGTCTCGAACCCAGCGTAAATCAATCAGTCAAATATCAGAATCCTGAATGTGAAGGCAGCAAGGTCCTCCATGACTCCAGCGTACTACGAAATTACACCACATGACATCAAAACGACCACAATTTTTATATTTCCTGTAACGATTCAGACACGGTGAACATCTGTAGAGGAGCGGTGGGTTACCATCACAATTTTCTGAACAAAACAAACTTGTCTCTGTTTTATTTAAAGCTCGATATGTTCTGTTGTTCCTCTCTCCAGACATAACCAGAAACTTTCAGTGCTGTAGTTACAATATTGGAATCATTACTGGCAGTAGTTTGTCAAACATGGATGGCCACAGTGCATTCAGAATATGTATGCTACATGGCAGTCAGTACATTGTATTGTTATACAGAGAACAGAAGAATTTTTTACATCAAAATATACAGCTGTCATAGTATCATGAGGTAATTGGTACAACAACAATAATAATAATAATAATAATAATGTACAATAATTGAGCCTACTTTAATTATTATAAATCATGTATTACTGCAATATAAGACTACATTTTGGTGTTATCAATGGAAACAAATACCATTCTTCCTGTGTGCATGTGTTTTCTTTACACAACTTTAAGAACACATCTATACATCTCTATTGTCTGTTTTTCTTCCTCGAGAAATTGGATGATTCAAGAATTTTCATGACTTAAGATAATTAATATTATAAATGATTACAAAGTACAAGAAACTGGGGGGAAAAAAGATGTCCAAGAATTCAATTCCACGTGGACAGAAATGCAAGACTCGTACGTGTTTAACTCTGGACACACTTCACTAAGATCTATGGGTAATTTCGGTACTTTTCTGCAGTGTTTTAGTTTACAGTGGCTTATGGGTTTGGGGTCTGTACCTTGAAAATATTTTGCCTATCTTTCAAGAGTCCTTCAAATAACAAACAACGTAACTCGCGAACCCAACGGAAATGTGAAATCGGCTCTATTCCCTCCTCCCCGCAGCAACCTTCTACGAGTTCACAAAACTAATTTCTGATACTTTTGGACATCGCAGGAATACCTGATTTGGTTTTGGTGTGGACAGCAGCACCTCATGCAAAGCCGGCTGATATCACACTCCACGCCGAACATGAGAGAGCAGCCGTACGGTGAACAGTGCACTGATTTTTTGGTGTCACCTGAAGGGTTCTGACAATAGTGTACTAGACAATAGCATTTTGGACTATTCCCAATATTATATAACCAAGAAGTAACATATTTTGGAAACACGGTGTCTGCTGGTACTCAGACACATTTGTGGGGAGTCACTTCAAGAGATGGGTTAGACGGCAACAGCGATTCTCAATCAGTGATCATCAGTGTGATATACCATCATCAGAACCCTTCATAAGAAGCTTTCATCACTGACATTTGTCCTTACTTGATCATTATTTTATCCAACAAACATCAGCTGCCACTTCCCGTAAGATCCATTATCACATGATGCATCCCACACAACTGACTATATGCAAAGCTGGAGTATCAGCAGGAAGTGACAAATGATAGCTGTCAGATAGAATACAGATCCTGTACTGAGGATATCTAGTCCAATGAGAATAATTCGATCAGACACAACTGACATGCATAAGTGGATTGCACCCTTGAATCTGATGATGCAGTAAACCCAGTTTCTGAAACAATGTGTTCTCCCTTAAATGTGAGACATCAGATAAAGTTCACAGTCATGGCAGTTCGTCCATAAATACGGCTGTCACAACGTAAAATGTCTGCCGCACAACTAGCCTGGTCACATCCTTCGGATTGGTACAACGTCTGAGTTAATGCACACTTTTCAGTGATCTGAAATCACTCTTGATATCAAACTTTCACTTTGTTCTGAAAGTTATAGGCTTTCTTCTGGGTAATTCCCCAGCATCTGTATGGAATTGGTAAATAAATTTTAGTTCTGTGTTACTACTTTCAAGATGGAAATCTACTATTTCATAACTTCTAAACGATGCATATTTTCTGACAGCATCGATATATACGTGTATTTCTGCTAAATCTTTGTGTACTGACAGTGTTTACAGGTCGGTTTGGACTGAAAAACCAACACACACAATTCAAATGGTCTAATTTACACTTTTTTTGTAATCCTAGAGCAAAATTGATACCTACATTAATGAATACGGCATTTTAATCTTCAGTCTTTCAGTGCTGATGATGCTCAAATGACAGTAGCATGGGTTCTTACACTGCATAGTGTCATCACGTGTATGTTCCAAAATTTCTGTGGAGCATGCCGCCTCCAACTTTAGAGTAAATGAAATACTCTTATAATAAAAGCCAGCCAGATGCGGTGTTTCTCAAATTTATTTTGATAAAGTACTCTACATGTTTCAGACAGGTCTGCTGTCCATCATCAGGAGCCTCAACACTGTATACACAGCAATAGGTATTTGTCATGCTAGTTATGTTGACAGCCAACATAACTAGCATGACAAATACCTGTTGCTGTGTATACCGTGTTGAGACTCCTGATGACGGACAGCAGATCTGTCCGAAACATGTAGATTACTTTATCAAAATAAATTTGGGAAATAGTGCATCTCATTGGCTTGTATTACAGGAATATATCTCGATGCACGGGCCTCTGAATGTCTAACTGAAATACATTCAGGTGGGTGCTCTGTCTGCATCAGAAAGTACTGATTATCCTACAAGATGCAGTAACACAGAAGACACTCATTTGAATGAGAATGTTTGTATTTTACTGTGTCACAAATTCTCTGTGCAGTCAGCAATGTGAACCACAATAATGCCATTCGATATGTACGTTTGAAATATTCTCATGATAACCAGTTCTGGGGTCCAGTCAGTTTCCTTCCCGTGATTAATGGCGCTGCTTTCCACGGAAATAAAAGAGAAGTCGGGAATGTGTGTGGAGCTTACCCTCTGTGATTATATGTGGGGATAACGTTACACTTAAGTGTTTTGTGTAACCACAACAATTGTTGTAGTTTCCTGACGATCCTGCCCAAATGTGTTTTATCAGTGTGAGGGACTGCCTCCTACATGTGGGGTGGTGTGGCAATTGGAGGTGATTAGGAATACAGACATATGTGTCCTGAAGGGGTAGTATGGTGATTGGAGGTGACGACTTATACAGACATCTGTGTCCTGAAGGGGTAGTATGGTGATTGGAGGTAATTAGGAATACAGAAATCTGTGTTCTGAAGGGGTAGTATGGTGATTGGAGGTGACGACTTACACAGACATCTGTGTCCTGAAGGGTAGTATGGTGATTGGAGGTGATTAGGAATACAGAAATCTGTGTTCTGAAGGGGTAGTATGGTGATTGGAGGTGATGAATTATACAGACGTGTGTCCTGAAGGGGTAATATGGTGATTGGAGGTGATGAGGAATACAGACGTGCATCCTGAAGGGATAGTATAGTGATTGGAGGTGACGAATTATACAGACATCTGTGTCCTGAAGGGGTAATATGGTGATTGGAGGTGATGAGGAATACAGACGTGCATCCTGAAGGGATAGTATAGTGATTGGAGGTGACGAATTATACAGACATGTGTGTCCTGAAGGGGTAATATGGTGATTGGAGGTGATGAGGAATACAGGCGCGTATCCTGAAGGGGTAGTATGGTGCTTGGAGGTGATGAATTATACAGACATCTGTGTGTGGAAGGGGTAGTATGGTGGTAGATGATGAAGAATAAAGATGTGTATCCTGAAGTTGCAGTATGGTGACTGGAGGTGATGAATTATAGACATCTGTGTCTGGAAAGGGTAGTATGGTGGTAGATGACGAGGAATACAGACGTGTACCCAATTCTGCTTTTATATGAGATGGATCACTGGTTCCCAGTCATTAGCATCAGATATTAACAGAAACTGGGTCTGTCAATCTGTTGGAACGGTCGTACCGCCCGTCACAGGTGCAGATTGAAGGTTAGGGAACATCAAACTCAGTTCTAAATCTGACCTAAATGGTTTGTGAAAAACACAGGTTTTATACACAACACATTTATTCTGTTCTTCGGTCTGACAAGAAAGTAATGAGATAATTATGAGGTAAAATGTCAGTGGTAAATAACATTATGCAATTTTTATTTCAATTTTCAGGCAATATATCCCTGTTGTGTTATGATCTAATACTAAATAGCGTCCAACACAACTTTAATTAACTATCATTTTAAATAATTTACAGTGACATGTTTCTGCTCTTAACGGCCATTTTCAGTCTGACTATAAAGCAGCGTATAAAATACAGTACCATAAAATGGACGATATCTCGTTCACATAAAGTGTTACATTATTAAAAGGATATTATTAAAATAGAATATGAGTTGTGATGAAACTTGTATATAAATTGAAATTTTTAAAACTTTTAATATTATATATTATGATTAAAGATCAATGGAGTTGTTGAGATGTAAGCTATCATATAGTCTGATCGAAAACTCCATTGGTCTTTAACCCTTACCCTGCTAACATGGAAAATATGGTGAGCTCCTAATAATGCCAGCAGATGGCAGATGGAATTTAACTGGGCGTTTATAGGGGTAGCCATACTATGTAAAATTAAGAGGTTATCATATCATATCATATCATTTATTTTCCTTCCGTCAATCCATACAGGATTACATAATCTATATGGATATGGAAATCGTGATATATGTTGGGATTAAGGGGTGACATCAACACAGTATGTACAACAATCACATGGTTATTTATCCTTATTGTTGCACCGCGCATATCATCGAATTATTTAATTAGTATACCAACTGATGCACATACATAAAAATTCCATATTAAAACACTAAAATTGCTCCGACATGTTTCGATCCTAAGATCATCATCAGGGAGCTACACTTTCCTCGCTAAAGTCACTCTCAACAACATAACCTTACACAATAAGACATGCTGCCACAACACCCTGTTTATACAACGAAATTAATCAGCGACTAATTTTAATAGTGACTTTAGCGAGGAAAGTGTAGCTCCCTGACGATGATCTTAGGATCGAAACATGTCGGAGCAATTTTAGTGTTTTAATGTGGAATTTTTATATATTTGCATCAGTTAGTATACAAATTAAATACATGGTTATTTAGTATGACAAATATAAATTTTATTTGATATATATAAATTCCAATTTATATACAAGTTTTATCACAACTCATATTCTATTTTAATAATATTCTTTTAATAATGTAACTTTACATAAACGCGATATCGTCCATTTTATGGCAGTGTGTTGTATATGCTGCTTTATAGTCAGACTGAAAATGACCGTTAAGATCCGAAACATGTCGCCATAAATTATTTAAACTGACAGTTAATTAAAGTTGTGTTAGACTGTATTTATTATGACTTTATTCATAAACATTATCCAAGGTCATATTATGTTGTACTTGTGTCCCACATCACATCCAGCATTTCCTCAAACGGTTAAGGAAATGACGGATCTGACAACGGGAAGGACGTGTGCCTGCGAAAGTATTCTTCGTACAGACAACTATGTATTTTGTTCTGTACCTCAGTCCATTGTTTACTTTGTTCAGTCGCTTGAACCCCTTTCTTTTCGATAGTGAAGACGTCTCTTGCATGATTTGTCTGCTTCAGCCTAGGAAATCCCTGTTGGCATTAACGCATTCCATTGTTTGTGCTCAGGAGTACCATCTTGAAACAGCTTTCAAAATACACTTATTTCTTTCATCTGTTCTTACTGTTAAATTATAAATATTTCAGTTATCAGCTACATCGTACTGAATTTCTTTTCTCAATCAAATTAATGTCATACACGTACATTTCTTTACAATATTTCTGCGGTACGGAGTCCAGATGAAAGCTGTCGCATTCTAACCTCAACAAGACTAAGATGATTCATTTAGTACTTCTTTATATTTCTTTGGTATAAGGACGAGAATTTTCTCGTTTAAAAAAGAAAAATGTGGTAATACAATTAACTATAACATGTGATCGTATCAGTTCGATGAATTATATACAAACACTCATAAATAAACAACAGTTAAGAGAGAGCCATTATTAAAGTCTTCGTGGGTTAACTAAAGAAGTGACCATTACTGGTAGATCCAGGGGGTTTCTTCTGATCTTAAACATCAGCTACGAGGTCACCGTTTCTGGGGATGTTTCAAAAACTGAACTCTGTTTGTTTCCTATCTCGTGTTGTTACACGATCTTCCTCTTTAATCCTATTTCTTTTTTGACTAGCATCATCATCACTTCGCACCCACGACATTTTCTGAATATGTCTCTACACATGCACCTCACACTCACTAACAGACATTAGCATAATACTTATATGATGAACGGTATGGATTGGAAGATCTCTGTGCTCCAGTTTCATTTTTAGTTTCATGACCTGGAAGTTCGTTTCTCATGGCTGTACACAGGACCATGTCTCTTACTGTAATGTAATATCCCCCACTGTCCCCATCTGTTCTCACACGGCGTTAAACTCACTGGAAGTTACGGTAAGTGTCGAACTTGTGAACGACAGCCCTAGTTGTTACATCACTTCTGATGACTACAAGGCATAATTTTAAATTCTTGATGCCATGGTTAATGTAACACGGGTGGTAATACTGACTCTTACACATCATACGTAACGACATACTCTGTTCCGAGTCTCCCGAATCAGTTTCCTACGCCAGACTCATATTGAGAACCACTTTGACGGTATTTCTTCCGAAACTTTTGTATTTTTTTGGCAGTTGTTCCACGTGGCCACCTGCAGCCATTTTGTAAAACGTGGTAACAGTGATGTCATCAGGGGTAGCCCGGGTTGAACACATTGAATAGGATCGCGAAGATGGTACACGCTGCGTAGACGCCCAGAGCCACCCACCACATGAGCTGCTCATGTAATTTTTGTTCAAAGTTCTTAAGAACAAGCAGTCCTATGGTGAGACCGGCCAAGGCTCCTGTCAGGTGCGCGACGTAAGAGACGGACGGGCCTGGCTGTTCGGCTGCGTACCTGTCGTACACCGCGAAACCGACGTCAGCACTTGCTGCAACAGAAATTACACCACACTTCGTTACTGTTACTTCAGGCGTGACGTAACGTGATGTAGTGCCTATGTGCAACCATGCACGTTGTACACGGATAATGTGAATGCAAATATATATAGCAACAATAACCACAGTTTCAAGTTTTGCATATCCATTTACATGTGATAAGATCAATTACATAACTAGACCAACAGTCAATACCAACTTACCAACAACAAATATACCGATTAATCTAACAATTCCAAACTCCATGTTGTTGTAATTCTGAAATGACAAAATGAACACAATTAATAATAATAATAAAAATATTTATTAACTGCAATTGGGTTGTCACCCAGTGGCAGTGGTTATTTTATGTGTATACAGAACATGAAAACAGTTACTAATAAATTTAAGTCCGGAGGGCTACATGAGAAGCATGTAGTGGCAACTTGGAATCTTGGAAACCATCTCAGCATTTGCTTATAGACACAGTGAAACCAAGAAAAACCTGTGTCGAGGTGGCCGGTCGCAGGACCTTCCGAATACTGACTTCTAGCCAGCAGTCCGGCATCTGAAGTAAACTACCCTCAAATTACACACAGTTCACAGAAACACGATTTTAGATGTCTTTTTTTTTTTATTTAATTTCTATCGCAACGACTCAGCTATGACAATAATCAAGAATTACAGAAAATGCAGAGCTTTGTACATTTAAGTCGGAGGAAGCAGGTGTTTGTAGAACTAAATTCAAATATCCATGCTCATAATACAAGAAGAAAGATGGATATCCACATTCAATCACACAATACTGATTTATATAATAGAAGTGTAATAAATATGGGGACTAAATTATATAACAAACTTCCTGGGTACATAAAAGAAATATATAGTTATACGACATTTAGGAAGGAATTGAAATCACTTCTTCTTCTGCATTCCTTTTACTCACTGGAAGAATCTGTAGCTTTGTAACTATGTAACTTTATTAGCTCTGTATCTAATTTAAGCCTTATTACACTATACATAAGCAGTTCTGAAATCATTTGTAGAATAATATGTTTGTTGCTATTGGACTTCTCTCACTTCTTGTATAATGCTAGAAACTGATGAGCCCACAACCATAGGTATGATGTTTTGGACTGATAAACCAAACCAAACCAAACCAGACCAAACTAAACCAAACCAAACCAAACCAAACTAAACTAAACTAAACCAAACCAAACTAAACTAAACTGAACTAAACTAAACTGTGTATGTGCTGACACACACTAAGGGTGTCACAGCCCAGATGTAGCCATATGAACCATACACCACACATCTTTAGCCTCCATCACTTCATGACAGTACGTTAAGTTACAAAGTCTAGCAGTGTAAGAGGGCTCACTGTGGTCCGATGTTTTGTATCAACTACTGCCTCCACTGCAGCACCACTGTGACTACGGACAGAAGCCAGTGTGACAATACAACGCTTCAGACTTGCGTCTAGGCGACACACGGTCACGTCAGAGTCCCTCTTGTGCAGCTAACTGGTTTGCAGCTAGTCAAGAAATTCCCCGCATTTCACGGAACCCGAAGGTTCATTACCGCATGCACAAGCGTCCGCCACCTGTATCTATCCTAGGCCAGCCCAATCCAGTCCATATACCCACATCCCACCTCCTGCAGATCCATCCTAATATTACCAACCCATCTATGCCTAGGTCTCCCCAGTGATCTCCTTCCCTCCGGTTTCCCCACCAAGACCCTATACATCCCCCTGTCCTCACCCATACGTGCCACATGCTCAGCCCATCTCATTCTTCTCGATTGGGTGAGGAGTACAAATCATTTAGCTCCTCATTATGCAGTCTCCTCCATTCCCCCATTACCTCGTCCCTCCTAGGTCCAAATATGTATGTATGTATGTATGTGTATATATATATATGTATATATATATATATATATATACACAGGGTTATTCATAAGTCCCTCCGGGATTTCCGAACTGGACTGCGCAACAACCAA
>Ga0123352_10013779_pt1 | contig 12839 bp, 13 predicted proteins | sample TergutLab28metaG_FD_89700 | JGI IMG/M metagenome (GOLD analysis project Ga0123352, IMG submission 89700) | Labiotermes labralis P1 segment gut microbial communities from Petit-Saut dam, French Guiana - Lab288 P1 | ecosystem: Host-associated > Arthropoda: Insects > Digestive system > Gut ... | reverse complement strand
GTAGTCGGTCGCGAGACAACCGTTTTTGCAAAACTCATATACCCTCCTAGTTACTGCCGACCGGCGGAAGGCGATCGATTATATTAACCCGCGAGCCGTCTTCAAGCAAGCTCTGCCCGCGGATGACAACTTCCTCGTTAGGCGCAAGTCCCTGGGTAATTTCAACAATACCGTCTATTGCAATGCCCGGTACAATAATCTTTCTGCGTACCACAGGCTCTGCTGGATTTTGCATATCAACGGCAAAGACAAATTGCTCGCCAAAACGGTTTATCACTGCAGAAGCGGGAATTTTTACCACGTTATCCTTCTCTTCGACAATGATCCTGACCGTTGCAAACATTCCGGATTTAAGCTTTCTACTCGGATCCTGCACACCAACGCGGATTCCCATTGAACGGGATGCAGGATCAAGGGTTGGACTTAGTTCGGTAATGCGCCCCTGAAAAACTTCCCCGGGCCATGCCATCAGGATAATTTCAGCACGCTGTCGCAAGGCAATTTGCGAGATAAAGCGCTCGGCTATACGGAGTTGAATTTCAAGATCTTCGCTGTCGGCAATGCGCGCTAAAGGTACAGCCTGATTTATGGTCATGCCTAGCTGCGCAGGAAGGGCAACTACCGTACCTGAAACAGGCGCGCGCACGAGGCTTGGGACAAATTCCATTCCCGGGCGCGATGGATCAATTTCAACCACCGGATCGTTTCGGCGCACGCGGCTGCCTACTCCGACAAACACCCTGCTTACTTTGCCTGCTACATCGGAAAAGGTATCAACGGTGGAAGTGTTGACAATATCGCCTGAAACGGCAAGGTAATCGCGAATCGATCCTTGAGCTGCGACAATGGTATTTACCGCGTGAACGGTAACCGGCACTGCATCACCTGAAACCGCCGCATCCTTGCGCGAACACGAGGTAATACTTATGGTAAGGACAGCTGCCAAAATCATCGTTGTGGCAATCGTTTTCATCGTGTTAATTGTGTTTGTTTTCATGTTCATCTTTATGTTCATTCTACTCTGCTCCTGCCGCCATTTAATGGTTCATTTGAAATGAGTGTGCCAAACGGAACTCCAATAGCGTATTCCAAATCCAGTAAATCGTTGAGAAAATTAAATTGCTCGCTTAAAAGCTGAAGCTTTGCCTGATTTAAGGCAAGGGCTGAACTTTGCACCGTCTGAAAATCCTGCAAGCCCGCACGGAAAGCTTCCTCCGTTAGCCGATAAGATTCCTCGGCAAGGGAAACCGTTGCCTGCTGAGCTTCAACGGTATTCAACTTATTCTGCAGAGAGTTGATCTTGGTAAAGACTTCAAGCTCCGTTTCACGCATAGTTCGTGCAAGAGCTAAACCCTGCATCCGCAGCGCGGCACTTGTATCCTGCAACAACTGCCCTTCCTTCGTAAAAGGAAGAAGCGCATTCAAACTGATCCCTAAAGTAAACGAAAAACTTCCGCGCTCGATCCATTCTTTATCGCCAAACCACGCGTCTTTTAAGGGATCTCCTGAAAACACGGGGTTAAGCGACCAGTCAAACCGGAGAAACGGTGTGTAACTTTGCATCCGCTGCGCCTTAAGCTGGGATTGAAGCGTCCTAATGGCAGCTTGCAGTTCCAGGATGCTGGGATTATCCGATGCGGCACGGGCAAGAAGATCTTCGATGCTGGACGGAATTGGCAGCAGTTCAAGGGAAAGCTCCTCAAGCTCAAACTCTGTCTCTGAGGGCAAGCCGAGCAAAAGGGCAAACGTCCCTTTAAGGCTTCGAACGTTGTTTTGCAGATCGCGAACCGCCGGACGAAGATTTTCAACAGCAACCTGCGCCTGAATCCAGACAAGCCGCGGCGCAAGTCCCGCCCTGAAACTTGCCTCAGCAAGCTCCGCCTGGCGCTGGGTGTTCCGGTACGTTTCATCAAGAAGTGCGGCATTGGCGGTTAAAAGCAGGATACTATTGTACATTTTCCGCACGCCCTGCTCCATTTGAAGCTTTGCATTCTCAAAACCAAGCCGCCCCGCATCATAATCAAGCTGAATTGAGCGAATTCCTTCAACAAGGGCAAAAATCAAGGTGAGATCCGCCGCCAACGTCCACAGCGCAGTCCAATTTGGCAGCGTTGTTGAGGGAATATCGATTCCAAGACTGGGAATACTCATCCCTTGAATTACGGAAGCTTCGTGGGCGCGCGCAAGCGTTCCCCGCGCCGCTACATTGGGCAGGAACTGATTCCACACAAGGTCTGATTTGCGCCGCTTGATGTCCAGATTGATCCGCGCCGCTTCCAAACCAAGGTTATGGTTAATTGCCCGTTCAACCGCTTGTGTTGGATTAAGACGTAAGACTTCCGTTGCCTCGCTGGCAGGAGCTTGGGCATAAGCTGGAAATGAACAGTACAGAACAATGCCTGCAAGCGCGCACACCTTAAGCGAACGGATCATACGCAGACTCCTTTTGTATATGCTGGGACATGTAAGGCAACTTAGTCAGTTGTTTTACACGTTCAGCAAAAGACATGGTATTTTGCCGCTCCATAAAAAATACAGAGTGGGTAATTGCTATCTATAGGCAAAGTAAGAAAATTCACTTTTTAACACTCTCCTTGTGTTCGTTTACTGAAGATACTGCTTAAGGAAGCTGTCAACAACCTGGAGGAGCCGAAGAACTTGTATAACAACCAGTATATCGTAATAAACTCACTTTCCCCGTAAAGGTAACATAAATTCAATAAAGATACAATGGGCACTTTGGTGCGCTAAAACTTTTTGAATGCCTTAAAAAATAGCCGGACAGAGTATCCGCCCGGCACGTAAACATCTTCTATCGTATAGAAGAAAGCGGCTACTTCTTTTTACCTTTGCTAGCGAGGGCAGCTTTCGGTGCTTTAGCTCCCGCAGCTTTCTTTGCAACAGGCGCAGGCGGATCCGCCCTGTCAAGCGCGCTTCCGGGAAACTTTCCGGTTTGACACTTGTTGTCATCCGAAAACCAAATGGTCGTAACCATTTTTGCCTTTTCGTCGATGGACTGGGCGATCATTAGCGGTCCCTTGGAAATACCTGAGGCAATAACCACATCCCCGACAAGCCGTTCAGTAACTCGTACACTCATAAAATACTCCTCCGTGTGTAATAACGTTGGAGTATCCTACAATAAATGATAAAGACAATCAACAGATTTTGCTCGTAAATTGCAAAAGTATGGGCAAAAGATCGCCGCCAATGCATCGCCTGAGCGAAAGGCAACAGCGGCTTTCCTTTATTGGACTTGTTTATTTTTCAAAGTGAAGCTTGCAGTCGGATTTTGCTTTGGCAATGGTATCACCAAGCTCAAAGGTAAGCCCCATGGCTTCGGCAATGCCGCGATCGCCGTCCATCGCCATATCGCAGAGCAGTTCGCAGGTTTTATCATCAAAGCCGAGTTTCTGCCATGCACTTACTAACGCACAGTAGTGGAAATCTACGTTAAGGGAATCCTTTTCGGCAACGATAGGGCGCATATCAAACGTACCAATCGTGGTATCATTTAAAAACGCCTTCTTAAATTCCGCACAGTCATTGGGATCGGCGCAACGCTTCTTGATATTCTCACCATGGAAATGACCGCAGCGTTTAATGGCGCGCCGGGTAATGCCTTCTGCATCAACACCCGCTTTCTTCATTTCGTCATACATAAGTCCCATCCACGTTGCACGGTGCTCAATTTGCGCACGGTTCACCTGGACAATCTCATTAACATCATTCGGCACATTCTTAATCTTGGACATACGTTTCTCCTTAGGTACAAGTTTTCGGATACTTTTGTCATGCTAGCACCGTATATACAGGGTGTCAAGCTTTTCGCAGACCACAAGCGCACAGGGCTTGCCACTATCCGCATAATAACCATATTCTGTTTACACGAGAAAACCTCGTGGGGAAACAATGCCATTGGCAAACGGTAAACGATTAAGCATGAACGGTGAACAATAAACGATGAACAAGTACGACATACTGAAAGAAACTTTTGGCTACACGGCGTTTCGCGCTGGACAAGGGGAAGTGATCGATGCGATTCTTTCCGGCAGCGACGTTCTTGCGGTAATGCCAACCGGAGCGGGAAAATCACTTTGCTACCAAATACCTGCGCTCTTGCTGCCGGGAATGACCATCGTAATTTCGCCGCTGATTTCGCTCATGAAAGATCAGGTAAGCGCGCTGCAGGAAGCGGGTTGTCAGGCGGCGTTTTTGAACAGCTCGCTCAGCTCCTTTGAATACCGCCAAACAATGGATGCAATACGGGACAACGAAATCAAGCTCCTGTACATTGCGCCTGAACGGCTGGAAAAATTATCCGCATTCACCGAACAAATACACATACCAATGGTCGTCATTGATGAGGCGCATTGCGTGTCGCAATGGGGGCACGATTTTAGAACCAGCTATGTGTACATCGCCGATTTCATTCGGGGGATAAATCCCAAGCAACGTCCAATTACTGCGGCATTTACCGCAACTGCAACGGTAAAGGTGCGAAGTGATATTGAAACGCTCCTTGCATTAAAAAAACCATTTTGCATTACCACGGGTTTTGATCGTCCCAACCTTTATTTCGAGGTACAGAAACCTGCAAAAAAAATGCCAGCGCTTCTTGAATGCCTTGAACGCAGAAAAAACTCAAGCGGCATTATTTACTGTGCAACGCGCAAAGCTGTTGAGGAAGTTTCTGCGCTTCTCGATAATTATGATTTCTCGGTAACTCGCTATCACGCGGGTTTAAGTGATTATGAGCGACAGACAAATCAGGATGATTTTTTGTACGATCGAAAATTAATTATCGTTGCAACAAACGCATTTGGAATGGGCATTGACAAATCAAACGTATCGTATGTAATTCACTACAATATGCCTAAAAATATTGAGAGCTACTATCAGGAAGCTGGACGCTCAGGCAGAGATGGCACTCCTGCCGACTGCATCCTGTTGTACAACGGGCAGGATGTGCAGATCAACAAGTTCCTAATTAGCCGCACCGAAGATGCCCTTGAAAGCGATCCTGAGATCGTTGCGCACAATCTGGAACTGTTGAAGCAGATGACGTTTTATGCAACGGGGAACGATTGCCTGCGGAAACGGCTGCTGATGTACTTTGGGGAACAAGCGCCTTCGTATTGCGGACATTGTTCCACGTGCCTTACGGAGTTTGCCGAGACCGATGTTACCCTTGAAGCTTGCAAGATTGTCTCGTGTGTTTACCGTCTTAAAGAGCGAAACCGAAGCTTTGGCAAAATAATGATTATCGATATTTTACGCGGCAGCAACAACGAAAAAATACGCCGCTTCGAATTAAATACGTTAAGCACCTGGGCAATCATGAAGGACACTGATGCGCACCGTATTCGGGTGATCCTCGATCATGTAATTGACGAAGGCATTTTGCTACTGGATACTGGCGAGTACCCAATCGTAACACTCGGCAACTGGCGACCGTTAATCCGCAAGGAACGTACTGTTTTTATGAAGCTTCCCGCCGAACAAAATAAACCTAAAATAGAACATCCTGAAGAACCAGTGATTACCAGCGCGTTTAATGAAGATAAGCCTTTTGAAGTTCGATCGGTTCACTCCATGCAATCGATACAATCGGTGCAATCGACACAAGCGGCTCGCCCAAACGAAGATCCCGTTGATCAGGTTCTTTTTGACATGCTGAAAAAGCTCAGGCGGGAAATTGCCATGAATGAAGCCGTTCCAGCATACATCGTTTTCTCCGATGCAAGCCTCAAAGACATGTGCCGCAAACAGCCAACTTCCCTCGATCAGTTTTCCGCCATAAACGGCGTGGGGCAGGTGAAACTTGCCAAGTACGGTAAGGCATTTACTGAGCTTATCGATGATTACATTTTAGGGTAAGCGGCAGATTTCCAAAAGAGAAGAGGCAGGCGGCGCTTAATTATTTTCACGTCCGCCTGCCCCGTTACTCAACCCTCCCCTTGCGCCCAATGCCTCAAGGTTTATTGTTGCTTATTTGGTCTTCTTGCATAACGGGATTTTCCCCATTGCTGTTTTGAGAATTTCCCTTTGTATGCGGGGAGCTCTCCCTCATCTTTTGGATTTCCTTCACAAACTCATCGATAGTGCCGAAGTGCCGGTACACCGAGGCAAAGCGGATGTACCCAACTTTATCCAGGGCGGCGAGCTTTTCAAGCACTAGATCGCCGATGGCGGCGGAATCAATTTCGTGGTTTACCTTTCCTACCATTGAGGCAAGGTCTTCGACTTCGTTGACAAGCTGCTCAATGGTCATGTGCGAGACGGGTCGTTTTTCCAGTGCGTGGGTTACGCCGCGCTCGATCTTTATCCGGTCAAACGGTTCACGGCGACCGCTGCGCTTAATTACCATTAACTGCTTGTCTTCGGTACGTTCGTAGCTGGTGAAGCGGTAACCACAGTTACAGCATTCACGCCTGCGCCTTATAGCATCGCCATTTGCTAAAGTACGTGAGTCGATTACCTTGTCATCAAAACCGCCACAATGGGGACAGCGCACGCTTATAGTACCTCATTTTATATACCGTATATAGCACCATACATATAGCCACTTTTTCTTTAAGTTCAAGAATATCATACTATAGGTTGTATAACAAGGGGGAAAAGCTATTTTTACGAAATCAATCAACCCCGTCACAAGCGCAGGGCTTAGTAATTTTTGTTGATATCGCCCTTGACATAAATTCCCCATCTGCGCCGATTGTACATCAATCGGCAACGGCTTGGCTTTGTTTTTTGCACCTGTGTATTTATTTACAAGCGGCTGCCTGTACACCTATGGAAAAGTAAACGAACAGGGAACGGGATACAGCAAAAGTTCTTACATCGAGCGGACATCACTGTCTGCTACCATAGCTTCTGCAGCCCCCCTGAACAATCCCTAAGTAAAAAACATTCCACACATAACTCCCCACCATTAACAGCACCCATTGCAGCTTCTGGGGAACTAATTTTGAAATCAAGACCTGCGGTAAATTCTACCGGAGGTCTTTTTTATGTACACAGTTCATCATTCAGGAGGATATTCATGATGAAAAAACAACGTGCTTGCGGTGGAAACTAGCCGCCGTAACTATTCTTGGGGCGGTATGTTTTCCGCCATCGCTTGTAAAACTGCTGTTGATACGACTGATGATCTTAAAAAGCCTGAGGCAAAGCAGTACAGTATTACCATCAATGATGGCAGTATTGATGCCAAGGCAAATCCAAACCCGGCAGCCGCTGGACAAATTGTATCGCTCAGTGAGGGAACTAAAGCGGGCTTTGTTTTTAACGGATGGGACGTGAATAAACCAGAGACTGGACTTACGGTTTCGGGCAGGACTTTCTCTATGCCGGAAGCTGATGTTGAGGTAACGACAAAGTGGCTTGCCGCGATAACGGTAACGTTTGATTACCTGTATGAGGATAAACCTGATACGGTACAAATTGGGCAGGGAAGAACGCTGGACGAGCAGAAACAGGAACGAGAGGGCTACGTGCTAGTTGGCTGGTTCACCGATAAGGACTTTACCACCAAATACAATTTCGAGACGCCGGTAACACAAACCCTAACTTTGTACGCAAAGTGGGAAGCTGCATGGACTGTAACCTTCAATTACAACTATGATAGCAAAGTCGTAAAGTAGGCGGTGCGGAGAGGCGGATACAAGGTTGAAAAAACCACAGACACAACAAGGGAAGGTTATACTTTTGTTGGATGGTACAGGGGAGCGACATTTACTACAGAGTTCGATTTTCACACGGATATAACTACAAATATTAATCTGTACTCACAGGGAATTTTTACCCTTATGGAAAACAACTGGACGGATAGTGAAGTAACTGCCACAACTGCTGAAGTTTGGCACTCGTTTGCGGTTGAAGCAGGGAAAATCTACCGTATCTGGTGGAATGGGCAGAGTAGTTGCGATGGAAGCAAAACATTGACCCCATACGGAGATGCATGGTACGCAGATAGCAGAGAAATTTTCTTCAGTGTTTCTGGTAATTACAATACTCCACGATCGATTACAGCAACTTCCTCAGGGAAGGTTTTTGTCAGAACACGTGGATTGATTAGCAGCTATCGCGGAACTTTCGGCATCGTGTATAGCACCAGCATTACACGACCTGCGATTGAGTAATACGATGCAAAGCTAGTTCAATCTTCCCTTAAAGAAGATTAACCTTCAGGCGATTTGACTCTCCTTATACGGAGGGTCAAATCGCCTAACTTATTTTACGGGGAGCGCAAAACTCATCTTTCCGTTTCCATCAATCCTGTGTATCATATAAGCATAAGTTTACTTACAGGGAAATATATGAATAAAAAAGTAGCCATCGAATGCTGCCCTTCGTATGATCCTAATACGGTGTATGCGGCGTTGAAACAGGCAGTGGAAGCTTCTGGCGATCTTGATGTTGCAGGAAAGACGGTACTACTTAAACCAAATATTGTCAGTGATATGCCACCGGAAAAAGCGGCTTGTACTCATCCGAAATTTCTTGTGGCGGCGATACGGCTTGTCCGGGAAATGGGGGCGCACCGCATTTTGGTAGGCGATAGCCCCGGATTTCAGAAGTCGAGCTTTACCGCAAAGTTAAGCGGTCTTGGGGAAGCTGCGCGGCTTGGCAATGCCGAATGGGTTGACTTTACCCAGGCAAAAACCGAAATTGCCTGTCCAGATGGGAAGGTCGTTAAAACGTTTACCGTTACAAAGGTTGTCGATGAGGTTGACTGCATTATCAGTCTGCCCAAGCTCAAAACGCACGAGCTTATGTACTTTACCGGAGCAATGAAAAACCTTTTTGGGGTAATTCCTTCCGTGGCAAAAAGCAGATACCATGTGCGATTTCAGGCACGAATGGCATTTGCCTCGATGATTGTCGATCTCAACCTCGCCCTTAAACCTGCATACGCGCTCATGGATGCAATCACTGGAATGGAAGGGCTAGGACCTACCGCTGGCACTCCACGCCACATTGGGCTTGTTCTGTCCTCATCAAACGTACTTGCAATAGACCTTGCCGCTTCTGACATTATCGCCTACCCTGCCGACAAAATTCCCGTTAATAGTGATGGGCTTGCGCGGGGCGTGTGGCTTTCCTACAGGGACAACATTGAATACCCGCTGCTTTCACCCGCCGATGTGCGTATCCCCGATTACCGAAAAATCCCCTTTAAGCACGGAAAGTCGCAGCTTTGGGATCTGATCCTGTCGCCTTCCGCACACGCGATTGATAAAGCCAAGCGGAAAATACGGAGCGCCGTTGCAAGCCGAGTTTGACGCCCTTGTAGCGGATATTGCCAAGGCGGGAAGTGCGCCATTTTACACCGAAAGCAATGCAGCGTTGTTTAATGCTGATTGTTTTGAAATACTGTCCCTGCTGCCAGAAAACTCTATCGACCTTATTTTTGCCGATCCTCCCTACTTACTTTCAAACAACGGTCTTACCTGTCAAAACGGCAGAATGGTGAGCGTTAATAAGGGCGAATGGGACAAAAGTAAGAGCTTTACGACTGATACCGAATTTCACGATCGCTGGATACAATCCTGCCGCCGCATATTAAAGGATGAAGGAAGTATCTGGATTTCAGGTACGTACCACAATATTTATCAGTGCGGGTATTTACTGCAAAAAAATAATTTTCATATCCTCAATGATATTGCCTGGTTCAAACCAAACGCAGCGCCTAACTTGAGCTGCCGTTTTTTTACCGCCTCGCACGAAACCTTGCTGTGGGCGCGGAAAGACAAAAAGGCAAAGCATACGTTTAATTACGAGGACATGAAACACGGAAGCTTTCCGGAAGACGCATTAAAAAAGCCCGATACCCAAATGCGTTCGGTGTGGTCAATTCCCGTGCCAAGACACCGCGAAAAAGCCTTTGAAAAGCACCCAACGCAGAAGCCGCTTGCCCTCGTGTTACGGGCGCTTAAAGCTTCAACAAACGATGGGGCGATCATCCTTGATCCTTTTAACGGCTCAGGAACAACGGGCGTTGCATCGGCGCTACTGGGCAGCCGTTTTTACATAGGCGTGGAGCTTGAGCAGTCGTATTGTGCCGTAACGCAGCAAAGGCTTTGGCAAGCGATGTTTTCAGAGCTCTAAGATAGATTTGACCCCGATACAGTAGAAAGTAGCCTTGTTATAATGTAAGTAATTTTTCTTCCACAGCTTGGGCTACCCAAGTATTCAGGCTGCTTCCTTCAGATTTTGCACTGACTGTGGCGCTGTAATGGAGTTCTGCGGTATTCTCAATATCAGCTTGCCTGAAGCAGGAATATCTGGTTCTTTGTCCATACGCTTGCAGAAAGCAAGGTATTCATCGACACTTTCCCTAAAAAACTTTTTTAACTCTGCGACACTGCTGCCTTGAAAGGTAACAACATCCCGAAGCCCGATAACTTCACCGTGAAAAATTTCAGCTTTGTCATCATATTCAGTTTTGTCAGCATACTCTTTATACTTCATCATAGTTTACCCACGCATTTTTCAAAAAACGCCTAACGAATTTTATCGCACCCTTATTAGTTTTCTTTTACGGATGCGTCCTATCAAACACCGCAACTATGCCATTTCGCATCACACAGACCCTAGAACTTCTCCCTTCCTCTATATGAGAGTAGTACATGAGCGTAGTACGCTTTGAAAAGGCTTTCCATATCCTGTCACAAAACAGAGCTTCTTATTAGGATTATTGGAAACATCCCGTAGCGTTTTTCTTTGTTTGGTATTCAGATACATGATAGTATCATAAAACGATACTATCATCAATAAAGCACCTTGGAATAAATGACTGTCCTAATTGCATACTACCCATTCATCCAGACGGATCCCTTGCAGCTGGTGCGTTTGGGAAATTAGACTGCGCATGAGCTTCAGTTGATACAATCGGATTATTGTGCCAGCCTTATAACAAGGTAGAGTTTTGTGAAAAATCAATTGCTAGTTTTGGTTGGCGTATTCTTCATTTTTATTTGTTTGGGCACTTGTTCCAAAAGGGAAAACGGTACTGCCAATAATAACCATTTAAGCAATGAGACAAATCAACATGAAAGTGCCGCAAATTTAAACAGCATTACCAATTTCTTTTTTCATGAGATACATGGAAGGTAATAGGGATTGGGGTTTCCATCACGATGAATTTATGGTTCTAGAAGTTTTTGGAACGTCAAATGAAATGAATATCCACAGGGCAAGCCATGCGGTATTTTTTAACCTTCACGCTTGCTTTGGAAACAGATCAGGCTGTTTCGCTTCATGTAGTTTCTGGTAGCCTTCTCGATCTCCTCCTTGCCTCCTGACATTCTCCCGTATTACCTGGTCACTCCCATGTTCCCCACCGTCCCAACGTAATACCCTTTTGTCCAAAACTCCCATCCCCACAGCTGCTTCTTCACTCCAGGACACGATTCAAATATTTTCCTCGCTGTTATGCTTTTTATCGTCCTCTCTATTTTCTCGGCGCTGTAGGTCGGTACGCTTTGCACCAGGTAATGCACGTGGTCCGCTTCTGTCCCTATCTCGGTAAACGTTATCTCGTACCTCGCCCCTATCCCAAAGCATACCTCTTGAAGCTTTTTATCCACTTCTTCGCTTATTACAGCCAGGCGGTATTTCGTCGGACATACTATGTGATACATCAATGCGCTCGTATTATGTTCTTTACGGATGAGCTCGCTCATCCTGTTACTTTATCCTGCTGCCTACAGCCGAGGCAAGCTTCGGGTATTAAACCGTATAGGCTTCGCCTAATAAAAAGCATAACAGAGAGAAAAATATTTGAAGCAGGTCCTGAGGTAAAGAAGGCGTTATGGGGTGGGGAATTTTGGACGGATGGATCCTATGTAGGTACGGTCGGCGAGCATGGCAACGAGAGAACAATAGCGGAATATGTCTAAAATCAAGGCAGGGATGGAAGCGGGTACAAGAAAAATCCATAATGAGAATCAGCTCAACCTGTTCGAAGATTTGTGAGGAATAAAAAATACCTCGCAGCTTGCTGCGGGGTATTTTATTAAGCCGTCTTGTCCAACCATCTCATTCTGAGTCAGACCCTTGAAATTAATGGTATCAAGAATCTGATTCGCAATGTCCTTTTCTTTCCCGTTCTTCTTTCGTGCCATGACCATCTTTCTTCTTCGGTATATTTATACCATCTTATGGTCATTTACACAATTTTTAGGATACGCTCAATTCTCGCATATACATTGGCTAATTTCTTGTTTCTTAAGAAATATACACTAACCCCTGGTAAATATCAGAATCTCCAGCAGTCCCTTTTTGGTAATCTTCTCTATCTTCGTAAGACCAACCCCAATAGAAATTTGCGCACGTTGTACCTGTAGTTCCTTTTTTGCCGATATAGCAAGTTCCACCACCACATGGTGGGTCTGAAGTATAAATTCTACCGGACGGAGCGCTAGTATTATTAACATTGTATGAAGCTCCAGTACACGCCCAGGTTTTTACTCCCGTCCCCGCATTGCTCGCGTTGCACGCCAAGCAGCCTGGATCACTCGATGACCGTGAATTACTCGTTCTTTTTCCAGAGTATCCAGATTTACAAGTGCATCCTCTTGACCCGATTAAACCTCTTGTATCTGCGGTCTCGCCACATGCAACACAGCTTGCTAGATCACCAACAGGATAACTTGTATATTTACTTCATTTAATAAAATGGGATAGAAAAATAATCATAAATAGCAAGGCTGACAGAATGGAAAGACGGCAATGTATCACGCAGTCTTCGTTTCATGTTCGCCCACGACTTTTCTATCGGGTTAAAATCCGGCGAATACGCAGGCAGGAACAAAAGCCCGACACCCGCCTCT